>ERZ1106981.1129-NODE-1129-length-13357-cov-55.046760_pt1 | contig 13357 bp, 10 predicted proteins | sample MGYA00403692_ERZ1106981 | MGnify/ENA primary metagenome ERZ1106981 (study PRJEB35170, sample SAMEA104062431) | human gut metagenome | biome: human gut; feature: human-associated habitat; material: faeces | place: Denmark | collected 2012-06-22 ... | reverse complement strand
ATGTTTTCAGTAAGCCTTATTTTGAGTTCGGGACGCAGGATAGCTAACACGTGTAAGCTGAACAAGTCCGATCAGTTCGAATTTGATCCGCCTAACCAGCGTAGCGGCCATGGAAAACGATGGCGAGTCTCTTGTTGCATCGCCTGCGCAATCCGTTCCTGAATGGTTTGTCGTAGCGTTTGTCCTTCACCATCCCATTGCAGCTGGGTGAGAAGCGGCAGGGCTTCGGTAACGTCGTCAATGGCCCAGATAAAGAACTGTTCGTCAGCCACCGCCTGGCGAAGCTCCTGTGCCAGGCTCAGATGGCGGACGTTGGCAGACGGAATAATAACGCCTTGCTTGCCTGTTAATCCGCGCTGCTGGCAGATGGTGAAGAAACCTTCAATCTTTTCATTCAGTCCGCCGACCGGCTGGACGCGACCGAACTGATCGACCGAGCCGGTAATCGCAATACTCTGGTTAATCGGCACATTGGCCAGCGCGCTGATAAGCGCGCACAGCTCAGCCATTGAGGCGCTATCGCCATCCACTTCACTGTAGGACTGCTCGAAGGTTAGTGAAGCGCTAAATGGCAGCTGCTGTTCAAGTTCGAGCTCGGACATAATAAACGCCTGCATGATCATCATGCCTTTGGCGTGAATATTACCGCCCAGTTCAGCTTTACGCTCAACGTCAATAAATTCGCCGTCGCCGATATGTACCACGCAGCTGATGCGCGAAGGTTCGCCAAAGGCGCGCGGGTGGCCCGGAAACTCGATTACCGACAGGGCATTGATTTGGCCGATGCATTCGCCTTCGGTATCAATCATGATTTGATCGAGAAGAATTTCATCGCGCATCCGCTCGGCAAGATAGCCTTCACGCCATTCACGGCGCTCAAGCATAGTTTGCATCTCCGCGCCGCTAATCCATTCGCCTTCGCAGAAGGCTGCCGCTTCACGCAGCTGACGGCCAATCCAGAGAGGGGAAAGCGGAAGCGTCTCCTGATCGCCGGTGTCGCGCACGCCTTCTTCAATCAGCAGCGGCCATGCGTCAGCCGCCGGCCCCGGCAGCGAAAGCTGACGAGCATGTTGCCAGACCCACTGGCACCAGAGTTTCAGGGTGTCGGCATCGGCTATCTGCAGGTTATCTTCATACTCGCTATAAATGGCCTGCGACGCGAGTTCCGGTTCCATCTCCTGAAAGTCAGCCAGCGCATCACGCTCGCCGATCAGAATGATCCTCAGGTTCAGCGGCATGGAAGGAATGCTAACGGGAAGAGGGCGGGATTCATCAATGGACAACCAGTCAAAGCGCTGACGGGTCACCATGTTCTTCAGGCGCATCCACAGCAGCGGCTGGGCCAGTAGCGCACGCAGGGAGAGCAACAGGACGCCGCCGTTCGCGCGGTGCACCAGACCCGGCTGCAGCGAAATTTCGCCGTTAAACTGGCGTACGCAACCAAAGAGCTGTTCCGCTTCAATCCAGTCGGCCGACTCAACCGGACCGTTGCTGGCAAAATTGTCTTCCGCGCTTTGTGCCGGCGACATGGTTACGTTGCCGCCGTTGACCTGATAGCGTACACCGCATAGCGCTGTCGTGGACTGCTGCAGGCTGCGCGCGGCTTCGGCTACCCAATGCAGATACTCCGGCTCTTCCGGCGCCTTTACCAGCATAAATGATGAAATGGCTGGCGTGATCAGAAGCTGTTCCAGCGCATAAAATAAACGGGGTTGTAGATCGCCGGCGAGGGATGCCTCTGTCTCGGCGAGATTGACCTGGGTAAACAGCGCCTGATAACTTTCCGTATCAGGAGCGAGGTCGTTTCGGGTAAGTTTCGTAATGGTCAAAGTCGCTGTTTTTTAGTCAGATGTAAAACGAGCGATTATACCCGATACCGCGTCTGCGCACACGGAGGATTGCGTTTATCACGCTGATAATGGAATCGTCCACTTCACGAAAGATGATTTATTCTCAGCACATCCAGAAAAAACTGATATCCTGAAATGAGTTACACGGTCACATTGAGATCGCAATGAAATATCAACAACTGGAAAACCTTGAAAGCGGCTGGAAATGGAAATATCTGGTAAAGAAGCACCGGGAAGGTGAGCTGATTACCCGCTACATTGAAGCCAGCGCTGCGCAAGCCGCGGTCGATGTCTTGCTGACGCTCGAAAATGAACCTGTTCTGGTGAATACCTGGATCGATCAGCATATGAATCCGGAGCTCGCTAACCGGATGAAGCAGACTATTCGCGCACGACGCAAGCGTCATTTTAACGCCGAGCATCAGCATACGCGGAAAAAGTCCATCGATCTGGAGTTCGTTGTCTGGCAACGCCTGGCCGGGCTTGCGCAACGGCGAGGCAAGACATTATCAGAAACCATCGTACAGCTAATTGAAGACGCCGAGCATAAAGAAAAATATGCCAGCAAGATGTCGAGCCTGAAGCACGATCTGCAGGTGCTCTTAGGAAAAGAGTAAGTAGCGGCCAACGTTGCTTGAGATTTTCCTCTGAACTCAAAATCAGGCCAAAAAAAACCCCGCATCAGCGGGGTTTTTTATCGTAGGAAACTTAAGCCTGCGGCTGAGTTACTACGTCTTTGTAACCTTTAACTTCGATCGCTACGCGACGATCCGGAGCCAGGCAGTCGATCAGTGCAGCGCGAGCTTTCACGTTGTCACAGGTGTTGCCGGTAACCGGATCAGATTCGCCCATACCGCGAGCAGAGATCTTGTTAGCCGGGATGCCTTTAGCTACGAGGTAGTCAACAACGGACTGAGCACGTTTCTCAGACAGTTTCTGGTTGTACTGCTCGGAACCGATACGGTCGGTGTAACCCAGAACAACTGCAGAACCGTCTTTCGGGTCCATGTTGCTCAGCTGGGTGTACAGCTGATCCAGAGCCTGCTGACCTTCTGGTTTCAGAGTTGCTTTGTTGAAGTTGAACAGTACGTCAGACTTCAGGGTGAAGGTCTTGGTGGTGACTTCCGGAGCCGGAGCTGGAGCCGGAGCTACAACCGGTGCATTGTCTTCCTGACCGAAACGGTAGGAAACACCAACGCTCAGCATGCCGTTGTCCGGACGAACGCCTACAGTGCCAGCGTCGCCGATGTTGTTAACCCACTGGTATTCCAGACGGGTAGCGATGTCACGGGTCATTGCCCACTCAACGCCGCCAGCGAATACTGGGGAAACGCCGGTGTCGTGGTTGTCGCCAGCGATGCTGTTGCTGGAGTCAGCGCGCCATACCATGCCGCCCAGACGGGTGTAGATGTCCAGATCGTCAGTGATCGGGTATCCCAGTTTAGCGGTCAGCTGAACGCCCTGAGCTTTGAATGCGCCGTTAACGTTGTCGCCTTTGTAAGGCATACGGCCCAGCCAGTCGTAACCCATTTCGAAACCGAGGTACGGGTTAACCTGATAACCACCGAACGCACCAGCGCCCAGTTGGCTTTCGTGGGTCGGGCCATTGTTGTTCAGGTTGCTGTTGTACCAGCCGGTGTCATGGAACTGGGACCAACCCAGTTTACCACCTGCATACCAGGTGTTATCTTTCGGAGCGGCCTGCGCTACGGTAGCGAAGCCAGCCAGTGCCACTGCAATCGCGATAGCTGTCTTTTTCATTTTTTGCGCCTCATTATCATCCAAAATTCGCCATGAAGGTACATAAGACCTCACGGTTAAATCCTTCACCGGGGGCGTGACTCGTTGTTAACTATGCTGATACATGCAGCGTAAGCCGATCACCCCTGGCGATGTAAAGTCTACAACTTAGTTAGAAACTTACAAGTGTGAACTCGGTCAGGCATATGAAAAAAAAGGGTTGTATACACAATATTTAACAAATATGGTTAATTTGTGAACGCGGTGAAAAGTCGCAAAACCGCACCACACCGGGATCTCTGTGAAATTAACCACTTTGCGAGAATGGTTTTTGACGAGGCAAAAAAAATTCCAGGATTAATCCTAATTTCACTCAATGATATAAATTTGAGTGAATTTTTAGCCCACTTAATTGTCTCCCAGGCTGGCTTGTATTTCTCACCGGGCGCATGATAAAGCCCATCGCATGACCTTCTTCTGCGGCGAGCGCCAGACGTTCATGTTCTTGTTCAGTAAGTTCATCCGTCAGCCAGCCAATAACCACGCTATAATTCCCGGTACGTAAAGCGCGAATCATCGATTCCAGAGTATTGCAGGGCGACATCTGGTTAATCTGCATCACTTTTGAAAGCGGAAGGCCGGACGACTGTACCCATTCTTTACTCAGCTTTTGCTGCGGGGTGAGCCACAGTTGCCAGCGCGACTGCTGGCCAAGCTGCTGTAATAAAGGTAGCAGTAAAAGCTGCGTCATCATGGGTTGATCTTCGCGATAGACGATTTCACTAATCAGCCCAGTGGCTGAATGTTCGACGACGCTGTGCGAAGGGCGACGTACTGAAGCCGAAGTCAGTGGTGAACGATTTGCGTGAGCTGAAGTAAACATAGTCTATCTCGCCTGTGGGTTACTGTATGCATATACAGTATATCTGCCAGGGGGCGTCGTCAACCTCATTTTCCCATTTTTGCATATATTTTATGCACTCTACCCGGCTATGAATTATCGCTGCGGCGACTTATTTATATGAATTCACTGTCTCTATGCTGAACCCGCAGGCGACATTTTCCTCCGTTAATCTTTACTTCACGGCTGCCGGGCGTGTCCTCAATGGGGCCGATATGCTGTTCATCAATTAACATTGCTTAAGTATTCAGCGAGTCTCTGTAACACAATTTGCAGAATAACTTTTTCCTGAAAGCGCCTCGCAAAACAGCGAGCTGATTGAGATGAAGCCAAAATTCATCTTGCTGCACAAAACGAACTCACTTATTTTCTTCAATAACGGATCCGTTAATAAAATTACTTTTATGTGCATGATTACCAAAGGAATGATCATGAAGAAAATTTCAAAATTACGGTTCCTCCAGTTTCAGGAGTGCCTTTCCCCCTTAGGTAAAATCAGTAGCCGGCCTTTATTCGGCGGGTATAGTCTGGCGATTGAAAATACCGTATTCGCCATGGTGGCTGAGGGCGAAATCTATCTTAGGGTTTGCGAACAAAGCGCCTCTTATCGGGTTGAACATCACAGCCCGATGCTGATGATGCGCAAGAATGGCCGGCCAGTGGCCTTAAAGTATTACCGGATAGATGAAGCACTATGGCAGGACAGTAAAATGCTGTTTCACCTATCGCAGCTGTCATTGCATTCGGCGCGAAGCGAAAAGCAGCATCAGCGTGATTCCGGCAGACTAAAGAATTTGCCTAATATCAGCTTCCATATGGAGTTGATGTTGATCCATGCCGGAATAACCGATGTGAAAATGCTGCGTACACTCGGGGCGGAAAAGAGCTGGTTAAAATTGAGAGAGCATAATAAAGGAATATCAATCAATGTCCTTGAGTCCCTGGCGGGCGCGATTGCCGGCATTCATTCCGCCGCGCTCCCGGCGCAGCGGCGCCAGGAGCTACGGGAGTGGGCTAATACACAAGGATACAGCGTGGAGGATTATTCCGGTTGACCAGCAATCCGGCGCTGCAGACGACATATTTCCGGCAGCAGTGCGAGCAGTAGCCCAATCTGCTGCAGGACCAATGGTTCTTTACTGTCGGCTCGCGGCTCCAGATGTTGAATTCGCGATTGCAGGTTGCTGAGCGCCTGCTGAACACGCTGTTCGTCTGCGGGAGAATGATGCAGCGCATCATCGACGTAGCAGACGGCATCATCGAGTAACGCCAGTATTTCCGGAGTCGTCAGTTTTTCCCTGTGCGCCCCCAACGCGGAAATATAGCTGGTAAAGGTATGGTTAAGACACAACAGGCGGAATGCCGTTTCACGCATCGTGGTGTCGGCTTTAGGCTCTGTGGATAAATTTGATACCACTGATGCCAGTTCGCTATCCCGGTTATGTGCGTTACGCCGGGCAACGCGATACTCAAGACGGTTATCGCGCCCCTGATGATACTGCTCGAGAATAGCGTCAAGATAACGGCAGTTAGCGTTGATGGCTTGATCCAGTACGCGAGGTAAGTTACGGAAGTTCCAGTCAGGCCAGATAAAGGTCACTGCCGCCCAGGCGATGGCGCAGCCGATCAGCGTATCAAGGATACGCGGTAAAGCGACTTCGAATCCTTCACCTAACAGGTTAAAGCACAGCAGTACCAGCAGCGTGATAAACATCGTGGCATGCGCATACTGCACGTTGCGAAAAGCGAAAAACAGCACGCCGGTTAGTACAATGAGCAGCAGCTGGCCTTCAACCGAGGGAACCAGCAGCAGCACCGGTAGGCCGATCGCGACGCCAATCAATGTACCGATGATCCTTAACGCCAGACGATGCCGGGTCGCGTTATAGTTCGGCTGACAAACAAACAGGCTGGTAAGCAGAATCCAGTAACCGTGGTTGAGGCCGGTAAACTGAATGAACGCATAGCCCGCGCACAGCACCAGTGACATTCGCACCGCGTGGCGGAAAAGCGCCGATTCCGGCGTCATATTGCTGCGCAGTCGTAACCAGATATCGCTAAACCCGCTAGGGCGATCGTCGGCAAGCAGATTTTCGGGATGGTTGCTGGCCAGCACGCTGGTCTGCACCGATTCGATAGTTGCCAATTGCGCATCAATAGCGCGTAGGTTATTGAGCAGAAAACCCAGCGCTTTGACCTGATCTTGCGGCGCGCCGCTGGCGCGGACGCGATCCAGCGCCGCGTCCAGATGCATAAAGGCACGTTCAAAGTGCGCATCATGCTGATACGGGATGCGTAAGAGAATAGCGCGGGAAAGTTTTTGACAGGCCTGCGCCTGCATTGACAACATCCGTTGGAAACGGAACATCACATCGCTGTAGCGGAAATGGTCGCGAAGCGTCTGATACTGAATATGTGATGAGCTGGCACGCTCATGAATGTCCTGGGCGACGAAATAATACTGAAGGGTGCGACGAGTGCCGCGTTGCCCGCGGTCGCCGCGCAGGCGTGTCAGTAAAGACGCTTTCGTCTGGTTAAGCATCGCAACCAGCTTGCCGTTAGCGAGCGCCAGATCGTACAACGGGGCCTGACTTTCATCTTCGATATCCGGATCGAACAGTCGGGATTTAAGTTCAAGGTATTGGGCCAACTGTTCATAGCTGCGCGCAAGGTTATCCTGCAGTGGGCGGATGGGAAAAATAAGATGCCCTGCGAGCGTCAATACGTTGTACCAGATGGCGCCAGCCAGCAAAAAGAGCGGCTGCAGGTACCAACTGTTATACAGAGTGACCCCTAACATGGTGTAGATAGCGATCAGTAAGGCGCCGAAAGCAATGGTGGCATAGCGTTGACCCAGCCCGCCGAGCAGGATAAAACCCGTCGTGGACAGGGTTAACCCAATAGCAAACAGCCACGGCCATGGAAACAGTAACTCCACCGACGCGGAGGCAATAAAGAAGCAGACCAGCGTAATAGCGAGATTACGTAACCGCCCGGTAAGGCGATCGTCGAGGTCGGTCAACGCCGCGGCAACCACCCCAAGCGTTAACGGGATGGTGAGTTTGACTTCGCCAATCCACCACGGCGCAACCGTGGTGCCACAAAGCGCAATAAATATCCTGGCGTTATATAGCCAGGCGCTATTCCATGTATAACGGCGGAGCAGGGGGCTTAACATAACAGTGTTCCGTACAATTACTGAAAGCGACGGCGGGCGTTGGCTTCGCGCGCGGCGCGAGCCGTTTCAACTGAGACCACGCGGCGTCCTACCGGCCAAAGTGCAATGGCGGCAATTTTAAAATTGGCGATCCCCACGGGGATACCAATGATGGTTAGGCACTGCGCAATACCGCTGAAAATATGCATCAGGCACAGCCACCAACCGAAGAACATGAACCACAAAATATTCAAAATAGTGCCGCCCGCGTTCAGTAAACTATTTTTAGCTTCAGGTTCCAGTTCATCAACATGAATGGCTTCATTACCGTAGGGGAAAAGCGATAGCCTGGTGATTTCCCAACATGAACGCGTCAGCGGTAACGTGAAGATCAAAATAATACTGACCAGCGTCGCCAGTAGCCAACCGAGCGTGGTGGCGAAACCGCCAAGAACAAAGTTCAAAATATTCAGAATGGTACGCATAAACCCTCTGGTTAACCCTGTGGATAATAAGACCCGGCAATTGTAACGTTTTTTTGCGCTGGAGCACCTGCTCGCGGGCGGTTAAACTTAAAAACATTCAAACTGATTGAAATTTGGCGATATATGGAACTTAAAGCGACAACATTGGGCAAACGCATGGCACAGCATCCTTATGATCGGGTGCAGTTGCTTAATGCCGGGGTCAAAGTCTCAGGCGATCGTCATGAGTATCTTATACCTTTCAATCAGTTATTGTCAGTTCAATGTAAGCGAGGCCTGGTGTGGGGCGAGCTGGAATTCGTGCTGCCGGAAAGCAAAGTTGTGCGTTTGCATGGTACCGAATGGACTGAGACGCAGCATTTCTTTCATCATCTCAATAATCTCTGGCAGCAGTGGAGCGCGGAGATGAGCGAAATCGCCGCGGACTTGCTGCGCCAGCAGTTAAGTGAAATTGAACGAGCCAGCGCCGAAGGTAAGTGGTTGACGCGCCAGCAGGTCGCGGACGTGCAGGATAAAATCCGCCGGGCTTTAACCGGGTTACCTTTCCCTGAGAGCCGTCTGGATGAATTCGATAATTGCCGCGAACTGTGGCGCCAGTGCCAATGTTGGCTTAGCGATATCGACGAGGCTCGCCTGTCGCATAATCAAGCCTATACCGAAGCTATGCTGGAACAGTATCGCGGTTTCTTCGATAAGATTGAGTCTTCGCCGCTCAACCCGGCGCAGGCGCGGGCGGTGGTTAACGGCGAGCGTTCGCTGCTGGTTCTTGCTGGCGCCGGTAGCGGCAAAACGTCGGTACTGGTCGCTCGTGCCGGGTGGTTATTAAATCGCGGCGAAGCAGCGGCGGATCAGATCCTCCTACTGGCCTTTGGCCGTCAGGCGGCTCAGGAAATGGATGAACGTATTCAGGAGCGGTTGGGAACTGACGAGATTGCCGCGCGAACGTTCCATTCACTGGCGTTACATATTATTCAGCAGGGCAGCAAGAAAGTGCCGGCGATCAGTAAGCTGGAAAACGATACAGCCGCCCGGCAAAAGCTATTGTTGAAGGCCTGGCAGCAGCAGTGTCAGGAGAAAAAAGCGCAGGCCAAAGGCTGGCGTCAGTGGCTGGTGGATGAGATGGAGTGGCAGATTGACGAAGGCGATTTCTGGCAGGATCGCGCGCTGCTGCGCCGCCTGGCCGGCCGCCTTGACCGCTGGGTTAGTTTAATGCGCATGCACGGCGGCTCGCAGGCGGAAATGATCGCCAGCGCCCCTGAAGAAGTCCGCGATCTTTTTAATAAGCGTGTGAAACTGATGGCCCCGCTGCTGAAAGCCTGGAAAGCAGCGTTGAAAGAGGAAAATGCCGTTGATTTCTCCGGGCTTATACACCAGGCGGTCAACATACTGGATAAAGGCCGTTTTGTGAGCCCCTGGAAACATATTCTGGTTGATGAGTTTCAGGATATCTCTCCACAGCGTGCTGAACTACTGGCGGCGCTGCGTCGGCAAAATAAACAGACAACGTTATTTGCCGTGGGTGACGATTGGCAGGCGATTTATCGCTTCAGCGGCGCGCAGCTCTCTTTAACCACGGCATTTAACCACTACTTTGGTGAAGGGGACTGTTGTGCGCTGGATACCACCTATCGATTTAACGGTCGTATCGGCGAGATTGCCAACGGTTTTATTCAGCTAAACCCGCATCAACTGGCTAAACCGCTGAATAGCCTCACGGCTGGCGATAAGAAAGCGGTGACCCTGCTGCCTGACGATAAACTCGACGATCTGCTCGACAAGTTGAGCGGCTACGTTAAACCCGAACAGCGAATTTTGCTGCTGGCGCGCTATCACCATCTGAAGCCCGCCGCGCTGGAAAAGGCCGCAACGCGTTGGCCGCATCTACAGCTAGATTTTATGACAATTCACGCCAGCAAAGGCCAGCAGGCTGACTTTGTTATTGTGTTGGGCCTGCAGGAGGGGGATGACGCCTTCCCGGCGCCGGCAAGAGAGTCGGTAATGGAACAAGCGTTGTTGCCACAGCCGGAAGATTTCCCGGATGCTGAAGAGCGTCGGCTACTGTATGTGGCGATAACCCGCGCTCGCCTGCGGGTCTGGCTGCTGTTCAATAAAGAACGGCCTTCGTCATTTGTTGAGATACTGCAGGAACTGGGCGTGCCGGTAGCGCGAAAGCCCTGATCGTCGGCGGCCATCAGGCCGCCGTGGGGATTACTTCAGGCGCTCGGCAAGGTAGCGTTGGTAATCAGGGATTAAAATTTCAATCGGTTGATTAAAGTCCGGCGACTGGATAATAAAGTCAGCGGTGGCGGCATTCGTGGCTACCGGGATATTCCACACCGTCGCCAGACGCAGGAGCGCTTTGACGTCAGGATCGTGAGGTACCGCATTGAGCGGATCCCAGAAGAAGATCAGTACATCAATTTTCCCTTCCGAAATCAGCGCGCCCACCTGCTGGTCGCCGCCCATCGGTCCGCTCAGCATCGCTTTCACTTCCAGCCCGGTGGCGCGTGAGACCAGGTTGCCGGTGGTCCCGGTTGCATAGAGCTGGTGCTGAGCCAGTAGCGCCTGGTGACGTTCGACCCATTTCATCAGCAGATCTTTGCAGTGATCGTGTGCTACCAGCGCGATATGTTTGCGTGCGGGTAAGGTGCGTGTTGTCAGTTCCATAATTGGGTTCCACTTATATTAACCTGCAGACAGAGTACTGGAAGTGACTGATGCTGCAAGCGTCGGAAAGAAAAATTTTGCCGTATCTGTGAGTTAGGCTTGATGGCTGGTTTACATGGATTAGCTTACACTAGGGCTAAAGCGCAGGAGGATTATGATGAAAGAGAACGATATTGCTAGCATTCTGACCACCACCCGGACGATTGCGCTGGTAGGCGCCAGCGACAAACCCGATCGCCCGAGCTATCGGGTAATGAAATATCTGCTGGAACAGGGCTACCACGTCATTCCGGTTTCACCAAAGGTAGCGGGTAAAACGCTGCTCGGTCAACAGGGCTATGCCACTCTGGCGGAGGTACCGGAAAAAGTCGATATGGTCGATGTGTTCCGCAACTCTGAAGCGGCGTGGGGGGTGGCGCAAGAGGCGGTTGCCATTGGTGCGAAGACGTTGTGGATGCAGCTTGGCGTTATTAATGAGCAGGCAGCGGTTATGGCACGTGAAGCTGGACTTAATGTGGTTATGGACCGTTGCCCGGCCATTGAAATTCCCCGACTAGGGTTAGCGAAGTAAAGTAAAACCCCGCATTTGCGCTGAGGGCTCCCCACAAACTCAGCGCTAATAAACCAGTAGCATATTCTGGTAGGTTCTGGCGGGGTGATTAAGAACAGTGCTTAGCACTGTTCCCTTTAAAACTAGCGGAGAATGTCTCAGCATATTCTCCGCTAATGTCAGATACGAAATAACTCTTCTCGACTTCAGACTGTTCGCCTGATATCTAAGATGAAATCCTTTTTTTTCAGCATGATAACCCAACGGCCACATCACTATAGTCATCAGACTTGCAGCAGACTCAGTGTCAGCAGACGACCCGCTGAATGGCTGTGACTGGTCCTCAGACCAAACTCAAAGCGTTCACTTTTTTCATCGCGGAAATTCTGCTCTATCTGCATTCTTCAGCTGTATAGCTTCATGATTTTTCTGGTTTCAAATTCATTCGTACTACTGAAGATTGAGCCATTACTGGGGATTCCTCAGCACATTTGCGGGTTTTTTATGGACTTAATTTGCAAACAAGGATGTTATTACTTATTTAGATGAGCGAAACGTTTCGTCAATAAAGTTGTAATCTAATAAATGTTAATTACCCACAATATAACTGATGTTTATTTATTTTTGGTGGGCAGTAATAGAATGAAGAAAATATTAAAAAAGACTCCGAAAATCGTTTTTTTAATTGCCGCGGAAAAGTTACGGTGTTTATTTTGTGTTGTTTGTAAATTTTAATAATTAAAAATAATTTATCTTTTTATCATTAAAATAGATGATGTCCGTCACGGATTTTATTGATATGACGCGAACTTGATACAAAAAGAAATGAAGAAACCAGGAAGTATAATTTTTATTACCATAGATTTCAGTTATGAGTTGGAAAGCTGGCATGAAAAATAATCTCATGTCAAAATGTGTTTTTTCATTATTTTGTTAATTTAATCATGATGTTGTGACTATTTCAGTATGTTTCGTTTTTATTTTGTAACATCCTTGCGAGGTCGGAGGTTCTGGTATATCTAATAAGATGCATAATTAAGAATTATCCCATACCTCTGACTGCGTCTTCATCTCAAGGGTGCTTCCTGATGAAAAATATAAATGTGACAGCAAAAGATACTGGTGTGAAATACACCGTTGATGGCAATCAAGTTAGCTTAAACACGCAGTCAGTGGTGGTATTGCATATTAAGCGTGAGGATATTAGTTCCTATGCCAGGCAAGGTAATGATCTTGTTCTGAAAATAAATGACGGTAGCACCGTTACATTAAAAAACTTTTTTGTTAATGATGCTAATGGACATCATAGCGATTTAGTGTTGCAGGATGATGACACTGGCGCGTTGTGGTGGCTTGAGGGAGCCGGAACCGGCGATGCGCATTATTCTCTCATCAGTGATATTTCAGGACTTTTAGCCGCTGGAAGCTCCGGCGGCAGTATCGCGCCATGGGTAATGGCGGGTGCGGCTTTGCTGGGTATAGGGGCGATGTTTGCGGGGGCTTCCGATAAAGATCATTCCTCGCATTCTTCGAATGATGATACTGACTCTGATGCGGACAGTGATTCGGATTCGGATAGTGATGCAGATGCAGATGCAGATAGTGACGCAGATGCAGATAGTGACGCAGATGCTGATAGTGATTCGGATGCAGGGCCTGGAGTCGACCCTCTCTCCGCCGCTAAAAACATTACGGTGACAGACGATGTTGCTCTACATACCGGGAGTATATCTAACGGCGGCTTGACCAATGATGCCACTCCGACAATAAGCGGAACCGCGCAGGCTGGTACGACAGTGACCATATACGATGGCACGACTGTAGTGGGTAAGGTAGTCGTTGGTGCTGACGGGAAGTGGAGTTTTACGCTCCCAACACTAAGTGATGGTGAACATTCGCTTAGCACCACCGTATCTGATACGGAAGGTCACACCAGCGGCCACTCGCCGGATTTTGTGCTCACGGTGGACACCACCGTGGCGCCGGTCAGCGATCTGCAGGTGACGG
>ERZ1106981.1119-NODE-1119-length-13481-cov-3.232534_pt1 | contig 13481 bp, 9 predicted proteins | sample MGYA00403692_ERZ1106981 | MGnify/ENA primary metagenome ERZ1106981 (study PRJEB35170, sample SAMEA104062431) | human gut metagenome | biome: human gut; feature: human-associated habitat; material: faeces | place: Denmark | collected 2012-06-22 ... | reverse complement strand
GGATGCCATGGCGGCCTTCCGCCGCACGGAGGAGATCCGCCGGAGAGCTCTGGCTGGTCTCAAAACTGCCAGCCCGCGGGAGAAAAAGGCGGCCTCCGGCGGCCCGAGAGGAAAGCTGCTCTACGGCAAGCACGAAATCAAGCGGGAGAGCATCCCCATGAGCACCCTGGAGCTGGACATGGGAACCGTCATCGTCAAGGGAGACGTATTTGCCGTGGATCACCGGGAGCTGAAAAAGCGGGGTGCCTGGGTGGTGTGCTTCGATGTGACGGACTATACCGGCTCGGTGCGGGTGTCCAAGTTTTTCCCCGGTGACGAGGGGAAGGGCATTGTGGACGGGGTGAAGAAGGGCCAGCATCTGGTGATTCAGGGCAAGCTGAACATCGACCGCTTCACCGGCGACATGGTGCTGGAGCCCTACGCCATCATGGAGAGCGCCAAGCCCATGAAGACCGACGACGCGCCGGAGAAGCGGGTGGAGCTCCACTTGCACACCACCATGTCCTCCATGGATGCCCTCACCCAAGTGAGCCCCAAGGCGGGGCCGGACAAGAACGTGGTCAAGCGGGCGGAAGCGTGGGGCCATCGGGCCATCGCCATCACCGACCACGGCGTGGCCCAGGCATTCCCCGACGCATGGCACTCGGCCAAGAAGATCAAGGTGCTTTACGGCGTGGAGGCGTACTTCATCAACGACGTAGACGACCGGGTGGTGGTACACGGGGACAAGGAACAAGACTTTACAGGCGATATCGTCTGTTTCGACATTGAGACTACCGGCCTGGACAAGCGGCGGGATGTAATCACCGAGATCGGAGCGGTGGTACTGCGGAACGGGGAGGTGGTGGAGCAGTTCTCCACGTTTGCCGATCCCGAATGGCCTCTGACCCGCGAGATCACCGAGCTTACCGGCATCACCGACGAGATGCTGAGGGGAGCGCCCTCCCAGGCGGAGGCTATAAACGCCTTTCTGGACTTCGTGGGAGACCGCCCGCTGGCCGCCCACAATGCGGAGTTCGACATGGGCTTCATCGCCGAGGGGTGCCGCCGCATGGGCCGCCCCTTCGACAGCACCTCCATCGACACGCTGATTCTGGCCCAGAACCTGCTGCCGGAGCTGGGCAAGCACAAGCTGGACATCGTGGCGGAGCACCTGAACCTGCCCGCCTTCAACCACCACCGGGCCTATGACGACGCGGCCACGGTGGGCTATATGCTGGTACCCTTTTTCGAGATGCTGCGGGACAGGGGTGTACATACCCTCCAGCAGATCAATCCGGCTATGGCTAGGCTGCGTACCGGGGGCAAGGCCCGCCGCCAGCCCAAGCACCTAATCGTGCTGGCCAAGAACCAACTGGGCCTGCGCAATCTCTACAAGCTCATCTCGGCCTCTCACCTGGACCACTTCAAACGCTACCCCATCATGCCCAAGAGCCTGATCAACCAGCACCGGGAGGGACTCATTATCGGCTCGGCCTGCGAGGCTGGAGAGCTGTTTCAAGCAGTTGTAAAGCGAAAAGACTTTGCGGAGCTTAAGCGCATTGCCTCCTGGTACGATTTCCTGGAGATTCAGCCTCTGTGCAACAATGCCTTCATGCTGCGCAAGGGTATGGTGCAGAGCCAGGAGGAGCTGAAGGACTTCAACCGCACCATCGTATCCCTGGGCGAGGCGCTGGACAAGCCTGTGTGCGCCACCGGCGACGTCCATTTCCTGGACCCGGAGGACGAGATCTACCGCCACGTCCTGCTGGCCTCCAAGGGCTTTGAAGATGCCGACTCGTCTCTGCCCATCTACTTCAAGACCACCACCGAGATGCTGGAGGAGTTTGCCTATTTGGGGAAGGAGAAGGCCTATGAGGTGGTGGTGCGCAACACCAATCTGGTAGCCGACTGGTGTGAGGACGTAGTGCCTCTGCCCCAGGGGTTGTTCGCCCCCAAGATCGAGAACTCAGCGGAGGAGCTGACCAGCCTGGTCTGGGGGAAAGCAAAAGCCCTTTACGGTGAGGAACCGCCCAAAATCGTGGTGGACCGCATCAATGCCGAGCTGGGCGACATCATCAAGTGCAAGTACGACGTCATTTATATGTCGGCCCAGAAGCTGGTGCAGGACTCCCTGGCCCACGGCTACCTAGTGGGCTCCCGTGGCTCCGTGGGCTCGTCCCTGGTAGCCTTCATGTCGGGTATCACGGAGGTGAACTCCCTGCCGCCCCACTACCGCTGTCCCAAGTGCAAGCACTCGGACTTCGACACCGCCAAAGAGAAGGGGATCGGCTGCGGCGCGGACATGCCAGACGCGGTGTGCCCCGTCTGCGGAACGCCCTACGCCAAGGACGGCTTCAACATCCCCTTCGAGACCTTCCTGGGCTTCGGCGGCGACAAGGTGCCCGACATCGATCTGAACTTCTCCGGCGAATATCAGGCCAACGCCCACCGGTACACCTTTGAGCTGTTCGGGCAGACCCACGTGTTCCGGGCGGGCACCATCGGCACCGTGGCGGAAAAGACCGCCTTCGGCTATGTCAAGAAGTACATGGATGAGCGGGGAAGGACGGTAAACCGGGCGGAGGAGAACCGGCTGGCTCAGGGCTGCACCGGCGTCAAGCGCACCACCGGCCAGCACCCCGGCGGCATGGTGGTCATCCCCCAGAACCGGGAGATCTACGACTTCTGTCCGGTGCAGCACCCCGCCGACGATCCCAACAGCGTCATCCCGCAGGATAAGGACGTCACGGATTTCTGCCGCGTGCAGCATCCGGCAGACGACCCGAACAGCGACATCATCACCACCCACTTTGAATATCACTCCATGGAGTCCAACCTGCTCAAGCTGGATATGCTGGGCCACGATGATCCCACCATGATCCGCATGCTCCAGGATCTCACCGGGGTGGATCCGCAAAAGATCCCTCTGGACGACCGGGACACCATGAGCATCTTCACCTCCTCTGAGGTGCTGGGCTTCGTGGACGACCCCATCCTGGGCCCAACCGGCGCCGTGGCCATCCCGGAGTTCAACACCAAGTTCACCCGCGGCATGCTGGTGGACACCCAGCCCCACGAGTTTGACATTCTCCTGCGCCTGTCCGGCTTCTCCCACGGAACCGACGTGTGGCTGGGCAACGCCCGGGATCTGATTGTGGATCAGGGCGTCCCGGTCGGCCAGGCCATCGGCTGCCGCGACGACATCATGCTCTTCCTCATCTCCTGTGGCATGCCGGAGAAGCGGGCCTTCAAGATCATGGAGTCGGTGCGTAAGGGCCGGGGCCTGCCCGAAGGGGCGGAGGAGGAGATGAGGGCCGCCGGCGTACCCGACTGGTACATCGGCTCCTGCAAGAAGATCAAGTACCTGTTCCCCAAGGCCCACGCCGTGGCTTACGTGATGATGGCCTTCCGCATCGCCTGGTTCAAGGTCCACCGCCCCCTGGCCTTCTACGCCGCCTTCTTCTCTATCCGCGCCAAGGCCTTCGACGCCACCTTCATGTGCCAGGGGATGGACGTGTGCAAGGCTAAAATGCGGGAGATTGAGAGCAAGGAGAAGCCCTCTCCCGTGGAGGAGGATATTTTGGTCACCCTTGAGGTGGTCTATGAGTTCTATCTGCGGGGGTTCACCTTTGAGCACATGGATCTCTACCGCTCCCACGCGGTCAACTTCCTGCCAGACAATGAAAAGGGAAGCCTGCTGCCCCCCTTCACCTCTGTGCCTGGTCTGGGCGAGACGGCGGCCTGGTCTATCATGGAGCAGCGGGAGGGAAAGCGGTTTATATCTATCGAGGAGTTTTCCGCAGCCTGTCCCAAGGTCTCCAAGACCCACATCGAGCAGCTCAAGGCCGCTGGTGCTCTGGACGGCATGCCGGATACGAGTCAGATTACCCTGTTCGACGGACTGTTTTAACCGGTATCCTGTCCTCTGTTGCCTATGGCCATTGTTAGGGCGCAGAGGAATTTCTGAGTGGAATTTACAGTTGTAACAGAATAAAATCCGTGGTATTCTTATGCCATCCAGATGAGAAAGGAGTGTATTTATTATGCTGAACGAAAAAGTTGCCTCTCTGCTGAACGAGCAGATCAATAAGGAGTTCTACTCCGCTTACCTGTATCTGGAGTTCTCCGCCTACTTCGAGGACGAGGGACTGGACGGCTTCGCCAACTGGTACAAGGTGCAGGCGCAGGAGGAACGGGATCACGCTATGCTTATGTTCCAGTATCTCCAGAACAACAGCCACCGCCCGGTGCTGGAGGGCATTGCCAGGCCCACCGCCGCCCCCAACGGCAGGCTGGAGGTGCTCAAGGCCGGCCTGGCCCATGAGCAGTATGTCACCAATCTGATTCACACGATCTACGATGCAGCCTATGAGGTCAAGGACTTCCGCACCATGCAGTTCCTGGATTGGTTTGTCAAAGAGCAGGGCGAGGAGGAGAAGACCGCCGAGGATATGATCAAAAAGATGGAGCTCTACGGCGACGATGCCAAGGGCCTCTACATGCTCAACAGTGAGCTGGCGGGCCGCACCTATGCAGCTCCCAGTCTGGTACTGTAACCTGTAGTTGAAACTGTAGACAAGGTGGGTGCCCTGCTATGGACAGGGCACCCACCTTACACATATATGCCGCGTCAGGGCATAAAAAGCTCAGGCCGCGTAGTCCAGGGCGACTGGGCGCTGGTGACAAACATAGTATAGAGGCGGCTGAGGGTATTCCAGCTCTCCTGATCCAGCGTCCCGGTTTCCGGACGGTGATTCAGATGTTGAATCCACTTGATATTGTGCTCGGTGGCGGCATTGTTTACCCCGGAGACATCACAGGTTTCCACGCCGTTCAGGACCCGAGACAGCCCGCAGAACATGGACTGCACCAGGTTAAGATGAACGCTGGCCTCACCCGGTGCGACGGAAAACTCTGGACTTGGAAAGCTGCGGGTGGGCAGCGGAGTGAGTCGGGAAACCACCTGGTGATACAAGGAAACGATAGCGTCCCAGGTGGCCTGGTTTACCTGTCCGGTGACCGGAGGGAAAAATTCCCTCTGAAAGAGCATGACGGCCTCTAGGGTGCGTTCGCCGAAAATTCCGTCCGGCGTGAGACGGGGGAGGAAGGGGTAAGCGAAAGAAATGGTGCGCAGCATGGTTTGGAGGCTGCGTACGGGCTGTCCAATCAGGTGGAGTTGGGAGCGAATCATGTGGCGTCTTCTCCTCTCTCGTCGGTGCTGCCCAGTGTCATGGGTTGGCCGGGGTACTGGGTCAGGCTGGTGGCTTCGCTCTCGGGAAGCTCCGGCCGGAACTGCTCTGGGATGACATTGGTATATTGGCTCATGGTATCCACTATGCCGACATAAAATCGGTAGAGTGCGGCCCAGGTGTCCTCGCCTACAACGCCGTCTTGGTACAGACCAGCCATCTGTTGAAGAGCCAGGACTGCGTTTTGGGTGGATTGCCCGAAAATCCCGTCCACAGCCACCGGGGGGATGTTATTATAAAACTCCGCCACCACAGAGAGAAGGTACTGTATTACCTTGACATTTTCTCCGGTGTCGCCGAGGGAAATGGTATCGGGGCGGTTGACGGGCACCAAGGTGGTGTAGAAGGTCTGACCCTCGCTGACCAGCTCCGCCAATTCCAGAACGCCCACGTACAGAAAGACCAGCTTATACCAGGTGGCGTTTCCAACGACTCCGTCCGGCGTCAGGCTGAAAATCTGCTGGAATTTGATGACCGACTGCTCGGTGGACGCTCCGAAGATCCCGTCCACCGGCTGAACCTTCGGAATAGCGGGGTAATCGCGGGAGATGCGGTTGAGCATGGTCTGGATGCGCACCACCGGCTCCCCCCGGTCGCCCAGCCGCACCGGAGTTCCGGGGTAGGAGCTGCGGATACCCATGACAGGAGCATTGTTCACGATCTCGATATTGTCGCCATAATAGTTTCGCAGGATGGTGACGGAGTCGGCGCCCTGCTCTGCCATGGCCTGGCTGCCCCACTGGGAGAGACCGTCGCAGGTGGTGGTGGTGCCGTTGCAAAATTTGGCTGCCAGGGGCTCCACAAAGCCGGTGCGCCGTATGTAGGAATTGAAGATCTCATCCACCATCTGGCTGATGTTCTCAAAAATGTTGCGCCCTTTGATGAATTTCTGGTCGTAGGCCGTGCTGGCGGTGATGTTGAAGGGGTAGCCGCGGCTGGGGTAATATTCGGTATATACCCGGTTGAGGGCAAACGAAATAATCGCCAGGATGTTTGCCCGGATAGCCGCCGGCTCCCAGGTGGGATAGATCTCGCTGGAGGCCACATTCTTAACGTATTCCGGGAAGGAAACCGTCACATTTTCCGCAGCGGCGCTGGGGGCGCCCAGATGCACGGTGATGTACTGTGGGACATAGGGCGTTACAGGTGTGGTCGGCATGGGGGTACCTCCTTACAGATCCTGGGGTGGAATATCCACGATCTCCCCCCGGGTAGACGACGAGGTCTGCTCCGGCAGGGGAATCAGCTCCAGCTCCTGTAGTGTTTCCGTATTAGGAAAGACCTGGACATTCTCCACCAGAAGCATCTCATAGCCCGGTACTTCCACCCAGATGTCACAGACGGCGAAGGGGGACTCTGTCCCTGGGGATTCACTGGCAGACGGCTCGGGTGTGGCGACGCGGATCGGCGCGGTGCGTCCGTTTTCGTCCGTCACCCGTAAGGCCAGCAGCGTATGCCGCCCGCCGCCCGCCCTCTGCGTCACCGCTACAGTAGCGCCCGGCACCGGGAGCTGGGCCCGGGAGGTATATACGCGGGTGACAATGGTTCCAATCGAGGCCAATTGGCATTCCTCCTTTTCCTCACTCTATGCACCGGACCGGAAGGCGGTTCCAGGGAAAAGAACGTTGACATCGGCCCCTCTTTCGAGTAAACTGAATAGGAATCTTGCAGCGGAACGGGCGAGTTACGTGCGGTACCGCTTTGGAACAAGAAGAAGAGTGATGGAGCTATGAAAAAAGATAAAGTGTCCAGTGCGGTGATACGTCGCCTCCCACGGTACTACCGCCACCTGAACGACCTCTATTTGGCCGGTGTGGAGCGCATTTCATCCAACGCGCTGGGCAAATCCATGGGGCTGACCGCCTCACAGATCCGGCAGGATCTCTCCTGCTTCGGCGGGTTCGGCCAGCAGGGCTACGGCTATAATATTGAAAATCTGCGGGGGGAGATTTCCGACATTCTGGGTATGAACCGCGGCCACAACGCGGTCATTCTGGGGGCGGGCAACTTGGGCCGGGCCCTGATGGAAAACTTTCACTTCGAGCGCTCCGGTGTGGCGCTTTCGGCCGCCTTTGATGTGGCGCCGGATGTGGTTGGGCAGAGACTCTCCGGGGTGCCGGTCCACCACGTGGATCAGTTGGAGGAGTATCTGGGCCAGCATCCGGCCAGCATCGGGGTGCTGACGGTTCCCCGAAGCGTGGCCAACCGGATCGCCGGTCGGCTGGTGGCCTCCGGCGTGAAAGGAATCTGGAATTTCACCAATATTGAGCTGACGGTGGACGCGCCGGACATAGTGATTGAGAACGTCCACTTTGCCGACAGCCTGTTGGCGCTGAGCTATATGATTTCGGAGGTACCATGAAGAGACTTGCCGTTGGCCTGCTTGCCCTGGTCATCCTGATAGGCTGTGCGGCAGTATATGCCGCCGATACGGGGACAGGGGAGAGCCTTGTAACGCAGGGCTACCTGAACGACACTTATATTCCGGACGTACTGCGGCAGGCGGAGACACGCATGGCGGAGCAGACAAAGACCGTCTACGACTCTGTGCTGGCGGATCTGAATGCCAGGCACAGCGGTTATCTGGCCCGGGCAGGTGGAGAACAGAGCTATGCCGCCTCAATCACGGATTTCCGCTTTAAAAGGGGAGACGTGGTCAGCCTGCCTGCCGGTTCCGGGCTGCTGCTCCTGGCTGGAAGCGGAACCGTGTCCTATTCCGGCGGCAGTGTGGTGGATATTACGGTGGGGCAGACCGTGGCCTCCGGCACCGCGCTGACCGCACGTCACCGCGTCTTAGCGGCCGAAAATACCACAGCGGCAGTGACAATCACCTCTGATACTGCGGTTTTGGGCGTAGAGGGCTTCTATACCGTGTCCTCCGGAGTGGGGCTGGACTATAATGCTCTGGCCGACGCATTAAAGCAGATGGGGCTGTTCCAGGGCACTGGAACGGCCTACGGCTCCGGGTATGATCTGGAGCAGGCTCCCACCCGTATCGTGGGACTGGTTATGTTCCTGCGTTTGATCGGGGAGGAGGGGGCTGCGCTGAGCAGCACAGCGGCCAACCCCTTTGCGGACACCCCCGCCTGGTGCGACCGCTATGTGGCCTATGCCTATGAGAAGGGCTATACCAAGGGCAACAACGTCAGCGCCGGTGGACAGCGCTACTTTGGACCGGATGCACAGCTCTCGGCAGGGGAGTACATGACCTTTCTTCTGCGGGCGCTGGGCTACTCGGACAGCGGGGCGTCGCCTGACTTCTCCTGGGCCAATGCCGTGGGCAAGAGCGTGGAGTTTGGTGTGCTCAACGCTGCGGAGCAGGCCAAGCTGACAGGCAGCCCCTTCCTGCGGGCCCAGGTGGCCTATCTGTCCTATTTCGCACTGTCGGCCCCTCTGAAGGACGGCAGCGGCATCCTGCTGGACAGGACGGCTGCCAGCAGCGGCATGGACAAAGCCGTATTTCAGGCGGTGATGAACGGCGTCACCGTGGACAGGCTGAGCTGAATGGAAAGCCCCTCCGGTTTACCGGAGGGTCTTTTTGTAAATGTTGCCCATTGACAACTGTTAGCAAGATAACTAAAATAAACTCTGTAAAATAGCTTGCATGGAAGGGGGGTGTCTGAATGAGGCAAGAACGCCATGCGGGTTACGAGGTCAAGGCGCTGTCCAATCTGATCCGGCGCAAGGTCTGGGAGCTCTCCGGCCAGCCGGAGTGCGATGCTTTTACCGAGATGCAGGGGATGCTTCTGGGATTTCTGTGCCATAATCGGGATCAGGAAATCTTTCAGAAGGATCTGGAGGAGGCGTTTTATACCCGCCGCTCTACCGCGTCTAGGCTGCTGAAGCGCCTGGAGGAGGAGGGATTTGTGATGCGGTGCTCCGTATCCCGTGACGCCAGGCTCAAGCAGGTGATGGCAACGCCGAAAGCGGAGGCCCTGAACCAGCAGATTGCCTCGCGCATCACACAGGTAGAGGCGGCGCTGACCAAGGGAATCGGCGCTGAGGAGTTGCAGCAGTTCATGATGACCATCGCAAAAATGAAGCAGAACCTAATGGAGCCGTCTGTACTTCCGGCCGGGTGCACCTGCGGCAAAGACTGTGAGGATGCTAACAGTTAGCAAGCGAATCAATCCCCAAGGAGGAATGTGCATGAAGAAAAAACGCGGACTTGTGAGCTGTATTCAGGAGTTCAAAAAGGACACGATTCTGACGCCGATCTTTGTCATCGGCGAGGTGGCCTTTGATGTCCTGATTCCCATGATGACAGGCCGTCTGCTGACCCAGGGCGTTGAGGCGGGAAATATGGAACGTATTTTCTACTACGGCGGCATTGTGGTCCTCATGGCCCTGGCGGCTCTGCTGCTGGGCGCCCTGTCCGGCCGTTATGCCGCCCGGGCGGCCACCGGCTTCTCCCGTAATCTGCGCCGGGAGATGTATCGGAATGTTCAGAAATTTTCCTTTTCCAACATCGACAAATTCTCCACCGGCGGTATCATTACCCGCCTGACCACCGATGTGACCAACGTACAGATGGCCTTTATGATGATCATCCGCATCGCTGTGCGCTGTCCCATCATGCTTATCTGTGCATGGGTGCTCACCTTTACCATCAACCCCAGACTGGCGCTGGTCTTCCTGGTGGTGATCCCCATCCTGGGCCTGGGCCTGTTCTTTATTATGACCGGAGCCCACCCCATCTTTGAGCGGGTGTTCAAGCGGTATGATCACTTGAACAATGTGGTACAGGAAAACCTGCTTGGCATCCGGGTGGTGAAGTCCTTTGTGCGTGAGGAGCACGAGAAGGAAAAATTCGGGAAAGTCTCCCAGGAGATCTATATGGACTTTTCCAAGGCGGAAAAGCTCATCGCCTTCAACATGCCGCTCATGCAGTTGTGCGTCTATGCGTGTATTCTGACCGTGTCCTGGCTGAGCGCCCATCTGGTAGTGGGCGGCAGCATGGATGTGGGGCAGCTCACCAGTATGTTCAGCTATATCATGATGATCCTCATGAGCCTGATGATGCTCTCCATGGTGCTGGTCATGATCATCCTGGCCCGCGCCTCCGCCGAGCGTATTACCGAGCTGCTCAACGAGGAGAGCGACCTGCGCAACGGGGAGAATCCGGTGGAGGAGGTCAAGGACGGCTCTGTAGTCTTTGAGAACGTCAGCTTCAGCTACGCCAAGGACCCCAGTAAGGAGTGCCTGAAAAACGTCAACCTGAACATCAAGTCCGGTGAGACGGTGGGCATTCTCGGCGGCACCGGCACCTCCAAGACCACTCTGGTGCAGCTTATTCCCCGGCTGTACGACGCTACCGAGGGCCGCATCCTGGTGGGCGGTGTGGATGTGCGGGACTACGACATGGACGCCCTGCGGGAGCAGGTGGCCATGGTGCTCCAGAAGAACGTGCTGTTCTCCGGCACCATTAAGGAGAACCTGCGCTGGGGTAAGAAGGACGCCACCGATGAGGAGATGGTCCGGGTATGCAAGCTGGCCCAGGCCGACCCCTTTATCCAGGAATTCCCCGACAAGTACGATACCTATATTGAGCAGGGCGGCTCCAATGTGTCCGGCGGCCAAAAGCAGCGCCTGTGTATCGCCCGGGCCCTGCTGAAGAAGCCGAAGATTCTGATTTTGGATGATTCCACCTCCGCCGTGGACACCAAAACCGACGCACTGATCCGCAAGGCGTTCCGGGAGGAGATCCCCGACACCACCAAGTTTATCATTGCCCAGCGTATCTCTTCCATCGAGGATGCGGACAAAATCCTGGTGATGGACGGCGGAAGGATTTCCGCCATGGGCACCCACGGCGAGCTGCTCCAGAGCTGTGAGATCTACCGGGAAATTTATGAATCCCAGACGAAGGGAGGGAGCGAGAATGAATAAGATGCCGAAGAAAAAGTCCCACACGGTCCGGCGCCTGCTCAGCTATGTGGGCCGGGGCTACCTGATCCGCTTTTTTCTGGTGCTGGTATGCATCCTGGTCAGCGCGGTGGCCTCTGTGGCCGGCTCCATTTTCCTGGGCGCCCTGATCGACAACTATATCACGCCTCTGCTGGCCATGGAACACCCGGTGTTCACCGGCCTGCTCCACGCTCTGCTCCTGATGGCCTGCCTCTATGTGGTGGGCGCCCTGTGCGCCCTGGCCTACAACCGCCTGATGGTCCCAGGGCGTGCAGAAGAAGATCCGCGACGATCTGTTCGGACACATGCAGACCCTGCCCATCCGGTATTTTGACACCCACGCCCACGGCGATGTGATGAGCGTCTACACCAACGACGTGGATACCCTGCGGCAAATGCTCTCCCAGAGCATTCCCCAGGTAATCAATTCCCTGATGATGATCGTGGTCACCTTTGTCAGCATGGTTGTACTCAACCTCACTCTCACTGGCGTGGTAATCGTGTGCATCGTGTGCATGCTGCTGGTGACCCGGTTCCTGGCCGGACGCAGCGGCCGCTACTTCGTCCGCCAGCAGGTGAAGCTGGGCGATCTGAACGGCTATATCGAAGAAATGATCAACGGCCAGAAGGTGGTCAAGGTTTTCTGCCACGAGGAGGAGGCCCAGGAGGGCTTTGACCGTGTGAATGACGCCTTGTTTGAAAGCGCTTATAAGGCCAACAAGTACGCCAATATCCTCATGCCCATCCTCATCAACATTGGCAACATCCAATATGTGGTCATCGCCATGGTGGGCGGAGCGCTGGCCCTCAATGGCCTGGGGGGCGGTATTACCCTGGGTGTCATCGCATCCTTCCTCCAGCTCTCCAAGAGTTTGACCAACCCAATCAGCCAGATCTCTCAGCAGCTCAACTCTGTGGTCATGGCCCTGGCCGGTGCTCAACGGATTTTTGACCTGATGGATGAGCCCTCCGAGGAGGATCACGGCACCGTCACCCTGGTCAACGTGTCCTATAACAAGGACGGCGCCCTCCAGGAAACCAGTGAGCGCACCAATCTGTGGGCCTGGAAGGTTCCCCAGGAGGACGGGAGCTTCGCCTATACCAAGCTGGCGGGCGACGTGCGCTTTGATGATGTGGACTTCGCCTATGAGGAGGGCAAAACCATCCTCCACGACATCAGCCTTTTCGCCAAGCCCGGCCAGAAGCTGGCTTTCGTGGGCGCCACCGGCGCGGGCAAGACCACCATTACCAACCTGATCAACCGCTTCTACGACATCGCGGACGGCAAGATCCACTATGATGGCATCTCTATCAACGATATTCATAAGCCGGATCTGCGCCGCTCCCTGGGCATTGTGCTTCAGGATACCAACCTCTTTACCGGCACCGTGCGGGAAAACATCCGCTACGGCAATCTGAGCGCCACCGACGAGGAGGTGGAGGCCGCCGCCGTGCTGGCCAACGCAGACGACTTTATCCGCCGCCTGCCCCAGGGGTACGACACCATGCTCACCGGCAACGGCGCCAACCTGTCCCAGGGCCAGCGGCAGCTCATCGCCATTGCCCGGGCCGCTGTGGCCGATCCCCCGGTGATGATCCTGGATGAGGCTACCTCCTCCATTGACACACGCACTGAGGCCATCGTCCAGAGGGGCATGGACTCCCTGATGACCGGCCGCACCGTCTTTGTCATTGCCCACCGGCTATCCACTGTGCGCAACTCTGATGCCATTATGGTGCTGGATCACGGCCGCATTGTAGAGCGGGGCGACCACGAGGATCTCATCCGGCAGCACGGACTCTATTATCAGCTCTATACCGGCGCCTTTGAGCTGGAATAAAAAGAATTTGTACCAAGCACCCCTCTGCGTCCCCGGCATAGTATGAAGTGAGACCGGACCGGAACGGCGGTACTCCCACCGCTCCGCCTCTGGTTTCCATCATCAAACCAGGAGGTACTTCATATGGGGTGCAATAATGGCTGTGGCTTTGGCGGCGGCGGCTGCCTGTGGATCATTCTGATCATTATCCTGCTCTGTTGCTGCTGCGGCGGCGGTTGCTGCCCGGACTGATTAAACGGATTTTTCGCTTCCTGTTGCTGCAACTGCTGCTGTTGCATCATTTCGCCCTGACGGCACAGCGCATCCGGCTGCGTGGTCCAGACCGGCAGCGAACGCATACCACCGCTGCAGACGAAGTTGCCGTTGCTGTCCACGCCCATATCAACCACGTCTTCCGGCACCGTCAGCACCAGCGGCGTTGGCGTCTGGTTCGCCAGATAGCGCTGGTAAATCGACATCGCGCCGCTGGCGCCGTACAGTTTCGTCGGCTGGTTATTATCGC
>ERZ1106981.1117-NODE-1117-length-13511-cov-3.258918_pt1 | contig 13511 bp, 10 predicted proteins | sample MGYA00403692_ERZ1106981 | MGnify/ENA primary metagenome ERZ1106981 (study PRJEB35170, sample SAMEA104062431) | human gut metagenome | biome: human gut; feature: human-associated habitat; material: faeces | place: Denmark | collected 2012-06-22 ... | reverse complement strand
GTTCAACCCGGAGAAGGGACGCCCGTACCGCTACGACACCAACCCCGACAACGCGGAGTTAGGAGAGATACAATGGATAGACCGGTCACAACGCTATTTATGCTTATGTCTGTTGACGGAAAAATCAGCACAGGGGCAACAGATAATTTAGATTTAGACAGAGATCTCCCCAAAATTGCGGGCGTTCAAGAAGGACTGCACCAGTATTATGAGATAGAGCAGACAACCGATCTGTGGTCGCTCAATTCTGGGAGAGTACAGGAAAAGCTAGGCGTCAACTCCAAGGAAATGCCGAACAAGTTGCCTGTTTCCTTTGTAATGATCGACAACCATCATTTGACCAAACAAGGTATTCGCTATTTTTGCGCCCGCTCAAAAGAATTTGTGCTGGTCACCTCCAACGCAGACCATCCAGCGTTTCAGATGGATGAGGACAACCTTCATATCATCTGTCAGAGCAAGTTGTCTTTACCTGACGCGCTTGCACAACTCAAGTCAGAATATGGCTGTCAAAGGATCACCATACAAAGCGGCGGTACATTGAACGGGCTGTTTCTTCGGGAAAAACTGTTTGATTATATTGATATTGTGATCGCCCCTATTTTAGTCGGCGGCAAGGATACATCCACACTGATCGACGGGAGGTCTTTGCTGTCAGAAAGTGAATTATCCCAATTAGGCGTGCTGAAATTGCAGGAATGTATGGTCTTGGAAAACTCGTATCTCAGATTGCGTTACCAGGTGATCCATTGACAGCTTCCAGTTTACTGTTCTTTCCCACGAGTACTTTCCCCGAAAGTGTCATAGTGGGTTACATACTATAAAAAGGGCAAGACAGACCGTAATGGTTTGTCTTGCCCTTAACTTCTTTATAAAGCCATGCCCTTATGGCGGAGCTCTTTTTTATTTGGCCAGCATAGCGGCTGCAAAGGCCCGCGCATCCGCCAGGTCCGTCCCGTCGGGGTGGGACAGGGCCTGGTCATAGGCCCGGAGCATGTTCTCCAGCCGGGCGTCGCCGGGCTTCTCCTTGAGCTGAGTCTCATACCGGGCCCGGACGGCAGGGGGCATCCGCCCCGGACAGAACCAGGTACCCAACACCTGATTTTCCTCCGGCACCTCCGCCCGGAACCGGTCGGAGAGAGAGGCAAAATACATCTCAGACAGGCCAAAACCCGCCGTGCCGAACAGGGCCACCCGCTTCCCGTGGAGTCCCTGCAAAAACTCCTTTACCACCGGGGCACAGGTGCCCTTGTCCGTCCAGGAGCCCACAAAGATCAGCTCCGCCTTCCCCACGTCCCGGGGCAGCGGGCCGAAGGCCACAATCTCATGGCCCTGACATCCCTCGCGGATGGCCTGGGCAATCTGGGCGGTGTTGCCCGTCTCGCTGGCGTATACAATGGCAATTTTCATCATGTCCTCCTCTGAAAAACGGCGGGCGGCCACAAGGGCCGTCCCTGCGGTGGCAATAACGCAATACGCTGTCCGGCGGGATTGATCCCCAACTGGCGGAAGCCCCGCTTTATTTGCTATGCAAAAGCATCGCAGAATTGGCCATACGCCCGCTTACAGCGGCACGGCCATGGGATGACAGCGCGTAGGCCGGTACGGCCCACATGCACAAACACTTCATGCGCCTGAGCCTTTGCACCGTTTCGTGGCGCGCCCTGTGCACATGAAGTGTTATGTACGGCGCAAGCGCCGCCCCGCTAGAGCGGGGCCCCAAGGGCTTATTTATATTTTCTGCTCTCCGCAACCGCCAGCTCGTCACAGCGGTTATTATGGGGATTATCCGCGTGGCCCTTGACCCAGTGGAGACGGACGGTGTGGCGCTCGCACAGCGCGAGAAGCCGCTCCCACAGGTCAGGGTTGAGGGCCGGCTTCTTGTCCGACTTGATCCACCCACGGGCCCTCCAGCCCTTGGCCCAGCCCTTCTGCAGGGCGTCAATGACGTACTTGGAATCGGAGTAGAGCTCCACCTCACAGGGCTCCTTCAGCGCCTCCAAGGCAGTGATGACGCCAGTAAGCTCCATCCGGTTGTTGGTGGTGTGGGGCTCCCCGCCGGAGAGCTCCTTGCGGAACTCCCCGTATTGCAGGATGGCCCCCCACCCCCCGGGGCCCGGATTGCCCGAACACGCCCCGTCGGTATAGATCGTGACTGTTTTCATAAATCTCCTATGGCCTTCCCCTGGGGGAAGGTGTCCCGCAGGGCCGGATGAGGGGAGCGCCGCCCTGACCTGCCGGTCAATGGCAGCGCACACACCTTCAAAATTTTGTTTGATTTCCAGGTTGGTAAAGCGCAGGACTCTTATTTTTTCAACCTCTTGCAAATAGGCTGTCCGAATCTTATCCTGCTCCGGACCATTCCCCTCATAATGCTGGGAGCCGTCCAATTCAATGGCTAATTTCGCTTTATGGCAATAAAAATCTACAATATAGGGGCCAAATGGTTTTTGCCGGAGAAATTGGACCGGATAAGTCCGCAAAAAATCATACCACAAATGATTTTCCTCTTTTGTGGCGTTTTTGCGCAGTTCCTGGACACGGGTAAGGGGCTTTTCCTTCTGTTCCATATTCGTACTATTCCCCTCATCCGCCCCAGTGTGCGCACTGGGGCACCTTCCCCCAGGGGAAGGCCCTATTGATCCACCTTGGGATGCTCCTCCGGCCACTGACAGCGGAAGTAAAGGCCCTTTTCGTGAAAGACGCTGTACACCCCCACCACGGCCGCGGCGGCCAAAACCAGAAGCCAGACCACACCCACGATACCCAGGTAGAAGAAATCCCTCTGCCCCAGGAAGAACACGATCAGGCGTACCGCGGCGGCGGCCAGCCCTCCGCCCAGAACACGGCTCAAGATGATCCTCGCCCTGCCGGGGGCGCGGGCCATCTGCACATATCTCATGCTCTGCTCCTCCCTACCGTTCAGGGGTCATCCGGGAACTGCCGGCGCTTTTCCCCCTGCGGCCCGTGCCTTACGCCTGTTCCAGGCCGCCGGCGGGAGTCTCCCCTTCAGCGGCCTCCTCTTCCTCCTCGTGGTCGGTACGGGCGAAGGAGATCACCTTGACCCCCTCCTCCAAATTCATAATCTTGACGCCCTGCGCGGTGCGGCCGTAGGTGGAGATGCCGGCGGCCGCCATGCGGATGATCACGCCGGCATCGTTGATCACCAGCACGTCGTCCCCGTCGCTGACCACCTTGACCCCCACCACGGGGCCGGTTTTCTCGGTGACATTATAGCCCTTCAGTCCAAATCCGCCCCGCTTCTGGGGCCCGTCGGCGCGGATATACTCGTCCATGTCGGTGCGCTTGCCGTAGCCGTTTTCGGTGATCATCAGCACCTGGTGGTCCCGCTTGGCCCGGGCGGCCCCCACCACGTAGTCGCCGGGGCGCAGGTTGATGCCCCGGACGCCGGCGGCGTCCCGGCCCATGCAGCGCACGTCGGTCTCCTTGAAGCAGATGGCCATGCCGTCGTGGGTGACGATCAGGATGGCCTGGTCGCCGTCGGTCTCCCGCACGCAGATGAGCTCATCCCCCTCGTCCAGGGTGATGCAGCGGATGCCCGCCTTGCGTGCAGTGTAGATGGAGGAGAGCTGGATGCGCTTGACGGTGCCGCTGCGGGTGACCATCACCAGATAGCGGTCCTCGGGGAATTCCCGCAGGTGGATCATGGCGGTGACCTTTTCATCCTGCTCGATGGGCAGCACATTGACCAGGTTGGTGCCCCGGGCGGTGCGGCCCGCCTCGGGGATCTGATAGCCCTTCTTGCGGTGGACCCTGCCCTTGTTGGTGAAAAAGAGAATGAAATCGTGGGTGGAGGCGGTGAACACGGTGTCCACATAGTCCTCCTCCTTGGTGGACATGGCGGTAATGCCCTTGCCGCCCCGGCGCTGGGCCTTGTAGGTGGAGGCGGCGGTGCGCTTGATGTAGCCGCCGGCGGTGAGGGTGAAGACGCACTCCTCCTCCTCGATGAGATCCTCGATGTCGATCTCGTCCTCCACGTCCTGGATCTCGGTCACCCGGTCGTCGCCGTACCTGTCCCGGATGGCGGTGAGCTCGTCCTTGAGCACGCCACGGATCTTCTCCTCACTGGAGAGCAGCTCATTGAAGTAGGCGATGCGCGCCTCCAGCTCCTTGTATTCGTTTTGCAGCTTCTCCTTCTCCAGCCCCTGGAGCCGCTTGAGCTGCATGTCCAGGATGGCCTGGGCCTGCACGTCGCTGAGGCCGAAGCGGTTCATCAGGTTCTCCTTGGCGTCGTCGTAGCTCTCCCGGATGGTCTGGATCACCGCGTCGATGTTGTCCTCGGCAATCAGCAGGCCCTCCAGCAGATGGGCCCGCTCCTGGGCCTTGCGCAGATCGTAGCGGGTGCGGCGGACGATGACCTCCTCCTGGAAGGCGATGTACTCGTCCAGGATGTGGCGCAGGGAGAGAATCTTGGGCTGGGGCTGGCCGCCGGACTGCACCAGGGCCAGCATATTGATAGCGAAGGTGGTCTGGAGCTGGGTCTGTGCAAACAGGCGGTTGAGCACCACCTGGGGATTGGCGTCCCGCTTGAGCTCGATGACCACCCGCATGCCGTTGCGGTCGGACTCATCCCGGATGTCGGAGATGCCCTCCAGCCGCTTGTCCTCCACCTGGTCGGCCATATTTTTGATGAGCATGCGCTTGTTGACCTGGTAGGGGATCTCGGTGACGATGATGCGGGTGCGGTTGTTGCCGAACTCCTCAAACTCGGTGCGGGCCCGGACGCACACCCGGCCCCGGCCGGTGGCGTAGGCCGCCCGGATGCCGGAGCGGCCCATGATGATCCCCCTGGTGGGGAAGTCGGGGCCCTTCACGTGCTCCATCAGGTCGGACAGCTCCGCCTCCGGGTTGTCCAGAACGCAGATTGTGGCATTGATCACTTCCCGCAGGTTGTGGGGCGGAATATTGGTGGCCATGCCCACGGCGATGCCGGAGGAGCCGTTGACCAGCAGATTGGGGAACCGGGAGGGCAGTACCCGTGGTTCCTTCCGGCTCTCGTCGAAGTTCGGGTCCCAGTCCACCGTGTCCTTCTCGATCTCCCGCAGCATCTCGTCGGAGATCTTGGCCATGCGGGCCTCGGTGTAACGGTAGGCGGCCGGGGGATCGCCGTCGATGGAGCCGAAGTTGCCGTGGCCGTCCACCAGGGGGTAGCGCATGGAGAAATCCTGAGCCAGGCGCACCAGGGCGTCGTACACCGAAGCGTCGCCATGGGGGTGGTAGCGGCCCAGCACGTCGCCCACGCAGGTGGCCGACTTCTTGAAGGGCTTGTCCGCGGTCAGGTTGTCCTCATACATGGCGTAGAGGATGCGCCGGTGGACCGGCTTCAGGCCGTCCCGCACGTCGGGCAGCGCCCGGCCTACGATGACGCTCATGGCGTACTCAATGTAGCTCTGCTCCATCTCGTGCACCAGATAGGAGGTCTCTATCTTCTGGTCTGGAAACCGGATTTCCTCCGGATCATACTGTGGCTTTTTACTCATGTATCTGCCTCACATTCTTCGTGATAGGGTGGTTCACGGCGGGCGGCCGCAAGGGCCGCCCCCACAAATTGCGGGTGGGCGTTTCGCTGTTCCCGGCGATTTTTTCCTTTGTAGGGGCGGATGCCTTCCTCCGCCCGTTTTTGTTGCCTGGGCGGCACCGGAACGTCGGACCGATGTGGGCATCGGCCCCTACGATACGCGTTCCGGGCACGTTGTCCGTTCCCCAATCCCTTAATAGTCCAGGTTGACGGCGTACTTGGCGTTGCGCTCGATGAACTCGCGGCGCGGCTCGACGCGGTCGCCCATGAGCTGCTCGAACGTATCGCTGGCGGCTTCGGCGTCCTCGACGGTCACGCGCAGCAGGGTACGGTTCTCGGGGTTCATGGTCGTTACCCAGAGCTGTTCGGGGTTCATTTCACCGAGGCCCTTGTAGCGCTGGATATTGAGCCCCTTCCGTGCTTCCTCAAGCGTCAGGGCGTGCAGGTCGAAAATGTCCGACGCCGCGTACTCCTGCTCCTTGTTGCGAAGCATGAAGCTGAGGCCGCCGCACTTCTGCCGGATGGCGTCGAGGGCTTCCCATGAGTTGAGGTACATCTTGGAGATGAAGAACTCGACGGATACCCGCGTGCGGTGGCCGTTGGCGTTCTCGATGAGCGCAAAGACGCGATCGCCGTCTTCGTGCGCTTCCGTCTCCGTCGTCAGCTCGTAGCCCCGCTCCTTGAGGAAGTCGTAGCAACGCGTTCCGGAAGTGAGGCAATCCGGAGTGACGCGGTCCTCCACGTCGACAAGGGCGAGGAAAAGATCCCGGTTGATGCCCGCCAGCTCGGCGTCGCGCACACGGTGGGAAATGTTTTCGATCTGCCCCATGAGGGCCTTGATCTCCTCACCCCGGAAGAGCGTGCCGTTAGGGGCCTCCACTTCCATGTCGTCGCTCACGCGCTGCATCAGGAAGGCGTTCAGCTCGTAATCGTCCTTGATGAACTTCTCCATCCTGCTGTTGTGTGCCCGGTACAGCGGCGGCTGCGCGATGTACAGGTAGCCGCGGTCGATGAGCCCCGCGTAGTTGCGGAAGAAGAAGGTCAGAAGGAGCGTACGGATGTGCGCGCCGTCCACGTCGGCGTCGGTCATGATGACGATCTTGTGGTACCGCAGCTTGTCGTAATCGGTGTCCTCCTCGCCGATGCCCGCGCCCATCGCGGTGATGAGCGCCTTGACTTCCTTATTGGCGAGCATCTTGTCGAAGCGGGTGCGTTCCGTGTTCAGGATCTTGCCGCGCAGGGGCAGAATGGCCTGCGTGTTCGGGTTGCGGCCCTGCTTGGCCGAACCGCCTGCGGAGTCACCTTCCACGATGAACAGTTCGGAATCCGCCGGGTCCTTGCTCTGGCAGTCGGCCAGCTTGCCGGGCAGCGCGTTGTCCGAAAGGGCGCCCTTGCGGCGGACAAGCTCCTTGGCGCGGCGGGCCGCATCGCGGGCGCGGGAGGCGTCCACGGCCTTGTCGATGATCAGGCGGGCGTCTTTGGGGTTCTCCTGAAAATAGGTGTCGAGCTTGCCGTACACCACGCCGCCCACGATGCCCGCGACCTCGCTGTTGCCGAGCTTGGTCTTGGTCTGGCCTTCGAACTGCGGCTGGGGGAGCTTCACGCTGAGCACGGCGGTCAGCCCTTCGCGGACGTCGTCGCCGGAAAGGGCCTGCCCCTTCATCTTCTTGGTCAGATCGGGCTGGCTCTTGATGTAGTTGTTGATGGCGCGGGTCAGCGCGGTCTTGAACCCGGCAAGGTGCGTACCGCCTTCCTTCGTGCGAATGTTGTTCGCGAAGGTATACATGTTTTCCTTGTAGCCCGCGTTGTACTGGATGGCGAACTCCACGGAAACGCCGTCGGCCACGCCTTCCCCGTCGACGATGGCGTGGATGCCCACTTCGCCGGAGTTCAGATCCTTCACGAACTGGTGGATGCCGCCCTCGGCATGGAACAGATGGACTTCGCTGGTACGCTCGTCGCGGCACTCGATCTGGAGGCCCTTGTTCAAATACGCCAGCTCCTCAAAACGCTTCTTGAGGGTGTCGTAGGAGAATTCCGTGGTCTCGAAGATGGTTTCGTCGGGCTTGAAGCGGACGGTCGTGCCGTGGCTGTCGGACTCGCCGATGTACTGGAGCTCCTCTTGCGGCACGCCCCGGCTGTACACCTGCTTCCAGCGCTTCCCGTCCCGGCGGACGGTCACCTCAAGGCGCTCGGAAAGCGCGTTGACGCAGGAGACGCCCACGCCGTGCAGGCCGCCCGACACCTTGTAGGCGGAGTTGTCGAACTTGCCGCCCGCGTGGAGCTTGGTCATGACCACCTGAACGGCGGGGACCTTTTCCTTGGGGTGGATGTCCACGGGGATGCCGCGCCCGTTGTCGCGGACCGTGACGCTGTTGTCCATGTGGAGCACAACTTCGATGCGCGTGCAGTATCCCGCCATCGCTTCGTCGATGGAGTTGTCCACCACTTCGTACACGAGGTGATGCAAACCACGGTAATCCGTGCTGCCGATGTACATGGCCGGGCGTTTCCGCACGGCCTGGAGACCTTCAAGAATAGTGATTGAATCAGCTGTATAAGCGTTCGCGTTGGCTGTCATAGGCTCGTGAATCCATATGTTGGTTGTGGCGCCTCCGGCGGCAAAGGGCTGCCGCAGACGGTCCGCAAACGCGGCCTCCGCGAGGCCACGCCCCTTCGGCCTTTACCCGGGAAAAGCCCCCGGGCCCCTCAGAGGCCGCCTCATGCCGCGTGCCCGGGAAGGTATGCGGCATGAGGCGGCTCCTGAAGATGTCCCTCTTCAAAGCTGAACGTTCCAAAGCGGGGATAAAGGTTGTGACTAGAAAGAAACAATACCATAGACGGAATGAGAGGACCATCCCCCTATTCCAAGCGTTCAGGAAAAGGGGAATTGAGGAGCGCTTCGGGATGGAAGCGCTCCTCCAAGTATAGCACGCTCTAGTTTTCTTCGTAATAGCTTTCTTCGGCGATTTTCATGGGCATGATCAGCACGGTGTAGTCGGGATCTTCCGTGCCGTTGATGCCGCAGGGCCCCTCGGCCCCGGTAAGGGTGAGGGTAAGTTCGCCGGACTGGTAATGCGTGAGAATTTCCATCAGGTTCTTGGTCGGGAACGCAATGCGCCCGATGGAGCCGTTGTAGGAGACTTCAAGGGACTCGTTGGCCGACCCGGTGTCCTGCCCCTGCGCGGAAAGCATGGCCTCGGCGCTGGACAGTTCGAAATACGTACACCGATCGCTCTCCGTGTTGAAGATGCTGATACGATCGAGCGCGTCGAGGCAGTCCTTCCGGCTCAGCTTGAGCAGGGACACGTCGGGGCTCGCCAGACGGGTCATGAACGGCGAGTAATCGGGGTAGGCGTATCCGGCGCGGGGAAGGCTGAGGGTTTCATGCCCGTCGCCCGAACGCACGAAAAGGCGCTTGTCCGTCAGGTTGACTTCGATCTCATCGCCGCCGAGCCACTTCCGGAGTTCGCCGACGTATTTACGCTGGATCAGCACACCGTCTTCGGGAAGGCGGGCGGACAGATCGTCGTGCGTGAAGCGGGTCAGGGCGAACTGATGGCCGTTCAGGCCGCACACTTCGATATGGCCTTCGCCAACGGGCTTGAAGTAGAGGCACGCGATGGCGTCGGAAGATTCGTCGTCGCTCACGCAGAAAAACACGCGGTCGATGATCTCCTGGAAGAAATCGCCGGACCACACCACGGCGCCTTCGCTAGAGAACGGAGCGAGGCTTTGGAACCACGTGGGGTCATTGGCGGGGAGTTTATAGGTACGGCGGCCCTGTTCGAGATCACCGTGCCCGTGGCGTCGTCAAGCCGGATACGCAATTCGCCGGCGGGAAGACGGCGGACGAGATCCACGAAGTTCCGGCCGTTCACCCCGACGAGGCCGGGTTCCTTCACATCGGCGGGATATGTGCCGGTGAACTCGATGTTCGCATCGGTCGCCATGATGGTCAGGACTTCCCCCTCGGCCTTGATCCAGAGCGAACGCAGATAAGCCGCTCCCGCTCTCGTGGGGATGATGCCCGCCGCTTTCTGAAGGCCTTCGATGATGTTCTCTTTCTTTACTGTAAAAAGCATGTAGAAGATCCTTGTTGTAGATTATTAAGAGACGCGCAATGTGCGTATCCTGATTAACTTCTTGGAATCGCTCTTGTTTTTAGTTACAGCCCGTTCGGCTGGTTAGGAACGGCGGGAACAGCTTCCGTGTTCGTAACCTCAGCCGCGGTGTTCGAGGCACGCTTTTGTCAGCTCTGTCACCATGCTGTGCGCAAGTCGATCACTTTCCTGTAATAATTTGATTTTTTTTACCCCATGCATCACCGTGCTGTGATCCTTTCCGCCGAACATGCGCCCGATGACGGGGTAGGAGTGGCCAAGCAGTTCGCGGCACAAGTACATGGCAAGCTGGCGGGCCTGCACGAGATCCGGGCGGCGCTTCTCACCGAGGATTTCCTTGGCCGGGACGCCGCAGTGCTCACCGACGATACTGACGATGAGCTGAGGGGTCAGCGCGGAGCTGTCGCCGCCCTGCCGCACGATGTTGAGCAGATCCTGTTCGGAAAGATCGCGGCCGAGCAGGGAGCGGTGGGACGCCACCCGGAGGATGACGCCGGAAAGCCGCCGGACATCCGGGCAGTGCTGCGCGATGAGCAGCAGCTGCTCCCTGGACAGGGGCAGGCGGCGGAATTTGGCCTGTTGCTGGGCGTAGCGCAGGCGCACGTCGAGATCCGGCTCGGGGAGTTCCGCCCAGAGGCCGGTTTCGAGGCGCGAAAGCAGCGCCTTGCCGAGGCTCCATTCCTTGGGACGCCCCACGCCCGCCACGATGACGGGTTTGCCCTGATCCATGAAGCGATCCAGCAGGAGGCAGAGCTCCTCGCGCACGGACGGCCCGGCGGGCTGCTCCGGCTCGGCGACAAGCTGGGCGCGGAACCGGGACGCCGTGGTGGGCGTCTTGTCGGGAATACGGCTCAGGTGCTGGAAATCATCGATAAGAACGGCTTCTTTGGAGAGCAGTTCCTGCCGGGCGGCGAGGACCGAACGCCCGGCGAACAGCAATTCCAGATCGCTCAGGGAAGCGTAGTAGAGATCGCTCCCGAGCGTGCGGAAGAGTTCGTTGCCAATGGCCCGGAGCAGATGGGTCTTGCCGGTCCCGTGAGGGCCGCAGAGCACCAGCAGGCCCGGGGCTTCGCCGATGTCGTCGAGCGAAGGCGCACGGCCATGCGTGGCCCGGTAGACGGCGCGCCGGGTGATGTCGCGGGCAAGGCTCAAGGCCCATTTGTGCTTCCCGTTGCCGATGAACGTGTCGAAGGTCCATTCTTCCCCAAAAGGCATCGGGTTGGCCACGGCGGGATGGAGGGCGTCCTGCCGGCTTTCGGGAGCGGGCTGGACGAAGGGCACGGGGGGCGACGGAGTGAACTTTCCCGCGCCGTACGTGATGGAAAGCCCTTTCCCCCAGAGTTCCCGGGCCTTTTTTTCGAATAGTTTCTGGAACAGGCTGGAAAAGCGTATGCCGAAGAAGGCGTGGGGGAAACGGACAGCCAGCGTTCCCGCTTCTTGATCCAACAGGATTTCAAGGGGATCAAACCAGCTCTGCAACGCGGTTTCCGAGCACGATACCAACGCTTCGCCAGCGGCGGAAAGGCGATCCTGAAGCTGGGGTTTGGGGTTTTCGGCGTTGGTGAAGCAGGAGAGCAGGGACGGGCGCGCTTGAGGGATCGCTTCGGCTGAAGAAGTGAGGAGGTATTTGCGTAACGTTTCTTTAGACACGGCGTTGCGAAGCTCCACAGGGGCCAGAGCCTGAGTCAGGCTGAAAAAGATGGTGAAAAACGGAGGCGAAAACGCTTTGTTTCCAACGTAGAAAACATATCAGAAAAAAGTACGTTACACAAGCAAAGAGCCCCTGTGGATAAGTTGTTGAACCTTCCCTGAGGAAATGTGGAATTCCCACAGGAAACAGGCCTGGCGTTTCCTGTGCGGGATGCCTTCATCCTGGCTCCCGGGAGGAGGAGGGGAAACCGGCACCACCGGAAAACGTTTCAGCGCAGAAGAGAGCGGAGACAGCCCGGAAGCTCCCCGTATTGCAGGGCATGTCTCCTGCGGACCCCGGATCTGGACAATAGCGTAACAGGTTGATACAATACAAGATAAGAGTTTTTCTCATACAAAAAATTGAACTGTGCCGTATCCCGGCGTATGCCAATCCACTTCTGACAGCGTGGTTCTTCCCTTGCGAAATACCTTTTCCGCAGGCACCATACTCATCAGTTTTATCTGCCTCTTCCTCGTTGTGGGCGGGATGTATCTCGTCAACAGTCGGCGGGAAGCCTCTCTGCTGATTCCCGAGAGCCAGCCCGTCGCGGTGTCTTCTGTGGCTCAACGCCTTCAAGATCAGGTGACTCCTTCCCTTTTTGCCTTATGGGAAAGGGCAAAGAGCGCTGTTGCCGTGCTTCCTGAGGAGCCTCCCGCTCAGGAGATGCCGGAAGGTGAAGCGGCCATCGTTTCCGAGATGCAGCAGGTTCCGCTGGAGCAGGAACCTCCGTCCGATCCTTCCGTCATCAACGGCGTCATCGCCAAGGGCGACAGCGCCTCAGAACTGCTTTCGCCATATATGTCCGCGAGTTCCGTCCAACAGCTTCTGAATGTGACGCGAAAGCTTCACCCGCTCAACAACCTCCGCACAGGGCAACCCTACACGCTGGTCTGCTCCCCGGACGGCAGGGACATGGAGCGCTTCGAATACGAGATCAACGATCGCAAGAAGCTCATTGTCACGAAAACGGATGAAGGGCTTGTCGCCCACGTCGAGCCGATAGTCTATGATTTCAGTCTGGTGCGCGTAAGCGGAACCATCCGTTCCAGTTTGTTCGAGACGCTGGCCTCGACCGGTGAATCGCCCATTCTGGCCGTGCGCATTGCGGATATTTTCGGATCGGAGATCAACTTCATCAAGGACTTGCGCGAAGGTGACAGTTTTTCCCTGTTGATTGAAAAGCGGTTCCGGGAAAATGAGTTTAAGGGCTACGGCAAAGTGCTCGGGGCGACGTTCACCAATCAGGGGAAAACGTACGAAGCCTATAACTTCGCCACGGAAGACGGCGAAGCCTTCTTCAACGCCAAGGGCGAAAGCCTCAAAAAGACCCTCCTGAAGGCTCCGCTGGCGTTCACGCGGATTTCCTCGGGGTATTCCATGAACCGCAAGCATCCGATTTTTAAAACACATAAGCCGCATCAGGGCGTCGATTACGCGGCTCCCACCGGAACCCCGGTCAAGGCCGTCGGCGACGGCACGATCGAAAAGGCCGGGTGGGGGAACGGTTTTGGGAACATGGTCATTCTCAAGCATTCCGGCGGGCTGGAGTCCATGTATTCGCATCTTTCCGGGTTTGCGTCCGGTACCAAGCGCGGGGCGCGGGTCAGGCAGGGGCAGGTCATCGGCTATGTGGGCGCAACCGGATATGCCACCGGCCCGCACCTGGATTTCCGCCTCAAGCAGAACGGTAAATACGTGAATCCCGCCAAGGTTGTGGCGCCGCGCGGCGGCAGCATCCCCCGCAACCGGATGAATGATTTTAAGAACAGGAAAGCTTTGATCGGAGAATACTTGAGCGGCAAGCGCAGCCTGTCCGACTATAAGCGGTGATGCTGCAAGGGCTTCCCGGCATGTTGAAGGCGAATTGAGGTTCGGCGGAAGTCCACCAATGCACAGATTTCTTCTTGGGGATGAGGCTGAAATAGAATTGTTACCACACGGTATAGTGTTCAGCGAGTCATATTTAGTTCGTAAAAGAGAAAATATTTAAAGTAGATAAAAAAGAACTTTTCTGGAAGATGATACAAAAGGGAACCGAGAGGTTCCTTTTTTGTATAAAAAGAAAACCTCCCGCTAGGCGGGAGGTTCCGAAAAGCTTACAGCTTTGCATATGTTATAAAAACTCCTTTTGATTTGTTAGTAAAGCTTGCGGTCT
>ERZ1106981.1113-NODE-1113-length-13563-cov-4.337948_pt1 | contig 13563 bp, 10 predicted proteins | sample MGYA00403692_ERZ1106981 | MGnify/ENA primary metagenome ERZ1106981 (study PRJEB35170, sample SAMEA104062431) | human gut metagenome | biome: human gut; feature: human-associated habitat; material: faeces | place: Denmark | collected 2012-06-22 ... | reverse complement strand
AAAACCTGTTCCTCTCCAGCGAGCGCTCTTACTGGCGTAAAGCGAACGAAGCCTATATGGCGTTGATCATGGATGCGCGTTACAGCAAAGATCGCATTCTTGAGCTGTATATGAATGAGGTGTATCTCGGTCAGAGCGGCGACAACGAAATTCGTGGCTTCCCGCTGGCGAGCCTGTACTACTTTGGTCGCCCGGTAGAAGAATTGAGCCTTGACCAGCAGGCGCTGTTAGTTGGCATGGTGAAAGGGGCGTCCATCTACAACCCGTGGCGTAACCCGAAACTGGCGCTGGAGCGTCGTAATCTGGTACTGCGTCTGCTGCAACAACAGCAGGTGATCGACCAGGAGCTGTACGACATGCTGAGTGCGCGTCCGCTGGGCGTGCAGCCGCGCGGCGGGGTGATCTCGCCACAGCCAGCCTTTATGCAGATGGTGCGTCAGGAGTTGCAGGCGAAGCTCGGCGACAAAGTGAAAGACCTTTCTGGCGTGAAGATCTTCACCACCTTCGATTCCGTGGCGCAGGATGCAGCTGAAAAAGCGGCCGTTGAGGGCATTCCGGCGCTGAAGAAACAGCGTAATCTGAGTGATCTGGAAACCGCGATTGTGGTGGTAGACCGCTTCAGCGGTGAGGTGCGTGCGATGGTCGGCGGGGCGGAGCCGCAGTTCGCCGGGTATAACCGTGCGATGCAGGCGCGCCGTTCTATCGGCTCTCTGGCAAAACCGGCGACCTATCTGACGGCGTTAAGCCAGCCGAAGCTGTATCGCCTGAACACCTGGATTGCCGACGCGCCGATCGCGCTTCGTCAGCCGAACGGGCAGGTCTGGTCTCCGCAGAACGATGACCGTCGTTACAGCGAAAGTGGCAAAGTGATGCTGGTGGACGCGCTGACGCGCTCCATGAACGTACCGACGGTGAATCTGGGGATGGCGCTGGGGCTTCCTGCCGTCACCGATACCTGGATGAAGCTGGGCGTGCCGAAAGATCAGCTGCATCCGGTTCCGGCCATGCTGCTGGGGGCGCTGAACCTGACGCCAATCGAAGTGGCGCAAGCGTTCCAGACCATCGCCAGCGGCGGCAACCGGGCGCCGTTGTCAGCATTGCGTTCGGTGATTGCGGAAGACGGTACGGTGTTGTACCAGAGCTTCCCGCAGGCTGAGCGCGCGGTTCCGGCGCAGGCGGCGTATATGACGTTGTGGACGATGCAGCAGGTTGTGCAGCGCGGCACCGGGCGTCAGCTGGGCGCGAAGTATCCGGGTCTGCATCTGGCGGGTAAAACCGGGACCACCAACAACAATGTCGATACCTGGTTTGCAGGGATTGATGGCAGCCAGGTGACGATTACCTGGGTGGGTCGCGATAATAACCAGCCGACGAAACTGTACGGCGCCAGCGGCGCGATGTCGATTTATCAGCGTTATCTGGCGAACCAAACGCCAACGCCGCTGACGCTGACGCCGCCGGAAGATGTGGTGGATATGGGCGTTGATTACGACGGTAATTTCGTCTGTAGCGGTGGAATGCGTGCGCTGCCGGTCTGGACGACCGACCCGGACGCGCTGTGCCAGCAGGGCGAAATGATGCAACAGCAGCAGCCGACCGGGAATCCGTTCGATCAGTCTTCTTCGCAGCAACAGCAGCAACCGGCGCAGCAGGAGAAGAAAGACAGCGACGGCGTGGCGGGTTGGATCAAGGATATGTTTGGTAGTAACTAACCGTTGCGCCTGATGGCGCTGCGCTTATCAGGCCTACAGAACCAATAAACGCATTGGATCTTGTAGGCCGGATAAGGCGCGCCAGCGCTGCCATCCGGCAAATTTCCGCAGAATAACGTTCCAGCCTAAATCATTAACCCTTCCTTTTCATCTGGTTATTTCTTAACCCCTTAGTTTTGATAGGGGCGCGTATTGCTTGCTATCGCGCCAACGTTTCGAATATTATGCTGCGGTCATAAGAATAATTCTCGTTTACGTTATCATTCACTTTTCATTAGAGATATACCAATGGCGCGTCTTAAAACTGCTCAGCCAAACTCTTCGCTGCGTAAAATCGCAGTCGTAGTAGCCACAGCGGTTAGCGGCATGTCTGTCTATGCACAGGCGGCGGTTGAACCGAAAGAAGAAACTATCACCGTAACCGCTGCACCTGCCCAGCAGGAAAGTGCCTGGGGGCCATCACCAACGATTGCGGCCAAACGATCCGCAACCACCACCAAGACCGATACCCCGATTGAGAAAACACCACAGTCTGTTTCGGTGGTGACTCGTGAAGAGATGGATATTCATCAGCCAGGCTCAGTAAAAGAGGCTTTGGCATATACTCCAGGGGCTGCCGCTTCAACACGCGGCGCTTCTACCACCTATGATTTTGTTATTATTCGTGGTTTTTACACGCCAGGCCCAACCCCGAACAATTACCTGGATGGCATCAAATTACAGGGTGACTACTACAGTTCTGCTGTTGTTGATCCCTATATGCTTGAACGTGTGGAATTGATGCGTGGACCGACGTCCGTTCTTTATGGAAAAAGTAATCCGGGCGGCTTGATCTCTATGGTAAGCAAAAGCCCGACGTCAGAGCCTTTAAAAGAAATTCAATTTAAAATGGGAACAGACAATCTGTTCCAGACTGGTTTTGATTTCAGCGATTCTCTGGATGATGATGGCGTCTATTCTTATCGCTTAACAGGGCTTGCTCGCTCAAACGATGAGCAACAGGATTTTGCGAAGCAGAAGCGTTATGCCATTGCTCCCGTGTTTAGCTGGAAACCGGATGAGAAAACAAACCTGACACTGCGTGCAAATATCCAGAATGAACCTTCAACGGGTTTTTATGGCTGGTTGCCGAAAGAGGGGACGGTAGAACCCTTACCTGACGGTTCTCGTATTCCAGTAAGTTTTACCGATGCTGCTCCTAACAATACCTATTCTCGCTACCAAAGAATGGTCGGGTATAGCTTTGAGCACAGTTTCGATGACACATTTACCGTGCGCCAAAATTTACGTTATAGCCAAATTAAGACATCTCAGCAAACAGTGTACGGTTTTGGTGCTGTTGGCAACCAACTGACCCGACAGAGTATTGTCGCGAATGAAAACTATAATGATTTTGGTGTAGATACACAGTTGGAAAGCAAGTTTGCTACAGGTGATGTGGCGCATACTCTGCTGACGGGTGTTGACTATTCTCGTCTGCGTAACGATATCGACAACGCTTATGGTACAGCGCCTCCGTTAGATATGAATAATCCTGTATATGAGGATGTCGTGTTCCCGGATGCGAAACCTTTCCAGTTAAATACTCAACATCAGACTGGCCTGTATGTTCAGGATCAACTGGAATGGGATAAATGGGTTGCAACTCTGGGAGGGCGTTATGATTGGTCTGAGCAGGCAACAACAATTCGTTCCAGCAACCAGAAAGTTGAACGTAACGATGAGCAATTTACCTGGCGTGCCGGGATAAATTATCTCTTCGATAATGGCATTACGCCATATTTCAGTTACAGCGAGTCTTTCGAACCGAACCCGTCTAAAGCCTGGGCTGCTACACCTGCGGACAACGTTGCTTATGCTCCCTCTAAAGGTAAGCAATATGAAGCTGGTGTGAAATATGTGCCGAAAGATCTGCCTGTTGTAGTCACTGCTGCTGTCTATGAACTGACCAAAACGAACAATCTGACTTCTGATCCAAGTAATCCGTTTGCTCAGGTTCCGGCAGGTGAAGTGCGTTCACGTGGCGTTGAGTTAGAAGCGAAAGCGGCAGTTAATGCGAACATTAATATGACAGCGTCTTATACGTATACGGATGCTGAATATACGGAAGACACAACGCTGAAAGGCAAAACCCCTGTTCAGGTGCCGAAACATATGGCTTCGCTTTGGGGCGACTATACCTTTTACGAAGGTTACCTTTCTGGCTTAACGCTGGGGACTGGTGGCCGTTTAGTTGGCTCCAGCTATGGCGATCCGGAGAACTCCTTTAAGGTCGGTAGTTCAACTGTGATGGATGCAGTTGTGAAATACGATCTGGCTCGTTTGGGGATGGCGGGTTCCAGTGTTGCAGTAAATGTAACAAACTTGCTTGATCGTGAATATGTCTCCAGCTGTTTTGCTACCTATGGCTGCTTCTGGGGCGCGGAGCGTCAGGTCGTTGCAACCGCAACCTTCCGTTTCTAATTTCTCTTTGGGCACGGTTCGCCGTGCCCGCTTTACAAGTTGGCCGCTATGCAGGAAAACATAACCCGTCCCGACACGACTTTCGCCCTACGTAATGTCTCCTTTCGTGTGCCTGGCCGCACGCTTCTGCATCCTCTTTCGCTGACCTTTCCGGTGGGTAAAGTTACCGGGCTTATTGGTCACAACGGTTCAGGTAAATCAACCTTACTGAAAATGCTGGGGCGGCATCAACCGCCGTCGGAAGGCGACGTGTTGCTCGACGATCAGCCGTTGAACAGCTGGAACAGTAAAGCGTTTGCCCGCAAGGTCGCCTATCTGCCGCAGCAGCTTCCGCAGGCGGAAGGGATGACGGTGCGCGAGCTGGTGGCGATTGGGCGTTATCCGTGGCACGGCGCGCTGGGTCGTTTTGGCGTAACCGACAGAGAAAAAGTGGAAGAGGCGATTACGCTGGTGGGACTAAAACCACTGGCGCACCGTCTGGTGGACAGCCTCTCCGGCGGGGAACGTCAGCGGGCGTGGATCGCTATGCTGGTGGCCCAGGATAGCCGCTGTTTGCTACTCGACGAACCCACCTCCGCGCTGGATATCGCGCATCAGGTTGATGTGCTGGCGCTGGTGCACCGCTTAAGCCAGCAGCGTGGGTTGACGGTGATTGCCGTTTTGCACGACATCAACATGGCGGCCCGCTACTGTGATTATCTGGTGGCGCTGCGCGGTGGCGAAATGATTGCCCAGGGTACGCCAGCAGAGTTGATGCGTGGTGAAACGCTGGAGCTGATTTATGGCATCCCGATGGGAATTTTGCCGCATCCGGCTGGCGCCGCACCCGTGAGTTTTGTCTATTAATGAGCGGTTTACATTCTATTACCCGACGTCGATTGTTAACGGCGATGGCGCTTTCTCCTCTGCTCTGGCAAATGGGGCAAGCCCGGGCCGCAACCGTCGATCCTCATCGTATTGTCGCCCTGGAGTGGTTGCCGGTAGAGCTGCTGTTAGCGCTCGGCATCATGCCTTACGGCGTGGCGGATATTCCCAATTATCGCCTGTGGGTTAACGAGCCGGCATTGCCGGAGTCGGTCATTGACGTTGGGCTGCGTACCGAACCTAATCTGGAACTGCTGACCGAAATGAAGCCCTCATTTATGGTCTGGTCGGCAGGCTATGGCCCTTCGCCTGAAAAGCTGGCGCGTATCGCGCCGGGGCGCGGCTTTAGCTTCAGCGACGGCAAAAAGCCGTTAGCGGTAGCGCGTCAGTCGTTAATTGAAATGGCGCAACTGCTTAATCTTGAGTCTGCGGCCAGCCGCCATCTGGCGGAATACGATAGCTTTATCGACAGCCAGAAACCGCGCTTTGCCCGGCGTGGCGACCGGCCTCTGCTGCTGATGACGTTGCTCGATCCGCGCCATATGCTGGTTTTCGGCCCGAACTGCTTATTCCAGGAGACGCTGGACGCGTTCGGCATTCGCAATGCCTGGCAGGGGGAAACCAATTTCTGGGGCAGCACTGCGGTTGGTATCGACCGGCTGGCGGCCTATAAAGACGCTGACGTCCTCTGTTTTGATCACGGCAATAACCCGGATATGGCTGCGCTGATGGCGACGCCGCTGTGGCAGGCGATGCCGTTTGTGCGCGCCGGACGTTTTCAGCGCGTGCCTGCCGTCTGGTTTTATGGCGCGACGCTGTCAAGCATGCGTTTCGTGCGCATTCTGGATAATGCGCTGGGAGGTAAAGCGTGAGTCGACGTATTGCGCTATTTCCGGCGTTGCTGCTGGCGGTGTTATTTATCGCTGCCGCCTGGCTGACCTGGTTTAACTTCTCCATCGCATTGCCGCGCAGCCAGTGGCAGCAAGCGTTCTGGTCGCCGGATATCGACAGTATTGAGCAAATGATTTTCCACTATAGCCTGCTGCCGCGCCTGGCGATCGCCTTGCTGGTCGGGGCCGGACTTGGGCTGGTGGGCGTATTGTTCCAGCAGGTGCTGCGTAACCCGCTGGCGGAGCCAACGACGCTCGGCGTGGCGACAGGGGCACAGCTCGGGATTACGCTAACGACGCTGTGGGCGATTCCCGGCGCGATGGCCACGCAATTTGCGGCGCTGGCAGGCGCGTGCGTGGTGGGGGCGCTGGTGTTTGGCGTCGCCTGGGGAAAACGCCTGTCACCGGTCACGCTGATTCTCGCCGGTCTGGTGGTGAGCCTGTATTGCGGGGCGATTAACCAGCTGATGGTGATTTTCCACCACGACCAGTTGCAAAGCATGTTCCTGTGGAGCACTGGAACGCTGACGCAAACTGACTGGAGCGGGGTGCAGAGGCTGTGGCCGCAGCTGCTGGGCGGCGTGATGCTCACCTTGCTATTGCTGCGTCCGATGACCCTGATGGGGCTGGATGACGGCGTAGCGCGCAATCTGGGGCTGGCCTTGTCGCTGGCGCGTCTGGCGGCTTTATCGCTGGCGATCGTGCTCAGCGCGATGCTGGTTAACGCCGTTGGGATTATCGGCTTTATCGGCCTGTTCGCCCCGCTGCTGGCGAAAATGCTTGGGGCGCGTCGCTTACTGGCGCGCCTGATGCTGGCGCCGCTGATTGGCGCGCTGATCCTCTGGCTTTCCGATCAGACCATTTTGTGGCTGACCCGCGTCTGGATGGAGGTCTCCACGGGTTCCGTGACGGCGCTGATTGGCGCGCCGCTGTTGCTGTGGCTGCTGCCGCGTCTGCGCAGCATGAGCGCGCCGGCAATGAACGCCAATGACCGCGTAGCGGCGGAACGCCAGCATGTGCTGAGTTTTGCGCTGGCAGGCGGTGTCGTGCTGCTGTTAGCGGTGTTCGTGGCGCTCTCTTTTGGCCGTGACGCGCACGGCTGGAACTGGGCGAGCGGCGCGCTGCTGGATGAACTGATGCCCTGGCGCTGGCCGCGTATTCTGGCGGCATTGATTGCGGGCGTGATGCTGGCGGTGGCGGGGTGCATTATTCAACGCCTGACCGGTAACCCGATGGCCAGCCCGGAAGTGCTGGGTATCAGCTCCGGCGCGGCGTTCGGCGTGGTGCTGATGCTGTTCCTGGTGCCGGGTAACGCCTTTGGCTGGCTGCTGCCTGCCGGGAGCATCGGCGCGGCGGCGACGTTGCTGATCATCATGGTCGCGGCAGGACGCGGGGGCTTTTCTCCGCACCGTATGCTGCTGGCGGGGATGGCGCTCAGTACGGCGTTTACGATGCTGTTGATGATGTTACAGGCGAGCGGCGATCCGCGCATGGCGGGAGTGCTGACCTGGATTTCCGGTTCGACCTACAACGCGTCGGAAGAACAGGTGGTACGCACCGGCATTGTGATGGTGATTCTGCTGGCGATTACGCCGCTGTGTCGTCGCTGGTTAACCATTTTACCGCTGGGCGGCGAGACGGCGCGGGCGGTGGGTATCGCGTTGACGCCATCGCGTGTTGGGCTGTTGTTGCTGGCGGCCTGTCTGACGGCGACCGCGACGATGACCATTGGGCCGCTGAGCTTCGTTGGGCTGATGGCGCCGCATATCGCGCGGATGCTCGGTTTTCGCCGCACGATGCCGCATATGATTATGTCGGCGCTGGCGGGGGGAATACTGCTGGTTTTCGCCGACTGGTGCGGCAGAATGGTGTTGTTCCCGTATCAGATCCCGGCGGGATTGCTCTCGACGTTTATCGGCGCGCCGTATTTTATTTATCTGTTACGTAAGCAGAGCCGGTAATGGTGCTTTATCCGGCCTACGGCACCATATGTAGGCCGGGTAAGCGTAAGCGCCACCCGGCAATGACGATTTACAGTTTCGCAAATACCCGACGTGCGGCATCAATGGTGTTGTTGATATCGTCCATGCTGTGCGCCACGGACATAAAGCCTGCCTCGAAGGCGGACGGCGCCAGGTAAACGCCTTCATCCAGCATCATGTGGAAGAAACGTTTGAAGCGCTCAACGTCGCATGCCATTACATCCTGATAGCAGTTTACGGATTCCGCGTCGGTAAAGAAGATGCCGAACATACCGCCGACGTGATTCACCACCAGTGGAATATCGGCTTCCTGCGCGGCGTCCAGCAGGCCTTCTGCCAGTCGGGTCGTCAGTTCGTCCAGCGTCTCGTGAATCCCCGGCTGGGCGACTTCGGTCAGGCAGGCGAAACCCGCCGCCATGGCAATCGGGTTGCCGGAAAGCGTTCCCGCCTGGTAAACCGGGCCAGTCGGCGCCAGTGCGTCCATCACATCGCGGCGTCCGCCAAATGCGCCTACCGGCATACCGCCGCCGATGATTTTGCCCAGACAGGTCAGATCCGGCACTACGCCGTAATAGTCCTGTGCGCCCGCCAGCGCCACGCGGAAACCGGTCATCACTTCGTCAATGATCAGCAGCGCGCCGAATTCGTCGCACAGGGCGCGCAGGCCCGGCAGGAATTCCGGTAGCGGAGGGATGCAGTTCATATTGCCCGCCACCGGCTCGACGATAATACAGGCAATCTCTTGCGGATATTGTTCGAACGCCGCGCGTACAGAAGCCAGATCGTTATAGGTGCAGGTCAGGGTATGTCTGGCGAAATCAGCCGGAACGCCCGGTGAGTTCGGCTGGCCCAGCGTCAGTGCGCCGGAACCCGCTTTCACCAGCAGGCAGTCGGCGTGGCCGTGGTAGCAGCCTTCAAATTTGATGATCTTGTCGCGACCGGTGAAGCCGCGCGCCAGGCGAATCGCACTCATTGTGGCTTCGGTGCCGGAGTTCACCATCCGCACCATGTCCATAGTCGGCACCAGTTCGGTGACCAGCTCCGCCATTTTAACTTCCATCTCGGTCGGCGCGCCGAAGCTCAGCCCGCGCGCAGTGGCTTCAATCACTGCATTACGGATGGCGGGGTGGTTATGGCCCAGTACCATCGGACCCCAGGAGCCGACGTAATCGATGTACGCTTTGCCATCGACATCATACAGATACGCGCCGTCTGCTTTTTCGATAAACAGCGGGGTGCCGCCCACGCCAGTGAAGGCGCGAACAGGGGAGTTGACGCCGCCGGGGATAAGCTCGCGCGCTGTGCTGTAGAGGTTTTCAGACTTGCTCATGGATGGGGTTCCTGGTTCGTAGAAAAAGTGAATGCCCTTTATTCTAAGTTATTCACAGAAGGTTATGAACATTTTGCGCATTTGAAACATGACGATTTACAGGGGATTTTCCCGAAACAGGCGGGTACAATGCCGCTTCTGTATTTGTATTACCAATTAATGATCATCTGATGAACACAGACACTCCCACTTTCGAAGCACAGCAAGTTGTGCGCTTACGGCGCGGGGATCTGATCCGCAGACTACTTCAGCGGGATAAAACACCGCTGGCCATCTTATTAACGGCGGCGGTGGTCGGCACCGTCACGGGTCTTATTGGCGTTGCGTTTGAGAAAGCCGTGACCTGGGTGCAGAACTTACGCATCGGCGCGCTCGTTCAGACGGCCGATTACGCGATTCTGGTCTGGCCGCTGGCCTTTATCCTCTCTGCGCTGCTGGCGATGGTCGGTTATTTTCTGGTGCGTAAGTTTGCGCCGGAAGCCGGTGGGTCGGGCATCCCGGAAATAGAAGGCGCGCTGGAAGAGTTGCGTCCTGTTCGCTGGTGGCGCGTGCTTCCGGTGAAATTTGTGGGCGGTATGGGAACGCTGGGCGCTGGCATGGTGCTGGGGCGGGAAGGGCCGACGGTACAAATCGGGGGCAATATCGGGCGAATGGTGCTGGATCTCTTCCGTATGCGTAGCGCCGAGGCGCGTCACACCTTACTGGCAACCGGCGCGGCCGCAGGGTTATCGGCAGCCTTTAACGCGCCGCTGGCGGGGATCTTATTTATCATCGAAGAGATGCGCCCGCAGTTTCGCTACAATTTAATTTCGATCAAAGCCGTGTTTACGGGCGTGATCATGTCGAGCATTGTGTTTCGTATTTTTAACGGTGAAGCGCCGATTATTGAGGTCGGGAAGCTCTCAAACGCACCGGTTAATACGCTATGGTTATATTTAATCCTCGGTATGATTTTTGGCTGCGTCGGGCCGCTGTTCAATCACCTGGTATTGCGCACTCAGGATATGTTCCAGCGTTTTCACGGCGGCGAAATCAAAAAGTGGGTTCTGATGGGCGGCGCGATCGGCGGCCTGTGCGGTATTCTCGGCTTAATTGAGCCGGAAGCGGCGGGCGGTGGGTTTAATTTGATCCCCATTGCGGCGGCGGGAAATTACAGCGTAGGCCTGCTGCTGTTTATTTTTATCGCCCGCGTCCTTACCACGCTGCTTTGTTTCTCATCCGGCGCGCCGGGCGGAATTTTTGCGCCAATGCTGGCGCTGGGGACGTTGCTCGGCACCGCATTTGGTATGGCGGCTGCGGCGTGTTTTCCGCAGTACCATCTGGAAGCCGGAACATTCGCGATTGCCGGAATGGGCGCGTTGCTGGCGGCGTCGGTGCGTGCGCCTTTAACGGGAATCGTGTTAGTGCTGGAGATGACCGATAACTATCAGCTCATTTTGCCAATGATTATTACCTGTCTCGGCGCAACACTATTGGCACAATTCCTCGGCGGTAAGCCTTTATACTCGACTATTCTGCAGCGCACCCTGGCAAAACAAAAGGCGGAACAGGAAGCAAAGGCGCAGCCGGTCGGCGGGGAGAATACTTGAACGATTTACTCGGGTATTGGATAATGGCTCAAAAGGTCGGGTTATTCTTTAACCGGTCAGAAGTATCAATGGGAGCATAAAATGAGTGATGACGTAGCGTTGCCGCTGGAGTTTACCGAAGCCGCAGCCAATAAAGTAAAACACCTGATTGCGGATGAAGATAATCCGAACCTGAAACTGCGCGTGTATATCACCGGCGGCGGTTGCAGCGGTTTCCAGTATGGCTTCACCTTTGACGATCAGGTGAACGAAGGGGATATGACCATTGAGAAACAGGGCGTCGGCCTGGTGGTTGACCCGATGAGCCTGCAGTACCTGGTCGGCGGCTCTGTCGACTATACCGAAGGGCTGGAAGGTTCGCGCTTTATCGTGACCAACCCGAACGCGAAAAGCACCTGCGGCTGCGGCTCCTCGTTCAGCGTTTAAAGCGAGTTCTCCCCCAGCGGGAGGGAGCAAACCCTAAAAACGGTAACCTTAAGGTTACCGTTTTGCTTTTGTTACCGACCGTTATCGTCCAGGGCAAACGTCGGCAGCTTCAGATGCCAGCGAATAGCCGCCAGACGAATTACCAGGGTGACCACCATCCCCATCATTGCCGAATTCTCCAGCGGGAGATGAAAGGTGTCGTGTGCCGTGGCGTGGACAATACCGCCGACGATACAGGCGGTGGCGTAGATTTCGGTACGCAGAATCATAGGAATTTCCCGCGCCAGCACGTCGCGAATAATCCCGCCGCCGACGCCGGTCACCACCCCCATGCACACCGCGACCAGCGGGCCGCTGCCAGCGAGAAAAGCTTTATTGACGCCAATGCCGACAAACACCGCCAGACCGACGGCATCAAGAACGGGCAGGATCCATTTCGGCAGCCGGCGAGGCTGGCGGACCAGCAGGATGGTCAGCATGCTGGTGACCATCGCCACCACCAGATCGGTGGGATCTTTGACCCAGAATACCGGGCCATTCGCCAGCGCCATGTCGCGGATGGTCCCGCCGCCTACCGCCGTCACTACCCCTAACACCAGCACGCCGAATGGGTCCATACGCAGTTTTCCGGCCAGCAGTACGCCGGAGATCGCGAAGACAGCTGTGCCAATAATATCCAGCCAATAGACAAGCATCGTTGATTCCCACTGAACATCCGGTGTGCCGGATGATTATTTTACCTGGTCAAGCGCCGCACAAAGTTGTTTGGCGGCGAGGATAATACGTGGGCCGGCGCGTTCAAACCAGTCGCTGTGTAACGCAATCAACGAAATGGTGAGCTGATGTTGCCAAAAGCGCTGCGCTTCGGCAATGCGGCTGGCATCCCCGGTCACCACGATCGCCTGCGGCTGGCGGGCCAGCACCTGTTCGCGGCTCACCTGCGGCCAGGGAACGCGGCTGGTGGCGAAGATATTCTCGCCGCCGCAAAGCCTTAGCACCTGATCCTGAATCGAACCGGGGCCGCTGGTGAACAGCGGTGCGGAGCCGAACTGCAGGAAGACGCGTTTCTTCGGCGCGTTGGCATAGCGCGCTTTCAACGCATCGTATTCCTGCTGCATCGCCTGCGCCGCCTGCTGCGCTTTTTCCGGCTGCGGGCTCCACTGCGCCAGCTCACGCAGGGTAGCGATGATCTCTTCTATGGTCGAGGTCTGTACCCACAGGACATGAATACCCAGAGACTGCAGCTGGTTAACCTGGCGTTCGGCATTGCCCCCGCGCCAGGCCAGCACCACGTCTGGCTTGAGCGCCACGATGCGTTCCAGGTTCATTCCCTGCCAGCTGGCAACCTGTTCGATCGTTTTGGCCTGCGAAGGATAATCGGAATAGCTGCTGACGCCGACCGGCGTGATCCCGGCGGCAAAGGCCAGTTCGGTATTGGCGGGGGAGAGGGTGATCACCCGCGGCGCGGCCAGCAGCCACGCCGGGGCGAGTAACAGCAGCGCGGCAAGCGCGAAGGATAGCGACTTAGCCACGTGCCAGGTTCTGTACCAGATTCTCCACCATCAGGGTGGACTGTCTGGCGGCGACCGCAAGGAACTCCTCAAAGCTGAGGTGGGACTGCTGGTCGGCCACGTCGGAGATAGCGCGAACCACTACGAAAGGAACCTTAAAGTTATGGCAGACGTGGGCGATGGCGGTCGCTTCCATTTCCACGGCGATCGCCTGCGGGAAATTATGGCGGATCTTCGCCAGACCGACAGAGCCGTTAATGAAGGCATCCCCGCTAACGATGAGGCCGCGAACGGCGTTGAGATCTAACGCTTTAATGCAGCTCTCTGCGGCGGCCACCAGTTTTTCATCCGCCTTAAAACCCGCCGGGCAGCCAGGGAGCTGGCCGTATTCATAGCCGAAGGCGGTGACGTCGGCGTCGTGGTAGCGCGCTTCATCGGAGACGACGATATCGCCGACCTTCAGCGTCGACGCCAGGCCGCCGGCAGAACCGGTATTAATGATCACGTCAGGCTGGCAGCGCTCCAGCAGCAGGGTCGCGCCCATCGCCGCCGCTACTTTTCCGATACCAGACTTCAGCAGAGCGACGTCAACGCCGTGAAGTTGGCCGGTATAGATTTCGCTTCCGCCAATGGTGATGGTCTGGCGGTTTTCGATTTTGTCGCGCAGAAGGGTAACTTCCTCTTCCATAGCGCCAATAATGCCAATTTTCATAGATTTACTCGCGATGTGTCAGGTTTAGTTGCATAGTCTATCATGCGCTTAAGGGGAAGCGTATTGCTCGCGCGGGAGAGGCTA
>ERZ1106981.1106-NODE-1106-length-13684-cov-41.923179_pt1 | contig 13684 bp, 10 predicted proteins | sample MGYA00403692_ERZ1106981 | MGnify/ENA primary metagenome ERZ1106981 (study PRJEB35170, sample SAMEA104062431) | human gut metagenome | biome: human gut; feature: human-associated habitat; material: faeces | place: Denmark | collected 2012-06-22 ... | reverse complement strand
TTGGAATCGATATCAATGCGGATCACATTGCCGTGAGTGAAACGGATGCCTGCGGAAACTGTGTGCTGTTGAAGACCGTGCCGATGCCCTTAAGAGGAAAGACGAAGAATCAACGGAAACATCAGATCCGGCAGACGGCGAAAGAGGTCGTGCTGGAATGTGTAAGAAGTCATAAACCGCTTGTGATGGAAGCGTTGGATTTTGAGAAGAAGAAAAGCAATATGCGATATGGGAATCAAAAGTATAATCGAATGTTATCAGAATTTACGACGAAACAGATTCAGGAGACTTTAGAAAGGAGATGTTGGAAGGAAGGGTATGGAATCTACAGGGTGAATCCAGCGTACACAAGTCAAATTGGGAGAGAAAAATACAGCCGGAAGATGGGCTGCACAGTGCACATGGCCGCTTCGTTTGTGATTGCAAGACGCGGAATGGGATATCAGAATTAAATAGAAACGCGGTTCTTCAATCTGTCCAAAGATGACAGCTTCCAGAGGAAAGCTGGTTTTCAAGGCAGTATGAAATTGAAGAACCGCAAGATAGAGAATACGCCTGAGATAAGAAATCTTCGAACCAGCCTTGAACTTTGGGAGCAGGGGGAGAGGAGGAAGAACTCGGAAATCAGGAATACCCTCCAGGCAAGAAACTGACGAGGGGTTCTGAAAGGCTTTGCCTTTTAGAATGATGCTTGCATCATTTTTCTTGTGATCCATGAGGTTGTTTCTCTCTCATTCGCGAAAATTATCGTCAAGACTATTCACGATTCTTTGCCAGTCAGACACTTTCGATCATCGTCACGATTTCTGAACTTCCCCGCAGCAGTGCGCAGGGCTGATAAGCTTGAAAGGGCTCCGCCGGCGTTGTGCCGGTCAGCACAGCACAAATGCAATTCCAGCCTAGTGGGCCGCCAGCGCATCGACGACACTGTCACCCACATACAGCGTTGTTTCCGGTATACTTTCCAACCGCCACATCGCCAGATGAATTCCCTGCAGATCCGGTTTCGGAACGGGATAGTTCAGAGCCGTCAGCGCAGCGTTGACGCTCGCCCCAATTCCACGGCTGGAATCGCCCAGCGTATAATCAAAATCAAAAAGCATTGTTCGATAAGGAAGCATTTTGTTTCCTCCTTGCTTGTTTTAAAAAAAGAGAAAAGCTGCGCCCTTCATACCCTGCGCAGCTCTCCAAAATTTTACAATTACGCTTTATTCGGCGTCAGCGCCTTGATGATCGAGGCGGCCGCTTTCTTCCCCGCACCTAACGCCAGGATGACCGTCGCCGCGCCGCTGACCGCATCGCCGCCAGCGTAGACGTTCTTCATGGTTGTTTCCTGTTCTTCGTTCACGACCAGACACCCGCGGGCATTGGTCTGTAAACGAGGTTCACTGCGGACAAGCAGCGGATTGCTGGATGTGCCTAAAGCCATGATCACGCAGTCGCAGACCAAATCGATCATTTCTCCGGTCGGTACCGGTGAACGCCGGCCGCGCTCATCCGGTTCGCCCAGCTCCATCTTCTCCAGCTTCACGCCTTTGACGAAGCCTTTCTCATCTTTGTAGATTTCAACCGGATTGTGCAGCGTCATAAACGTGATGTCCTCGTCCATCGCATGCTCGACTTCTTCCTTACGCGCCGGCATTTCTGCCAAAGACCGGCGGTAAACGACCGTCACTTTTTTGCCCAGCCGGCGGGCGCAGCGCGCGGCGTCCATTGCGACGTTGCCGCCGCCTACGACGATCGTGTGATTGCTTTGATAATACGGCGTCAGATGATCCTCGCGGTAGGCTTTCATCAAATTGACGCGCGTCAGCACTTCATTGGCGCTGAAAACCCCGGCCGCGGTTTCCCCCGGAATGCCCATGAACTTCGGCAGACCGGCGCCGCTGCCGATAAAGACCGCCTGGAAGCCTTCGTCTTCCAATTCCTGCATCGTCAAGGTCTTGCCGACAATGACGTTGGTTTCAATCACAACGCCCAGGTGTTTCAGCTGATCGAGCTGTTCGTCAACGATCCGCTTCGGCAGACGGAATTCCGGAATGCCATAGCGCAAGACGCCGCCCGCCTCATGCAAAGCTTCATAAATCGTCACCGCGAAGCCTTCCTTCGCTAAATCCGCCGCGCAGGCCAATCCCGCTGGACCAGAACCGACAACCGCCACCTTGACTCCATTCGGCTGCGGCTTTTCCGGCAGCACTGGCGTGTGATGGTCGGCGACATACCGCTCCAGCCGGCCGATCGCCACCGCTTCCCCGCGGATCGCGCGGACACAGTTCTTTTCACACTGGTTTTCCTGCGGACAGACGCGGCCGCAGATTGTCGGGAAGCTGTTGGTCTTGGTAATGATGCCGTAAGCTTCGTCGATCTTACCCTGCTTCAGCGCTTTGATGAAGTCCGGAATCATGACAGAAACCGGACAGCCTGCTGTACAAGGATGATTGACGCAGTGCAGACAACGATCTGCCTCATTGATCATCTGTTCCTCAGTATAGCCTAACGCGACTTCTTCAAAGTTTGTAATCCGCACCAAGCCCTCCTGCAAAGGCATCGGCGTTTTTTCATTCTGCATATTCGGCATGTTATTTCGCCTCCTCAAGATGACAGCGGTGATCTTCCATATACGTGCGGTTGCGCTGCATTAACTCGTCAAAATCGACCTGATGGCCGTCGAAATCCGGACCGTCCACACAGGCGAACTTCACCTTGCCGCCGACGGTGACGCGGCATCCGCCGCACATGCCGGTGCCGTCGATCATGATCGGATTCAAGCTGACCAGCGTCTTAATGTCAGCCGCTTCCGTCACCTTGCAGACCATCTTCATCATGATGATCGGTCCGATGGCGATGACTAAATCATATTTCTTTCCCTGTTCCAGCTTTTCTTTCAGCGCATCGGTGACAAAGCCCTGCTTTCCGGTACTGCCATCGTCGCTGATCAGCGTAAACTCGTCCGCGATCGCTGCCATTTCCTCTTTTAAAATAACCAGCGATTCATTTTTGAAGCCGGCGATCAAATCGACATGCGCACCCCGCCGGTGGCAGGCCTTTGCGCTTGGATACGCGATCGCGCAGCCGACACCGCCGCCGATCACGCAGATATTCTGCGCCCCTTCAAAATCTGTCGCCTGTCCTAACGGCCCGACAACATCGCGAATCGAATCCCCGGTCTTTAAGGTGCACAGCCGCTTCGTCGATTCGCCTGCTGCTTGTACGATCACGGTGATCGTGCCCTCCTGCGGATCAGAATCCGCGATCGTTAACGGGATCCTTTCTGCTTTTTCATCCTGATGAAGAATCACAAACTGTCCTGGCTGAACCTTCTTTGCGATCCGCTCTGCTTTTAACTTCAGCAGCGTAATCTGCGGGTTCAGGACACGAGCTTCTAAAATTTCAACCATGTTCTCTCATCCTTTCTGCAATCCCTTTCATAATTTAAGTATATAGCGAATAAACCTTGAATTCAATAAGTTAAATTAAATTACTTCTTCACAATCTCCATTTTCAGGAAAGTGTCTGAATTCCCATTTTTTCTGCTTGACAAAATAGAAAAAGAACCATAAAGGTTCTTTTAGATCAGCCGGACTCCGCCTTCCGGACGGATTGATAAAACATGACAGCTGCCCGCGCCGAAGCAGTCGTCCATAACCTTCTGATAGGTTTCCAGCAACGCTAACGGCACAAACGCCTGAATCGTTCCCGCCAGACCGCCGCCGTGGACGCGCCACGCGCCATGCCCCTTCAGCACGTTTTCCGACAAGGCCAGCGCCAGGGCCAGCGATTGATGCCGGATATTGCTCGGACTGGTTACATTTTGAAGATACATGAAACTGGAATGACCGGATTCGATCACCAGTTCAAAGAAACGCTTCAGATCCTGGTCCTTCAGCGCCTGCACCTGCAGCGGCACCCGCGCGTCTTCCTCGAAGAAATGAATCGCCCGCAGGATCGCACGATCATTCTGAACCTGAGAGCGCACCTCGCGCAGCCGGCGGTAGAATTCAGACGGATCCACCTGACGCAGCACCTCAGCGCCGAAATACGCAGCGACCTGACGCATTTCCGCAGGCATCAGACCATATTCGTCCGACAGATCGGCGTGATCCTGGCGCGTATCGACCAGGCACAGCGCGATCTGACTGTGATTAAAATCAAAATCAACCTGTTCCACCAGCACATTCTGCGGATCCTTGAAATCAATGGTGACAAAGTTGCCGACGGAACAAGCCATCTGATCAAGAAGCCCGCTCGGCTTGCCAAAATACACGTTCTCAGCGTATTGACCGATCTTGGCGATTTCCTGCGCGGAAACCTGTCCGTCATTATACAAATGCGACAAAATCGTGCCGACCAGCACTTCAAAAGCAGCGGAGGAAGAAATCCCCGAACCTTTCAGCACCGTGCTGTTGGAAACGGCCTGAAATCCGCCGATCTTGTAGCCGCGCTGGACAAATCCGGCCAGCACGCCGCGGATCAGTGCTTCCGACGTATTTTTTTCTTCCGGATGAACAAACAGATCCGCTAATGACACCGGCTTAATCTCAAAGCCCTCCGAGTAAAAGACGACCTCGCCTTCCCGCCGCCCAGCTGCCGCCGCGGCGTCCATGTTTACACTGGCCGCCAAAACCCGTCCGTGCTGATGATCGGTATGGTTGCCGCCGACCTCCGTCCGTCCCGGGGCAGAAAACAAAGCACAGTCCATGTTCCCAAACGCTCTTTCGTAATCGTCAATCAACTGGCCGTAGCGCGCAATCTGACGCTCCTCCTGTTCCTGACCATACAGGCTGGTAATCCGCGGCCGCTGTTGTTCCAACGCTGCTTTAAGCTCTGACTTGTTCATGCCTGATCCTCCTGATCAAATTCAAACGCCGTGCAATGCTCCGCCGTGATTCCCGGATTGAGAATGCAGGAGATCTTCGACGGATCATTCACGCTGTTGGGATAATACTGCGTTTCAAAGCAGACCGCGCAATGCGGCGTGTACCGCGTCCCGCCGCGGCCAACCTCACTGTTTAAGAAATTGGCGGTGTAGACATGCATATCCGGCATATCGCTCAGCACCCGCATCGTCAGCCCGCCTTTGACCAAGCTGGCGACCGGTCGGAAGCCGACGCCGTTGAGCACATAGTTATGATCCAGCCCGCCGGCAATTTCCAGCTGGCTGTGATGCTGATTTAAGATTTCGGTCAGCCGCTTCGGCTGGCGCAGATCAAAGACGGTGCCTTCGACCTCGAGCGTTTCCGGCCGCGTGCAGCCGTTAGGATCGAGCAGACCGATTTCATCGGCGTCCACCTGAATCCAATGCCCGTCTAACGATGGATGCTGTCCGTTCAGTGAGAAATACGCATGATTGGTCAGCGATACCGGCGTCGCGGCGGTCGTGCGCGTCCGGGTCGTAATCGACAGCCGGCTGCCTGCCAGAGCATAGGTTACCGTGACCGTCAGTTCGCCGGGAAAGCCTTCGTCGCCCGCCGGCGATACCAGCTCCAGCGTGACCGTCTGGGAAGTATGTTCCCGTACCGTCCACAGCTTCGCGTCAAACCCTTCCTGACCACCGTGCAGCGTATTGCCTTTATCGTTGCGGTAAAGCGTGTAAACCTGTCCATCAAGCGTGAATTGGCCGTCCTTAATGCGGTTGGCGACACGCCCGATCATCGCCCCCATATATTTGACGGACTGCTGATAGCCGCCGACCTGATCGAAGCCCAGCACCGCGTCAAGCTGTGCGTCCTTGACCCACAGTGAAACCAGCGTGGCGCCGTAATCGCTGACGCGCACCCGCAGCTTATCGTTTTCAATTTCTAACCACTGCGCGGGCCGGCCGTCCTGCAGCATTCCGAAGTTTCCCTTGTTCATCTTCACAGCACCATCTTTTCAAACGCGTTCTGAGCGGCTTTTTGTTCCGCTTTCTTCTTGGAATTGCCCTTGCCGGTACCCAAGATAATGCCTTCCAGCTTGACCTGAACCTCAAATTCCGGTTTATTGGAAGGTCCCGTCGTGTTGATGACCTCATAGGTCACGGTCTTGCGGGAATCGGACTGAACGTATTCCTGCAGCTTCGTCTTATAATCGACGATGATCGGCTCCTCCGGATGACTTAAATGCGGCGTGATCACTTCTGTCAGAATGTTGTCGATCGGTTCCATCCCGCTGTCCTCATACAGCGCACCCAGCATCGCTTCAAACATATCGGCAATGATCGAATCCCGCTCGCGGCCGCCGGTTTTTTCCTCACCCACGCCCAGCTTCAAGAAGGAATTGAGCTGCAGCTGCCGGGCATAGATCGCTAACGCCTCCTCGCACACCAGCTGCGCGCGGAAGGTCGTCATGTGTCCTTCGTCCAGCGGCGGATCCAGGCGGAACAATTTATCCGAAACCCACAGCTGCAGTACCGCGTCGCCCATGAATTCCAGGCGCTCGTTATCATGTTTCAGCTGCTTATGTTCATTGACATACGAGGAATGCACAAAAGCCTGCTCGATCAACCGGCTGTCTTTGCAATGAATTCCTCGTGCTTCAAGCCATTCGCATATTTTCATTTTTTTCTTCCTTTCTGATTCTCTTATTTTATTATATCGTGATTAATCCATATAAGAAATAGCGGATTCATTTTCTTTCCGGATTTTAGTTAACAACGGCTGAAACTCCGCGTTGTCCGGATCGTTCAGAATTCGCACCGCATCCTGACGGGCAGTCTGAATGATCTTGGTATCGGCGACCAGATCGCCTAAAATCAGGCCCGGCACCCCACTTTGACGGGTACCCAGCAGCTCGCCTGGTCCGCGTTGTTCCAGATCCTTCATCGCGATCTCGAAACCGTCCGTCGTCTGTTCCATGATTTTCAAGCGGGCCAGACTTTCCGGATCCTTGCTTGCGGTCAGCAAAAAACAATAGCCCTGCCGGCGGCCGCGGCCCACCCGGCCGCGCAGCTGATGAAGCTGCGACAGACCGAAGCGGTGCGCGTCGTAAATCACCATGCAGCAGGCGTTGACAACGTTGACACCGACCTCGATGACCGTCGTCGACACTAAGATCTGCGTCGTATTGGCCTCAAAATCGTGCATCGCCCGTTCCTTTTCCTCGCTGCTCATGCGCCCATGCATCAGCCCCAGCTTAGCCTTGCCTGAAAAGGCTTCGCTTAAGCTTTCAAAAATATCAAGCACGTTGCGTCCATCGAAGTTTTCATTTTCCTCAATCGCGCTGCAGACGATATAAATCTGACCGCCTTGCTCCAACTGGTCTAACAGCTGCGGCATGATCGTGCGCAGGCTGTTTTCCTCCACTAACTGAGTCTGAATCGGTTTGCGGCCCGGCGGCATCGTCATGATCGTCGAGATATCCATGTCGCCGTAGAGCGTCGCGGCCAGCGTCCGCGGGATCGGCGTTGCGCTCATCAACAGAAAGTCGACCTTCTCGCCCTTTTCCTTTAACGCGCGGCGTTGTTCCACACCGAAGCGATGCTGTTCGTCGGCGACAACCAACCCCAGTTTGGCAAACTCCACTTCCTTTTGAAAGAGCGCGTGCGTGCCGGCGACCAGATTCAGCGTTCCATCCTTCATCGCCTGCAGCACTTCTTTCTTCTTTGCCGAAGGCAGCGACGAACAGAGCACGTCGATCTTGATCGGCAGGCCGACGAAAAGCTTCTTTAATGAAACGGCGTGCTGACGGGCTAAGATTTCCGTTGGCGCCATGATCGCCCCCTGATGACCGCTGAGCACACAAGCATACAAAGCCAGCGAAGCGACCAGGGTTTTGCCGCAGCCGACGTCGCCCTGGATTAACCGATACATGATTTTATCGCTGCCCATGTCGGCCAGAATATCCCGCACCGCTTTAAACTGATCCGGAGTCATCGCGAACGAGAGATGATTCGCCAGCGCGTACACCTGTTCAGCATCAAATTGCTTGGCTTTCTTCGTCACGGTTTCGGTCTGTTGCCGGTGAATCATCTCCAGCACAAGATGAAATTTCAAAAACTCCTCGTATTTCAGCGTCCGCGTGGCCTGGTAGACCTCATCCATGGAGCGTGGAAAATGCAGGCAGCGCAGCGCCGTCTTTTTTGGCAGCAGGCGGTATTGTGCCTGAAGCGAAGGCGGTACGAGTTCTTCAATATGTGATTGAGCGGTGATGAAAGTTTTTTTGATAATTTCCTGCATCATCTTCTGCGTCATGCCTTCCTTTAAAGGATAGACTGGCGTAACGCCCAGCTGTTCCTGCAGCGGTTGCGAGTTGTACGTCGTGGCTGTGATCTTGTTTCCGCCCTGGTAATAACCGATCACCGTCACACGCTGGCCCACCGTCAGATTACTGGCCCAGGGGCGGTTGAATATCGTGATCTCAAAGCAATCGTCGTCATTTTCCAACTGGAACTTCGTCATCGTCTTGCCGCCGCGAATCCGCATCGTCCGCGCCGGCCGCACAATCTGCCCTTCCAGAATAACCTCGCTTTTCACCTGCCATTGATCATAAGGAATCACCTCACGGCTTTGATAGCGCAGCGGCACGCACATCAGAATCGCATCGCTGTCCGTCAGCCCCATTTTCTCCAACAGCTCGGTCCGTTTGGGGGTCATTTTCAACTGTTTTAACGTCAGCGCCATCGGTTCTTCCTCCTTTCAAACAAGAATAGCTTTATTATACCTTATTTTTCAAGTCAGCGCCAAGCGAACTTGAAAATCTCTGACAGACTTCGTTCTTGACGCTTGCTTTCCTTCAGGCAAAAAACCGGCCTTGCCGATCTGCTTCAAGGGACAAGCAGAGGCAATGCCGGTTTCCGATATGTTAATTTTCATATTGCCTGCATCTGTTCGGTGGTTGATCTCCGTACTTTTTCAGGCATCAAGCGCGGTTTTCTTACATTTCGCGGTGAGCCGCCAGCTTGCCGGCCAGCCGGCCGAAAGTCACAGACCGGCCAGCCGCGCAGCCCGCCAACAGATTTGGATAACTGCCGTCAAAGTAACCACCGGAACAATCTCCGGCAACGTACAATCCTTCTATTGGAGTTCCCTGCGGCGTCAGTGCGTTCATGTGGGTATCGATCTTAATTCCATCCAGCGTGCAGATGAAGTAGCCGCCGCTCATGCGTACGCCTTCAAACGGGGCCTGACGCAGCGCAGACAAACGGAACGATTCCTTGCCGAAATCCTCGTCCTGCTGCTTATCCGCTAATTCGTTGTACCGTTCCACCGTTGCCTTCAGTGCTTCCCGCGGCAGTCCCAGCTTATCCGCCAGTTCCTCGATCGTATCCGCGAAAACAACGATTCCTTGTTCGCGGTACTGACTCATGAACACCGCTTCGTTGAATTCCAGCGGCCACACCGACTCCGCGCCGTTAGCGTGCGGAAACATCCGGCTGCAGCCGTGAGTATCAAAGCGTTCCATGTCCTGAATATAATTAGCGTCCCAGAGCATCGCGTAGGTCATGCCTGGCAGATTAAAGGCGTCGTGCAGGATATGATCGTAACAGCCGCTTTCATTGGTAAAGCGCTGACCGTTGAGATCGACCTTCAGGAACGGCTGAGAACCCATCCAGAACAGCACGCCCTGTTCGTCGCAGCCGGTCTGGTCCGGTTTGACAGCGCCCCGGTCGAACAACATGCCGGCATGGGTTTCATCCATTGCCGCCCCGGCCCACAGGCATGCTTTGATCCCGTCGCCTGTACTGCCCGGATAGGAATAGTTGATATTGGTCATCTTTACAGTTTCCGGCTGCAGCGCCTGAAGCATGTCCTTGTTCAAACTGTAGCCGCCGGTGCAGACGATTACGCCCTTAGCCGCGTTGTAGCGGGCATAGCCGCCTTCCACCGCCGCGAACAGGCCGACGACCTGTTCGCCGTCTTTGATCAGCGAGGTCAGTGCCGTATTGTAATGAATCGTCAGTCCCAGACTTTGACCGTAATCCTTTAAGATCTTGGCGGTCACGCCTTCCGCGCCCTGGGTATCGCTCATCTGCAGCGAATGGCCGACATCGTAAATCGGATAGCGGACTGTTTTGCTGTGGTCATCGACTTCATGACGCAGGCGCAGACCGTTTTTTTCCAGCAGATCGCCATACCAGTCGATCGCTTCACCGGAATGCTCGGCCCAAACCTTAAACAGGCGCTGATCGCCGTAACCGTTGGACTGGCGATACATTTCCGTCATCACGTCGAATGAATCCGGATTGTCGTTGTTTTCAATCTGTTGGCGGGAATTCACCGCCGCCAGCGTATCGCGGATTCCGGATCCGCCGTATTCCTCGCCGAATTTCTCAACTAAGATCGTGCTGGCGCCTTCCTCCGCTGCCGCGCAAGCCGCGAACAAGCCGGCTGTCCCGGCCCCGATGACTACAACGTCGCAATCATACGTCGCGACGATCTGGGATTCGTCGATAACCGGAGCACTGCCCAGCCAGTCAGTCGCGGAATTCTGCGGAATGTCCGTCGGCGTCGGTGTCGCCGCCGTTGCAGCGTTGGAATTGTCGTTAGCGCATCCGCCGAGCAGCCCCGCGGCCGCCATCCCCAGCGCGCCGGCTGCCGTGCCCTTTAAAAAGGCCCGGCGTGAAATTTGTTTTTGTTTCATTCTTTTCCCTCTTTTCTGATAGCCTTATCATAAATTCTGGGGCAGCACCAAGGTCAAGAGGGTAATTTGTGAATTTCTGCGTTCTTATTTGTGAATTGATAAGCATTATTGTGTGAAATCATCAAAAAAGTCTGGGGCTGGCCCAAACTTCCGTGGTTTTTGTTCATTTTCGCTTATTTTCCGCAGGATCAGAACCTTCTGTTTTACGGCTCGGCGGCTTTCCCTGAATATCCGCCGGCATGGTCATGATCAAACCGAATCAATTCAACTTTCAGCGCCGGCCTTGTCAGGCCGCAGCTATGCCGTCAATTCTGTTTCATCCTTCTCCATCAGACAATATAAGCGGATATAAAAGCCTTTCCGGCCGTCTTTGATCTCCGGCCCCATGACGAAGCCGAAGATTTCCTGTTGGAGCACAAACTGATGCTGCGCGGCATAGTCGAGCATGTCCTCGATATCCGCACGGGTAATCCGCAGAATATTCTCTTTGAAGATCACTTTGTAAAGATAGGTGCCGTCCGCGGTCTTATGAAGCTGATTGGAATGCGCGACGGTTTCGATCAACGGCTTGCAGCTGTCGATATACAACGGCAGATTCAGGCCCAGCTGGACCTGCGGCTGCGGCTTATCCAATTCGTCCAGATCGATGATCGTCATCAAGTCGACATGCGGCAGATACTGCATCGCTTCGCGGATCAGCTGCGTGTTTTTTCCCTTGGGATCAAAGCGCAGGTAAAATCCCATTTTAACCGCAGCCGGTCAGCCGATTGGATCTCCGTGCGGTACACCGACTGGATAAACCGCAAATAACCCAGTGATGCTTCGATCTGTTCCTTCTGCCGCGTCAGCCCCGCGATGCAGCGCTCAAGAAACGCGGCATGATCCGGCACCTGCGAACCGGTGAGCGGCAGAATTTCCTCTAACGGAATGCCGGCCTGCTGAAACTTTTTAATCGACAGCACGATCGGAATCTGATCCTCCGTGTATTCCATGTATTGATTATCCTCGTTGCGGGCAATCTGAAGAATTCCGTTCTTTTCCAGATAACGCAGCGATTCCATGCTGACGCCAAAGGTTTTGGCAAACTGACTTCGCGTAAATTTCATAACCGGACCTCCTAAACGTATTGTACCGGCAATTTTGCAGCCTGTCCAGTTGACCTCTTTCGTTTCGGCGCACGGTCTTACTCATGGATCCGAAACGGAGTCAGGCGCATCACAATTTCATTTTTCTGATCCCCAGACGAAAGATCTATCGATTCCATCCGCTGATCAGACTCACAAAATCGCAATATTATGTATCTGGAATAAGCGAAGAAAGAAATCAATAAAACATTCAAAACAAATGCAAAACATGAAAAAATTTAAAAACGGAATGCAGAGATTTTCCGCATTCCGTCGATTTTCTGTTTCTGACAAGTTCAACCTTCAGACCTGCAATATTTACAACGTTATCCCTTTGACTTATTCGACGCCAAAGATAAACGAGTAGACAGGCTGACCGCCGGCCTGGATATCCGTTTCCACGCCGAACTGATCTTCGATGTAACGAGCGATCTGAGACGTTTCTTCCTCGCTGGCGTCTTCGCCCGCAAGCACCGTCACGATCTCTGAATCCCCGTCGATCAAACTGTCCAGTAACCGCAGACACGCATCCATTTTGTTCGGCGTTGAAATCACGATCGACTTCTCGGCGATGCCCATGTAATCCCCGGCTACGATCTCCATGCCATCGAAGGTTGTATCCTTGATCGCATAGGTGATCTGTCCCGTTTTGACATGCTGCAGCGCGGCTGTCATTTCCGCTTCATTTTCTTCCGCGGAAACTTCCGGATTGAACATGATGCAGGCGGATAAGCCCTGCGGGATCGATTTTGTCTGCAGGACCCGGATATCCTGGTCTTCCATCACCGCCGCGGCCTGCTGCGCCGCCAAGATGATGTTGGAGTTATTCGGCAGGATGAAGATATGCTTCGCCTTGACCTTCTTGATCGCCGCGACAAAATCCTCAGTCGACGGATTCATCGTCTGCCCGCCGGAAATCACGACGTCGACGCGGTATTCCTCAAACAGCTTCTTCAAGCCGTCCCCGGCCGCAACCGCAATCAAAGCGTAATCTTTTTCTTCCACCGGGGCTTCCGCTTTTTCCGGCAGTGATTCGTTCATGATCGTGTTGTGCTGTTCCTGCATGTTTTCAATTTTCAGCTTGACGAATTCACCGTAGCGCTGCGCGTAGTTCAGCGCGTCGCCCGGGGTCAGGGTATGCACGTGCACCTTGACCAAATCGTCATCCTGAACGACGACGATCGATTCGCCCAAGCGGGCCAGCGCCTTCTTCATCTTATCTTCAGTAAACGTGACCTGTCCCTGCTCGCTTAAACGCAGAATAAATTCCGTGCAGTAGCCGAATTCTTCATTTTCCAGCTCCATCGCCGCTTTAGCGGTGGTGCTTTCCTTTTCTTCCATGACGAACGGATGACCATCCATCGCCGCTTTAAAGCCTTCTAAAATGACAACCAACCCGGTTCCGCCGCTGTCGACGACGCCGACTTCCTTTAATACCGGAAGCAGTTCCGGCGTATTGGCCAGTGAAATCCGCGATTCGTCGAGAATGCAGTTAAACACATCGTCGATCGACGCTTCAGGATGTTCCTTCATGTATTGCTCGCCGGCTGCGCTGGCTTCGCGGACAACCGTTAAAATTGTCCCTTCCACCGGGCGCATAACCGCCTTGTAGGCAACCTTGCTGCCATTGACAAACGCCGCCGCCAAATCCGCCGGAGTCAGCTCGCTCTTGCCTTCGATGGCCTGGTAAAAACCTCTGAAAATCTGCGACAGAATGACGCCGGAATTTCCCCGCGCTCCCATCAACAGCCCCTTCGACAAGGTCTTCGCCAATAAGCTGAGATCCTCGGTGCACGCCTGCATCGCTTCCTTCACGCCCGAGGTGAACGTCATCGACATGTTCGTGCCGGTGTCGCCGTCCGGGACCGGGAAAACATTCAGCGCGTCAATCGCGTCGTGGCGGTTGCTCAAATGAGCCGCTCCGCTGAGCAGCATCTCTTTAAAATCCGTTCCGTTAATTCTATTCATGATACCCTCCGATTAACCAATAACCCGGACACCCT
>ERZ1106981.1105-NODE-1105-length-13685-cov-3.127660_pt1 | contig 13685 bp, 10 predicted proteins | sample MGYA00403692_ERZ1106981 | MGnify/ENA primary metagenome ERZ1106981 (study PRJEB35170, sample SAMEA104062431) | human gut metagenome | biome: human gut; feature: human-associated habitat; material: faeces | place: Denmark | collected 2012-06-22 ... | reverse complement strand
AATCAGCCCTGCTGCACGCCCGTAGATTTCAGGGGCCATACCATAGCGAACAGACTCTGTAGGCCCGGTAAGCGCAGCGCCACCGGGCAAGGACATCGGGCACGGCGGCAATACCTTGCCCGGCCTGTCGTTAATTTATTCACTCTCCTGGCTGGAATGGCCGCCCCCAAACGCGCCCGCTATTTCCTCTCCACCGTTATCATGGTCACGAACGGATGATACTGCCACGGCACGCTGCCGCCTTTGCGGTACATCTTCGACAGGGTGCCGTCGAGATAAAGCATCTGCCGCACGCCAAGCTTTGACTGCGCATAGCAGGCAAAATCGTAAAAGTTGGTCTCGCGATCGCTGAGCATAAACACCACCCGGCCCTGCTTATCGATACCAACCCCGTTGCGCAGCTTGCGCGAACTGGCGGAGGGCTTCAGTCGCCAGTTGATGGCGCCATTTTCAATCAGCATCGGGCCGGACTGCACCGCATAGCGGATGGCGGGAGAGGGTTTGTACGCCGGCAGCGGCACGATTTTCGCCCGGCCGTTTTCCACCAGGAATACGCCGCCGGGGCGGATAAAGAAGTTCCCGCCGCCGGCGGAGCGGTTTACCGGCGTCAGCCGTTTGCCGTCTTCGATATACAGCCCCAGCGGCGCGTAGGCCTTATCGTAAATGCCGCCGTTCATCGCCATCTGCACCCGGCCGTCGCCATCGATACCCGCCAGCAGCGAACGCAGGGAACCCCAGGCTTTGCCGTGCCGATCCTGCCAGTACATCGCAATGCGCTCTTTCTGCGCATCCACCCGATAGCTCTGCAGGGTCAGCGTCGGGTCGGTGAGGGTACAGGCGGCGCTGGCGACGGCGGCCAGGGGCAGCAGCGCCAGAGGGAGCAGGCAACGTAATAACATGGGCAGTCCTTTCTATAGTCTGCGCCGAGTATACCCGCCTCGCTGCCTTATGCCGCCCAAATCTCACAGTGTTTTTGCACCAGCCCGGAAAGCGAACCGCCGTTGGCGATAAAGTCGCGCATCTGCTGCGCCTCGCTTTGCGGCGATTTCGCCTGGCGAACCACCGCCTCCAGCGCTGCCGTCGCCTTCAGCTGATGGGCGAAAGGGGCCAGCCGGTCGGCGAGCTGCAGGATCTCCTGGCGGATGCTGCGCTGCTCCCCGCTGCGCACGTCGGTGAGGGTCCCGTCCAGCCCGTAGCGGCAGGCCTGATAGCGGTTAAAGGGGTACAGCAGATAATCATCAGGCTGGTGCTTAAAAGGACGCTCCGTCAACAGCCAGCAGGCCAGGGTCTGAATAAAGCCGGCGATGTGGATCGCCTGGGCAAGGGTCAAGGGGGTGTCCATCACCCGCACCTCGACGGTACCAAACTGCGGGCTGGGGCGAATATCCCAGTGCAGATCCTTCATGCTATCGATCATGCTGGTGTAGCTCAGCTGGCGGAACAGGCGACGAAACCCCTGCCAGTCGGCCACCCACGGCATCGGACCGTTGTCGGGATAGGAGGAGAAGCGGTTCAGGCGCGAACAGGCGAAGCGGCTGTCGGTGCTGTCAAACCACGGTGAGGCGGCGTTAAGGGCGATGAAGTGCGGTACAAAGCGCGACAGGCCATGCAGCAGATAGATGGCGTCGTCGCCGCTCTGGCAGCCGACGTGCACATGCTGGCCAAAGACCGTCGCCTGCTGCGCCAGATAGCCAAAATGCTCGACGGTTTTGACATAGCGCGGGTTATCGCTGATTTGCTGGCGCTGCCAGGCATGAAAGGGGTGGGAACCGCCGCCGCAGATCTGCAGATGATGGCGCAGCGCCGCGCGCTGGACCGCCTGCTGGATGGCGCTGAGCTGGATTTGCGCATGGCTGATGTCGCGGCACACCCCGGTGGCGATCTCCAACATGCTCTCGGTGATGTCATGTTTGGCTTCTCCCACGGTCAGCTCATGCTGGACGTCGGCAATCAGCGTCGAGGCATCCTGGCTGAGGTCGTAACCCGGCGGGTTCACCACCTGCAGCTCCAGTTCGATACCGAGGGTAAAAGGATCGGAGCGGTGAAAATCGGCTAAAGGCATAGTCTCTCCCGGTCGATGTGTTCCCTGAAGTATAGAAGGGATTGATCCCGACGGAGAATACGCGGCGGCGGTGGACGGGGGATGAATAAAAAGTGACGCAGAGTGATTATTTGAAATTTGCCATATAGCGGCTGGTGCAATTCTGCAACATATTTCCCGCTGGCGGTGCGGCGGAATAAGATGCAATTATTTTCCCATAATTATCATGGTGATAATATAAGTCATTCTTATTTTACCGGTCGGTTTTGGCCTATTTTCGTCCGCGTAAGAGCTGGTACGCATTTTGCCTGTTAATCCGTGACACTTTATTTAACAGGGATCATGTGATGCACAAAAAGACGTTATTTTCGCGTGCCGGTCGTCTCGCCGTGGCGGTGAGCGGCGCACTGGCCCTGGCGGGCGCCGCCTTACCTGCCAACGCCTCCACGCTGCGGATCGCCATGACCGCCGCGGATATTCCGTTAACCCTTGGCCAGCCGGATCAAGGCTATGAGGGCAACCGCTTTACCGGCATCCCGCTGTACGACGCGCTGGTGGAGTGGGATCTGTCGCAAGGTGAAAAGCCCAGCGGTCTGGTGCCGGGGCTGGCGACCGAGTGGCACATCGATCCGCAGAACACCAGCCGCTGGATTTTCACCCTGCGTCCGGGGGTGAAGTTTCATGATGGGACGGAGGTGAACGCCGACGCCATCGTCTGGAACGTGGATAAGGTGCTGAATAAAGCGGCGCCGCAGTACGCCCCGGGTCAGATCGGCAACACCCTGTCGCGCATGCCGACCCTCACCGGCGCAGAGAAAATTGACGACCACACCGTGGCGCTGACCACCTCGGAACCGGATGCGCTGCTGCCGTACAACATCACCAACCTGTTTATCGTCTCGCCGACGGCGTGGCAGAAGCAGTATGACGCGGTGCCGGCCAGCGTGGGAGATAGCGCCGCGCGCAGCAAACAGGCGTGGACCGCCTTCGCCGCCCACGCGGTGGGTAGCGGCCCGTTCAAACTGGAGAAGCTGGTGCCGCGTCAGCAGCTGATCCTCGATAAAAACCCCGACTACTGGAACAAAGATCGCATTCCCCGGGTGGATAAAGTGGTGCTGATCCCCTTGCCGGAGGCCAACGCCCGTACCGCGGCGCTGTTGTCGAAGCAGGTGGACTGGATTGAAGCCCCGGCGCCGGACGCCATCGATCAGATCAAGTCTCAGGGTTTTCACCTCTACGCCAACACCCAGCCGCATCTGTGGCCCTGGCAGTTCTCCTTTGAAAAAGGATCGCCGTGGCAGGACATCCGCGTGCGCAAAGCGGCCAACTTGTGTCTGAACCGCGCCGAGCTGAAGAGCTACCTCGGCGGCTACATGACCGAGGCCACTGGGGTCTACGAGGCTGACAGCCCGTGGCATGGCAAACCCACCTTCCAGATCAAATATGACCCGGACGCCGCCCGCCAGCTAATGACCGAGGCCGGATACAGCGCCAGCAAACCGCTGCACGTCACGGTGGCTACCTCGGCCTCCGGCTCCGGGCAGATGCAGCCCTTGCCGATGAACGAGTATATCCAGCAGAGCCTGAAGAGCTGCTTCTTCAATGTGGATATCAAAGTGGTGGAATGGAACACCCTGTTTACCAACTGGCGTCTGGGGGCAAAAGATCCCTCGGCGAAGGGGATCGATGCGATCAACGTCAGCGCCGCGGTTAACGATCCTTACTTTGGCCTGATCCGCTTCTCGACGGCCAAAGCGTTTCCGCCGGTGGCGACCAACTGGGGTTACTTCTCCACTCCGGAGACGGAGAAGCTGGCCGCCGCCGTCAAGCACGCCTTTACCCCGGCGGAGATGAACAAAGCGGCCGGTGAGTTGCACGCCGCGCTGGTGGATCAGGTGCCATTCCTGTTTGTCGCCCACGACGTCGGGCCGCGTGCGATTTCCCCTGCGGTGACCGGGGTGGTGCAACCGCAGAGCTGGTTTATCGACCTCAGCCTGGTGAGCAAAAAAGAGTAATCGCGAAAGGGGCGACCGATGATCAATACGCTGCTATACCGCATTCTGCTGGCTATCCCCACCATGCTGGGGGTGGCGGTGATCTGTTTCATGCTGGTGCAGATCGCCCCGGGCGACCCGCTGGTGTCGGTGATGCCGCCGGACGCCTCGGAATCGCTGCGTCAGACCTTAATGCAGGCCTACGGCTTTGATAAGCCGCTGCCCCTGCAGTTTATCCACTGGCTGTGGCGGGCGCTGCACGGCGACCTTGGTATGTCGGTCGCCACCGGCCGCCCGGTGATAGACGAAGTGATGACCGCGGTGGCTTACTCTCTGCGACTGGCGCTGCTGGCGACGGCGATCGGTTTTGTCCTCGGCAGCCTGTTCGGCTTTGTCGCTGGCTATTTTCGCAACAGCGTCATTGACCGTCTGGCCTCGGTATTGTCGGTGTTTGGCGTCAGCGTGCCGCACTACTGGCTGGGGATGCTGCTGGTGATCCTCTGCAGCGTCAAGTTCGCGCTGCTGCCGGCCACCGGCGGCGGGCCGATAGGCGAGGTGGGCTGGCAATGGGACTGGGCGCACCTGCAGTTCATGCTGCTGCCGGCCCTCACCCTGTCGGTGATCCCGACCGGGATTATCGCCCGCACCGTGCGCTCGCAGGTGGCCGATATCCTCAGCCAGGAGTTTATCGTTGGCCTGCGCGCCCGCGGGCTCAACGAGTCGCGCATCTTTGTCCATGTCATGAAAAATGCCGCGCCCACCGCGCTGGCGGTGATGGGGCTGCAGGTGGGCTATCTGATGGGCGGCTCGATCCTTGTGGAGACCGTTTTCTCCTGGCCGGGAACCGGATTGCTGCTCAATACCGCCATTTTTCAGCGCGACCTGCCCCTGCTGCAGGGCACCATCTGGGTGCTGGCGCTGTTTTTCGTGCTGCTCAACCTGCTGGTGGATATTCTGCAGACCACCCTCGACCCGCGTATTAAGAGGAGCTGACCATGGTGGATACGGCAACGACGAAAGCGGTCCCGGCCGCAGCGGCCCACGCTACCCGGCAAGGTTACTGGCGCGGCGTGCTGCGCCGCCTACTGCGCGACCCCGGCGGGGTGGTGGTGGGCGTGGTGATCCTCCTGCTGCTGGCCCTGGCGCTGTTCGGTCCGTGGCTTATCGTCAAAGATCCCTATCAAACGTCGATGTTCCTGCGCCTGAAACCCATCGGCAGCGACGGCTTCCCGCTGGGCTCGGATGAGCTGGGACGCGACATGCTGTCGCGGCTGATCCTTGGCACCCGACTGTCGCTGTTTATGGGAATTGTCCCGGTGGTGTTCGCCTTTTTTATCGGCGGGGCCATCGGGATTATCGCCGGCTATACGGGCGGCAAAACCAATACCGTGATTATGCGCACCGTGGATGTGTTCTATGCCTTTCCCTCCGTCCTGCTGGCGATTGCGCTCTCCGGCGCGCTGGGGGCGGGCATCGGCAATGCGCTGCTGTCGCTGACGCTGGTGTTCGTGCCGCAGGTGGCGCGTATCGCCGAAAGCGTCACCGCGCAGGTGCGGCATATGGACTATATCGACGCCGCCCGGGCCACTGGCGCCAGCGCGTTGACCATTATCCGCGTCCAGGTGTTGGGCAACGTGCTCGGGCCGATCTTCGTCTTCTCCACCGGGCTGATTTCGGTGTGCATGATCCTCGCCTCCGGCCTGTCGTTTCTCGGCCTCGGCGTGCGGCCGCCGGAGCCCGAGTGGGGGCTGATGCTCAATACGCTGCGCACGGCAATCTATACCCAGCCGTGGGTGGCCGCCCTGCCGGGCCTGATGATTTTTATCACCTCCATTTCGTTCAATATCCTCGCGGACCGCCTGCGTGCGGCAATGGCGATTAAGGAGTAAGCGATGCAACCCTTTATCAATATCGACCTTGGCGGGCCGGCGCAGCCGCTGCTGAAGGTCAACAATCTGCTGAAACATTTTCCCGCCGGCGGCGGCAAAGCGCGCGAAGTGGTGCAGGCGGTGGACGACGTCAGTTTTTCGGTGATCAAAGGCGAAACCCTCGGCGTGGTGGGGGAGTCAGGCTGCGGTAAATCCACCACCGCGCGGCTGCTGATGCAGCTGCTTAAGCAGGACAGCGGGGAGCTGATCTTCGATGGTCTGGAGGTGGGTTCATCGCGCCTGCCGATGAAAGCGTATCGCCGCCAGGTGCAGATGGTTTTCCAGGATAGCTACGCCTCGCTCAACCCGCGCATGACTATGGAAGAGAGCATTGCGTTCGGCCAGCGGGTACACGGCGTCAGCGCCAAAGAGGCCAGCGAATACGCCCGCTATCTGCTGGCGCACGTCGGCCTTGAGCCGGAACGTTTTGCCCATCGTTATCCGCACGCGCTTTCCGGCGGCCAGCGCCAGCGGGTGAATATTGCCCGCGCGCTGGCGATGAAGCCCCGGCTGGTGATCCTCGACGAGGCCGTCTCGGCGCTGGATAAGTCGGTGGAAGCTCAGGTGCTGCAGCTGCTGCAGGAGCTGAAGCGGACGCTGGCGCTGACCTATGTGTTTATCAGCCACGATCTGCACGTGGTGCGCTGGCTGTCGGACCGCATTCTGGTGATGTATCTCGGCGAGGTGGTGGAGATTGGCCCGGCGGAGCAGCTGTTTACCGCCTCCGCCCACCCCTATACCCGGGCGCTGTTAAGCTCGATGCCCTCCATGGACCCGGAAAACCGCACCCTGACCTCGCCGCTGAGCGGCGATCCCCCCAGCCCCATCGCGCCGCCGAGCGGCTGCCGCTTTCACACCCGCTGCCCGCATGCGAAGGCGGTCTGCGCCGAGGTGAAACCGCGGCTGGAGGCGGTCGGGGAGGGGCACCAGAGCGCCTGCCTGATGGCGCAGCCGGCCTCGCCCTGGCATCAAAGCATCCCCCTTAAGGAGGTCAGCCATGTCGGATAACGCCTTTGTCCATGTGCGCGACCTGCGGGTCGTCTTTCGCCGCGACGGACAGACCATCAACGCGGTCAACGGGGTCTCCTTTGAGGTACAAAAGGGGGAGGTGATGGCGCTGATTGGCGAGTCGGGTTCCGGCAAGAGCGTGACCCTGCGGGCGCTGATGCGCCTGCACCCGCCAGGGAGCAGTGAGCTCTCCGGCACCCTGCAGGTGGGGGACGACGAGGTGCTGACGATGAGCGCCAGCCAGCTGCGGCGCTACCGCGGCGGACGCTGCGCGATGATTTTTCAGGAGCCGCTGCTGGCCTTCGATCCGGTCTACACCGTCGGGCAGCAGATTATAGAAGGGCTGCGCCGCCACGAAGGGCTGTCGCGCCAGGCGGCCCGGGACAGGGCGCTGGAGGCCCTGCGCCAGGTGCGCATTCCCAGCCCCGAGCGGCGGCTGGATGCTTACCCGCACGAGATGTCCGGCGGGATGCGCCAGCGGGCGATGATCGCCCTTGCGCTCTCCTGTAACCCGCAGCTGCTGCTGGCGGATGAGCCGACCACCGCCCTCGACGCCACGGTGCAAATCCAGATCCTGATCCTGCTGCGCGAGCAGCAAAAGCAGCGCGGGCTGTCGATCGTGTTTGTGACCCACGATATCGGCGCCGCGGTGGAGATCGCCGACCGGGTGGCGGTGATGTACGCCGGGCGGATCGTCGAGGAAGCGTCGATGAGCGAGATCCTGCGCCACCCGCGCCATCCTTATACCCAGGTGCTGCTGGGCAGTCGGCCGAAAGAGGGGCTTAAGAAAGGTGATGCCCTGCACTGCATTCCCGGCGCGCCGCCGGATCTGGCGCGCTTGCCGCCCGGCTGCGCATTTGCCGAGCGCTGCCCGCACCGTCGCCCGGTCTGTGAGCAGAGTCTGCCGCCGACGGAATCCGTCGCGGAACGCCACGCGGTGAGTTGCCACCGCTGGCGCGAGCTGGCGATTGACGCTAACGCCCAGGCCCTGGCCGTCTGATCGGCGGCAAAAAACCATACAGGATGAAGACCAGGCGTTGATAGCGCATTTCCACCGCCGGTTACGCTGGCGGCGACCTTGATGTCAGGAGACTACCATGAGCAGTGATGTACTTTTTACCCCCGCGACCGACACCACCGGCTGGCGCATCAATGGCGATCGCCTGTGGGCGTCGTTAATGGATCTCGCGCAGATCGGCGCCACGCCGAAGGGCGGCTGCCGCCGTCTGACCCTCACCGACCTCGACCGCCAGGGGCGGGACAAGGTAATAGGCTGGGCGCGGGAGGCCGGGATGAGCGTCACCATCGATAAAATCGGCAATGTGTTTATGCGCCGGGAAGGCCGCAACCCCGGCCTGCCGCCCATCGTCTCCGGCAGCCATATTGACACCCAGCCCACCGGCGGCAAATTTGACGGCAACTACGGCGTGCTGGCGGCGCTGGAGGTGGTGCGCACCCTGAACGATCGGCATATCGAAACCGAAGCGCCGATTGAAGTGGTGTTCTGGACCAACGAAGAGGGGTCGCGCTTTGTGCCGGTGATGATGGGCTCCGGGGTCTTTGCCGGGGTCTTCCCGCTGGAGGAGACCTGGGCCGTCACGGATAAAGAGGGTGTCAGCGTCGGCGAGGCGCTGGCGCAGATCGGCTATATCGGCGAGCAGACCCCGGGGGAGCATCCCATCGGCGCCTATTTTGAGGCGCACATTGAGCAGGGGCCGATTCTCGAAGATGAAGCGAAAACCATCGGTATCGTGCAGGGCGTGCTGGGGATCCGCTGGTACGACTGCGTGGTCACCGGCCAGGCCTCGCACGCCGGACCCACGCCGATGCGCCTGCGTCAGGATGCCCTGCAGGTGGCGACCCGCATTATGCAGGAAGTGGTGGCCATTGCCGGGCGCAGCGAAGAGGGACGCGGCACCGTCGGCAGCGTGCAGGTGTGGCCCAACAGCCGCAACGTGGTGCCCGGGGAGGTCACCTTCTCCATTGATATGCGCAATCTCAGCGATGCGCTGGTGGACGAGATGGATCGCCAGCTGCGGGCGTTTATCGCGGAGGTTGAGCGGGAGAGCGGTCTGCAGGTGGCCCTGAAGCAGGTAAGCCACTATCCGGCGGCGCCGTTCGATGCTGAATGCCAGCAGGCCATTGCCGATGCCGCGCAGCGGCTGGGCTATCCGGCGCGGCCGATCGTCTCCGGCGCCGGACATGACGCAGTGTATATGAGCTACCTGGCGCCCACCGGGATGATTTTTATCCCCTGCAAGGACGGGATCAGCCATAACGAAATTGAGTATGCCTCGCCGGAGCACGTCGCCGCCGGGGCCAACGTGCTGCTGCAGGTGATGCTTCAGTACGCGCGGCCGGTGTAGACGGTCGTCCTCCCCGGTGACGCGACCTCCAGCCGTTTATCATGCTATAGCCCGGGTAAGGCGGTTACGCCGCCGCGACCCGGGACGGCGGATGACGGGGCGGTCAATCACGGCTCGGGCTCCCTGCGCCAACCCGCTGGCGGCCAAATTTGCGCGAGCCCACCACGCACAGCACCACGCCCAGCGTGACCGCCAGCATCAAGGGGCTGACGGTTTCGTGCAACAGCGCCGCCGACAGGCCAAGCCCGAAGAACGGCTGTAATAGCTGGAGCTGGCCGACGGCGGCGATACCGCCAGCGGCGAGCCCTTTGTACCAGAAAATAAAGCCGATAAGCATGCTAAAGAGCGACACATAGCCGAGCGCGATCCAGGCGGAAGGCGATATAGCGCCCCATGACGCTGGCCGGGTCATCCACGAGGCCACCAGCATAAAAGGCAGCGCCATAATCAGCGCCCAGCTAATCACCTGCCAGCCGCCGAGCTCCCGGGTCAGCTTCGCGCCCTCCGCATAGCCGAGGCCGCAGACGATCACCGCCGCCAGCATCAGCAGATCGCCGCTGAGCGAGGCCGCCGCATTTTGCGTCAGGGCGAATCCCACCACCAGCAGGCTGCCCAGCAGCGAAAAGATCCAGAAAGCCCGCCGCGGGCGTTCGCCGCCGCGCAGTACGCCAAAGAGGGCGGTCATCAGCGGCAGCAGGCCAATAAACACAATCGAATGCGCCGAGGTGATGCGCTGCAGGGCCAGCGCCGTGAGTAGCGGAAAGCCGAGCACCACCCCGGATGAGACGATGATCAGGGGCACAAGCTGCGCCAGGCGCGGGCGTTTCTGACGAAAGCCGACCAGCAGGGCGACGGCAAGCAGCCCGGCGATGGAGGCGCGCAGAAAGGTCAATAACAACGGATCCATATCCTGCACCGCCAGCCGCGTCGCGGGCAGCGAACCGCTGAAAATGATCACCCCCAGTAAACCATGAAGCCATCCGGACCAGGGGCCGGGCGCCGATTTATCCAGTGTTGAATCTACCACGTTAACCTCGCGTTATCTGATTGGGCTGCGCCCGCTTGAGCATCGTCAGCGGCGATGGTAATGTGGCCAATCTAATACAATCAAATTATTGTCATAGATACATTTCACGATGAAAGCCCGATATAAAGCCGTTGTCGACCGATATGCGCAGGCGATCCGCAGCGGGCAGCTGCCCGCCGGCAGCCGACTGCCGACGCACCGTACCCTTGCCGCCGGGGAGCGCATCTCGCTGGCCACCGCCACGCGCGTCTATCGTGAACTGGAAGAGATGGGGCTGGTTAGCGGCGAAACCGGCCGCGGCACCTTCGTGCGCGACCTCTCGCTGCCGCCGGGGCATGGGGTCGATCAGCAGGTGGTCGCCGCCGATGTCGTGGATCTCAATTTCAACTACCCTTCGCTGCCGGATCAGGGCGATGCGCTGCGCGAGGCGCTCAGGCAGCTGGCGATGGCGGGCGATATTGACTCGCATCTGCGCTATCAGCCTCACGCCGGGCGGCTTGCCGAGCGGGACATTATCGCCCGCCATTTGACCTGCCAGCACTTTGCGCCGGACGCGGAAAATGTCCTGATCGTCAACGGCGCACAGCACGGGCTGGCGGTGACCGTCATGGGGCTGTTACGTCCGGGGGATGTGGTGGCGGTGGATGCGCTGACCTATTCGGGCTTCAAGGTTCTGGCGGCGCTGTATCATCTGGAGCTGGCGGCGATCCCCTGTCGACCGGAGGGACCGGACCTGCAGGCGCTTCATACCCTGTGCCAGCAGCGGCGGGTGCGGGCGGTGTATACCATGCCGACGCTGCACAATCCGCTGGGCTGGGTGCTCAACACCGGGCAGCGACAGGCGCTGGCCGATCTCGCGCGCCAGCACGATCTGCTGATTATTGAAGATGCCGCCTACGCCCGGCTGGTGAGCCATCCGCCGCCGCCGGTGGTCAGCTATGCGCCGGAAAGAACGGTGTATGTCACCGGATTTTCAAAAAATATCGCCACCGGACTGCGCGTGGGGGTGGTGATTTCTCCGCCGCGCTATCGGCCGGAGATTGAGCGCGCCATCCGGGCCACGACGTGGAATACGCCGACGCTGATAAGTTCGCTGATCTGCGCCTGGATTGAAGATGGCACGGTGGCGCGCTTTGAAACGCAGAAACGCCAGGATGCGCGACAGCGGCAGCAGGTGGCCCGCGAGGTGCTTTGCGGGCTTCCCGTCGTCAGTCATCCCGATTCGTACTTCGTCTGGCTGCCGCTGGGTGAAGAGAGCCGGGCCGATCGGCTGGCGAATGCGCTGATGGAACGCCGTATTTCGGTGTCGACCGCCGAGCCGTTCTGCGTCTCCGCCACGATCCCGCAGGCGCTGCGCATTGCGCTCGGATCGGTGCCTTTCGACAGCCTGCGCCCGGCGCTGCTCAGCGTGCGCGACGCCGTTGAGTATGAACAATACCGCTAACCCATCTGCTCCAGCTGGCCGCGCAGGACCTCCACCCCCTGGGCGATGGCGTCAGGGTTAATGGCGTGGAATCCCATGCGAAAATAGTTATCCGGCGGCGCGGCGTTAAGAAAATGGCGCGCCCCGGGCTCAATCAGCACGCCGGCGTGGGCGGCGCGCCAGGTGAGCTGCTGGGTGTTGATCTGCGCCGGGGTCTGCAGCCAGAAGGCGTTAGCATGCTCGCTCCCCGCCAGCGCGCGACACGACGGCAGATAGCGCTGCAGGGCGGCATGCAGGCGTTCCCAGCGTTGGGCGGAGTCATAGTGGTAGCGCCGCAGATGGGTTTCATAATGGCCCTGGGCAAGGAAGTGGGCCATCTGGTACTGAATGTTGGTCGGCGGATGGCGATAGACCAGCCGGCGCAGGGCGCGCGCCTCGTCAATCAGGTCCGGGTCGGCGACCATAAACCCCAACCGCAGCCCCGGTGACAGCGCTTTTGACAGGCTGCTGACATACACCACCCGGCCGCTGCGATCGCTGGCCTTCAGCGCCGGCAGTGGGTTGAGGGTAAAGTTACTCTCCGAGTCATAATCATCTTCAATAATGACCGCGTCATGGCGGGCGGCATGCTCCAGCAGCTGGCGACGCCGCGCACTGCTCATGGTCACCCCGGTGGGCACCTGATGACCTGGAGTGACATAGTAGTAATCGCAGGGACGCTCATTAAGCACGATCCCCTCTTCATCCACCGGGTGCGGCACCACCTCGGCGTCGGCGAGCAGAAAGGTGTTGATGGCTTCGCGGAAGCAGGGGTTTTCGACGCCAATGCGGGTGGTGGAAGAGAGCAGCAGTCGGGTCAGCAGGTAGAGGGCATTTTGCGAGCCAAGGGTGATGAGAATTTCATCCGGCGCGGCGACAATGCCGCGCTTGGGCAGCACCCGGGTGCGGATCTGCTCGATCAGCATCGGCACATCCTGGTCAATATGGTCGATGACCCACGCCGGGTCGCGCACCCCGCCGTGCAGCCAGTTCGCCGCCGAGCGCCAGGTGGCCAGCGGGAATTGCCGGGTATCGGGCTGGCCGTAGATAAACGGGTAGCGGTAGTGCATCCAGCCCGCCGGTTTGAGGATCGACTCCTGCTGGCTGGGGGTCATCTGCAGCCGGTCGCCCCAGCGTGGTGCAGCGGCTTCGCGCTGCGGTGCACTCTCGACGGCGGCAGGCGAAGCTTCATGATAGTCGGGATGCAGGTAGTAACCGCTGCGTGGGCGGCTAATCAGGTAGCCCTCGTTGACCAGACTTTCAAACACCAGCGCGGTGGTGTTGCGCGAGACGCGAAGCTGGCTGGCCAGCTGGCGACAGGAGGGCAGCGGGGTGTCGGCGGCGAAGATCCCGCTGAGAATGGCATTCACCAGCGTCTCTCGCACCTGTTCCTGCAAACCGCGGCCAGGCTGAAAATCAACGTGTAACAGGTGACGGATCATACGGGGCTCCTCTGGCAATAACGCATTGCGACCACCCGTTACACTCAGCAAATTCCATACCACCCTGCCGCCATCTGACACAGCGATGCGGCCCATCTGGCTCTATACGGAATTGAAAAACGCTCCCACATTAAAAACGTATTCAGCCGCCGTGGACCGGAACGTCCCCGGCCACTATTTTGCAGAAACCTTTTCGCGTTCTGGAATGAACCCGTCTGGCCAATCCATCAGGGGTGAAATAATGAAAAAATCATTGGCATCAATGTGTCTGAGCGCTGTATTAACGGTCGCTTTTTCTTATCACGCCGTCGCGGCCGATCTTCCGGAAATAGAAAAATCCGGCACCCTGAAAGTGGCGACGGAAGATGATTATGCGCCGTTTAACTTTATGAATAATGGTCAGGCCGATGGCTTTAA
>ERZ1106981.1104-NODE-1104-length-13688-cov-38.755006_pt1 | contig 13688 bp, 14 predicted proteins | sample MGYA00403692_ERZ1106981 | MGnify/ENA primary metagenome ERZ1106981 (study PRJEB35170, sample SAMEA104062431) | human gut metagenome | biome: human gut; feature: human-associated habitat; material: faeces | place: Denmark | collected 2012-06-22 ... | reverse complement strand
GGATTCCAGTCCAGGATTTAACGCCGCTGGACCGGTGGCGCATCGTATTAAAATTCGCCGGTGATCCGGACAAAGCAGCGTGGATTCAAGCGATCATGGCGATCGACGAAGGATGCAGAAGGGCGGTGGAGAAAATGATGGAGATTCCGATGAGTATGATCGAGTACATGTGGGAAACGAAGCGGCTGGACAGAGAAATGATGCGGAATTCAGAGATCCGTGAGGAACGGGAACGAGCCGTGAAGAAAGCCAGAGAACGAGCTTTAAAACAAGGGATTGCGCAAGGTCTTGAGCGAGGCAAAGATCAAGGCTCTCTGTTGAAACTTGTTACAATCGCACTGAAAAAAGCAAAGAAGGGAATGCGGGCTGCTGAAATTGCGGACATGTTAGAGGAAGAAGAAGCACGCATTTTAACGATTCTGAAAATCAAAGAAGAACATCCGGATTACACGGAGGAGCAGATTGCAATGAAGATGATCAGTAAGTCTTTCTATCCGGCAACACTGCGAAACAAAGAGAGGCTTAATGAAGAAAACGGAAAATTTCCGTTTGCATGAGGTCAAATCCGTATAAAGGGGCAATCACCGATCTGCAGAACCAGAATTCTGGTCTATCATTTTTCTGATTGCCTGTGTTAAACTTAAAGCAAAAGAACCGGGTTATCTAAAAAGGAGAAAAAATATGATCCAACAACTTATTGATCAACATCTCAGCGCAATAACAGCTCAGATCCGAGCAAAGTACCCGTCTGAAATGGAAAGCTATGCAAAGCGGCTTATAAACTTAGGAATGGATGCGGATCAGGTCGAGGAGGATATGCAGGCCGTTTTAAGAACCTTGGTCATGAGAAACGAGTCGGTTTCCGATGAGGAATTCTTCTATATTTTAAATCTGTTCCCGGATTATGAGCAATTCGGCAAGCAGACTATCGAATTTAAAATTACGCTGGAGGGAACAAAAAGCTGGCGCAAAGTTCGTCTGCCGGCAATTCTCAGTTTAACGGAGCTGGCCTATGCAGCGATTGCAGCTTTTCATGGAATGGGCGGGCATTTGTTTACGCTTAAGTTGAATGACAAACAATATTCCCCCTTTGAATTTGAACTGGGGGATTATGAAAATTCCAGCCAGGTTTTACTTGGCCATCTGGGACTCAAAGAAAAATCGAAGATCGAGATTGACTATGATCTAGGCGCAGGCTGGGGTTTTAACTGTGTAGTCACCAAGCTTGACTGTGAGGATGAGCCTCTGTTAGAGCCGGAGCTGATCAGCGGGAAAGGCTACAATTTGTGGGAAGACAACCGCGAATATCTCGAGTTCTTGATTGAAGATCCGAAAATCAAAGTGCAGGACTGGGAAGGACGTTTCCGTCAGGTAGGAAAGATCGCGAAGGAAGAAGGCATTACCCAGTTTGACGCGGAGGACTGCGATGAATTTCCGTTGGAGATGGAGGTCCTCCGGGAGATTTACAACCCGGCCAATAAAGATTAAACAGGGCGCTTTTGCTGGAAAAATTGAAAAAAGGGTTGACTCTGAAAAAAGAGTGAACTATAATCAGGTACATAAACAAAGGCTTTGAAAAGAATAGTAACTCCGATGGAAACTTGACAGAGAGCCCGGACGCTGAAATAGGGCAGTGAAAATCGTTGTGAAAATGGTCTTGGAGCTGCATACCGAGGGAAACTTAGGCTATGACGGATTCACCCGTTAACGTGATACGGTATAACGTTATTAACGCGTACCGGAAGAGGCAGAACGCGCAAGCGGACTGCGAATTAAGGTGGTAACACGGGAAATCAACTCTCGTCCTTGTTGGGGACGGGAGTTTTTATTTTAAGGAAGGATGAGGAACATGATAGAACTGGTCGGAGTCAATAAAACCTTTACGACGAAGGACCTGAACGTCGAGGCGTGCAAGGATGTTAACCTGAAAATCGAAGACGGGGATATCTTCGGCATCATCGGATTTTCCGGCGCAGGGAAATCGACGCTGGTCCGCTGCATCAACCTGCTGGAGCGGCCGACCTCCGGCAAGGTGCTGATCGACGGTGTCGATATCACCCAGCTGAAGGAAGCAGAGCTGCGCAAGATCCGCAAGAAGATCGGGATGATCTTCCAGCATTTCAATCTGATGCGTTCGCGCACGGTCTATCAGAATATCGCTTATCCGTTAAAAGGAAGCAAGCTGACCAAAGCGCAGATTGACAAAAAGGTCAAAGATCTGTTGGAACTGGTCGGGCTGAGCGAGAAACTGAACGCTTATCCTTCGGAGCTGTCCGGCGGACAGAAGCAGCGGGTTGCAATCGCGCGGGCGTTGGCTAACGATCCGAAAGTACTGTTGTGCGACGAGGCGACCAGCGCGCTGGATCCGCAGACGACCTCCAGTATTCTCAAACTGCTGAAGGAAGTCAATCAGAAGCTGGGCATCACGATCGTCCTGATCACGCACGAAATGGCGGTCATCAAGGAAATCTGTAATCGCGTCGCGGTTATGGAGCTGGGCAAGGTCGTCGAAACCGGCAACATTCTGGATATTTTCTCGCATCCGAAAGCGCAGATGACGATCGATTTCATCAATTCCACCAATCCGATCACCAAGATCTATGAGCTGATCGACAACGGTGCGGAAATCGTGCGGCTGCATAAAGGCCAGCGGTTATTGAAGCTGACGTATGGCGCTGAGGAAACCAAGGAAGCGCTGATTTCGCAGCTGTCCAAGAAATACGACGTTGTGTGCAACATTGTGTTCGGCAACGTCGAGGTGATCCAGCAGGCCGCGCTGGGCAGTCTGATCGTCATGCTGGAGGGCAGTGAAGACGCGATGCGCAAGGCGGAAGCTGAATTAAAGCATTACAACATTGAAGTGGAGGTGCTGAAATGCTGGAACAATTAATTCCCAACGTGATGGTGAAGATCCCCAAGCTGATCCAGAGCATCCTGGAAACCTTCCAGATGATGGGCTGGTCGGGATCGATCTCGTTTGTACTCGGACTGTTCTTCGGCGTTGTACTGATCGTTACCCGCAAGGAAGGCATCATGGAATGTCATCCGGTCTATTGGGTTCTTGATAAAATTATTAACATCCTGCGTTCGATTCCGTTCATCATCTTAGTCCCGGCAACCTTGTTTCTCTCGCGGGCGATCATGGGCACGGGCATCGGCGTCAAGGGCGCGATCATCCCGCTGATCATCGGCACGGTGCCGTTCTTCTCCCGCCAGATTGAACTGGCGCTGGCGGAGGTTGACGGCGGTCTGATCGAAGCGGCGCAGGCGATGGGCGATTCGCCGTTACAAATCATCTTCCGGGTCTATCTGAAAGAGTCGATTCCTGCGATTGCCCGGGCAACCACGATTACGTTCATCTCGCTGATCGGGCTGACCGCGATGGCCGGCGTTGTCGGCGCGGGCGGGTTAGGCGATTTCGCAATTCGCTACGGACATCAGCGCAGCGAACCGGACGTCATCTGGGTCACGATCCTGATTATTTTGATTCTCGTAACGATCGCGCAGGCGATCGGCGACGTGATCATAAAGAAAACAACACATTAAGGGGGAACTGAAAATGAAAAAACTACTCTGCTGCATTCTGGCCGCGCTGGTCTTAACCGGCTGCAGCGCCGCACCGAAAGAAAACAACACGACGCCGGAAGGCTCTGAGGCCCGCACCGTCAAGGTCGGCGTCATCGGCGAAAACAACGAATACTGGCAGCCGATCATCGACGAAATGGCGAAGGACAACGTCACGATCGAATTCGTCACCTTCAGCGATTACGCGATGGTCAACAAAGCCTTGGCGGCCGGCGATATTGATATCGACAGCTTCCAGCACTACGCCTACTTTGATAAGGACTGCGAAGCCAACGGCTACGACCTGACGGCGATCGGTGAAACGGTGCTGGCTCCGTTAAGCCTGTATTCCAAGAAGATTGCCGGTATTGACGAAATCAAAGACGGCGATAAGATTGCGATCGCTTCCGACGTAACCAACGGCGGCCGCGCGATCAAGCTGCTGGAAAGCCTGGGCTTCATCGAAGTCGATCCGGAAAAGGGCTATACGCCTTCCGTCACCGACATTACGAAATACAACGTCAACATTGAAATTATTGAAATTGAAGCGAATACAATCCCAAGCATTCTGCCGGACGTGACCGCAGGCTTCATCAACGGCACAATCGCGATCGACTCCGGTCTGTCTCCAAATAAGGATTCGATCTTCATGGAATCGGTTCAGGAAGGCTCGGATAACCCGTATATCAACATCATCGCCGCCCGTACCGCAGATAAGGACGACGCGGTTTACAAGAAGATCTGCGAGTTATTCCAGACTGACGCCGTTGCTCAGATCATTAACGATCAGTATGACGGCGCGCTGATTCCGGCTTGGAAATAAACGTAATTAACTTCGGCAAATCAGATTCCAATCAAAATTAAATCGAAAAGGCAGTGCGCAGAAGAGTACCGCGGAACCAACTGAAAAAGCGATCGGCAGAGGGTGAAAGGCCGAAGGGAAGTCCGTGGGAAGATGATCTGCAAGCCGCGGCTGTGAGCTGGATACGTCCAGGTGAGCGGCCGACGGGTTCGCCCGTTACCGCGAACACGGTTCTTCTCTGCAGGACAGAGAACGACCGGATGAGGCTGAGTCAGCGATGGCTTGGTAAAGAAAGGTGGTAACACGGAGGCTTCCGTCCTTTTTCGAGGATGGGAGCCTTTTGTTATAAATAAGAAGGAGAAAATGAAGATGAAAACAACGTTAAAACATTTAAGTGTTCTGTTAGCCTGCGCCGGCTTGATCGCCGGCTGCTCCACAAAACCGGCGGCGCAGCCGTCCGCCGCGCCCCAGGATCAAACCAGCACAGAGAAAACTGTGATCACGATCGGGGCCTCAACCTCCCCGCACGCTGAAATTCTGGAATATGCCCAGCCGTATTTAGAAGAAAAGGGCTACACGCTGAAAATCGTGGAATTCTCAGATTATGTTACGCCGAACACCGCGCTGGAACAGGGCGATCTGGATGCGAATTATTTCCAGCATTATCCTTATCTGGAGCAGTTCAATGAGGATCACGGCACACATCTGGTCACAGCCGGGGGTATCCATTTTGAACCGTTAGGCATCTATGCCGGTAAGTCGAAGGCTTTATCGGCGATCGAACAGGGCGGCTGCAGCTTTGCCGTGCCGAACGACGGCACCAATGAAGCGCGGGCTTTGCAGCTGTTGGAAAGTCTGGGCTATATCAAGCTGAAAGACGGCGTGGGTTTAAAGGCGACGCCGGTGGATATCGTCGAGAATCCGTATAACGTCAGCATCGTGGAGATCGACGCTTCGCTGGTAGCCCAGACCAAAGACGACGTGGACTTTGCGATTGTCAACGGCAACTACGCGCTGGATGCCAAGATCACCGATCTGCTTCTGACCTCGGAACAATCGGATTCTGAAGGAGCGAAGACGTATGCGAATATTATCGCCGTTCGCGAAGGCGAGGAAAACAGCGATAAGACAAAGGCCCTGATCGATGTTCTGACCAGCGATGAAGTCCGCGGCTATATCAGCGAGCACTACAACGGACTGGTGGTTCCCGTCGAATAAATCACTCCGGCTGCCGGTTTTAAACCGGCAGTTTTTTTTCGATTCTGCGGAAACCGCGGCTTTCAGACAGACGAGTCAGGCTGATGACAAACGGATCACCGGTCTGCCATTGATCGGCGGGGCGGAATTTTAGGCCCGAAACCGGAAGAAACCAGGAAATTTCTTGAGGGCGGCCAGCGGAGTGTGCTAAACTTAGAAAGAAAGACAGGAGGGCCCAGGCGTGGAAGAAAAACAAGTTCTGGCCGAGATTCAGAAGCAGGAACGCCAGCTCTCGACGTATTGGCGGAGTCTGCACTGGCACGTGTGCGCGGTACTGGCCGCAGGGACTGCCGCCGCGGAGATTTTATTGTTTTTTGTGTTGGACGCCGCGTCGTTAATCAGCTGTTCCGTACCGGTCTACTTAATTCGGTATATTGCGGTTCCCAGCCTGATCAACGGAGCGTTGGTATGGGGCTGCCGGTGGCTGATCCGGACACGGGATTGGGATGAAACGAAAAAGGACGGCATCGTGTCGCTGACGATGACGTTGTTGTGTTTTGTGATTACGATCATCCATGGTGCGTTTAGTTCCGTTTATATGATGTTTGTGCTGCCGACCCTGTTAACGACGGTATATGAGCGCAAACAGCTGACCGTCGTGACGGCTCTGACCGGGATGGTGCTGTGCGGCCTGAGCGCATTTATGCCGTCCTGGGATCCGGATAAGATTGTTACCGCCTATTATTTCAGCGATATTCTGATTTGTCTGATGGTGCAGGCCGGAACGCTGGCCGCTTGTTGGGAATTGCTGGAATTTCAGGACCGCCGCCGACAGATCAGCCGGCGGCGGGATGCTGAGCGGATTTCCCTGCAGCGGGAAGTCAGCTATGACGCCTTGACCGGGGTTGGCAGCCGGATGGCGCTGAACCGGTGTTTTGAGGAGTTGGAAACAGCCCAGGACTACGCGTTAGTCTTGCTGGATCTTGACGATTTCAAGCAGATCAACGATCAGCTCGGCCATCTTATCGGCGATGAAGTATTGCGTCAGGTCGGGCAGCTGCTGAACAACGATTCAGAATGCATGCGCGCTTACCGGTTCGGCGGCGACGAATTTTGCGTGGTGCTGAAACAGCCGCAAAGCGATGAAGCGGAGAGGTGTATGCGGCAGCTGCAGGAACAGTTCAGCCAACGGATGAGGGAGCTATTTCCGAAGTTTCCAATGACGATCAGCCTCGGGATTCATCACCAACAGGGCGGCGAATCCGCCTTGCAGTGCTTCCGGCATGCGGATGAGGCGTTGTATAAAGCGAAAAAACAAGGTAAAAATCAACTTGCTAGGAAGTGAAGGAATTTTTGATATTAAGTTCGAAGGCATGGGCTGACTTTGGAAACTTAAAATTTAGGAATGATCAGGAAATAATTAATATGTTAATTGATATCTTTCCGCGATTTAAGCAAGATGCCTACAAAATGCTGAAAGGGTTGAATACATATGTGGATCTGGCAAGGAAGAAAAAATGAGTATTTAAAAGAAATATTTGAAAAGCATTGTGATTTATTCGGCATATACCCTGATGGAAATTTTCAATTTGACCCTAATTTTTTAGATTATGACCTGTTTGTTGAGTTGATTGAAACAGCGATTAAGTATATGGTTCCTATTTGGGATATTTTAGGTGATGAGTATTTGTTAGACACGTAAGGCACCTAAGAGGTATTTTTTAATAGTATTGGTGAGAGAAAACCCGAAACAAGAAAGACATAGATGAGTTCCAAAAATGGGACTCATAATTGAGGAACAGCAGGAGAAGCTGCTGCGGACACAGCTTCATCCCGATAAACCCTATGGATTAGTATGGGAAATGAACGGCGGTCCGGTGCTGGCTGGTGAAATAAGCCGGAAAGGCGCTTGCCGCGAACTGCGCGAGGAAGACGGTTTGCGGTGCGCAAGGTTACGAGAAAAACGCTTTTACCAATGATTACTTAGGGCGAAGGGGTACCCCAAGTCGGGCTGCAATTTCAGCGGGTTGCGGAAAAATTATGAACTGGAAACATCGAATTGAATAAATGAAACAAAATGTAAGAAAATGAAAGAAATTAAAGGTACGCCTGATTTATGACGCTTTCTTCTTACACGGATGATTGACTTTTTTTACAGGATTGTGTATCATTACTTCATTGATAAACATCGGCTTATCAATCAGTGATTTAGAATCGCCAACAACTCTTGGTGGGGCTCACTGCATTCCTGTTTGAAGGAAAGAAATTGGAATCAGAGGTTGGGGGACCGCTGATTTTTTTCTGCGATGATCCGTTGCCATGGCGGCGAAAAGGAGAAAGAGAATGCGAACGATTTTACGAAATGCGAAAATCTGGCTGGGCGGCGATCAATTTGCCAGCGCTGTGCTCTTTGATTCATCGCAAATCCTGGCGGTCGGCACCGACGCGCAGGTGGAAGCGCAGCGTCAAAACGATGATCAGATCATCGACGTGCAGGGCCGGCTGGTCCTGCCGGGATTGTGCGACACGCATCTGCATTGTTACAATAAGGGCTGCACGCTGCAGAACATTGATCTGCAGGATGTTTCCTCGATCGAGGAGATCGTCAGCCGCAGCTGGGATTATATTCAGGCGCATCCGGATTCCAGCGTGATTCACGGCCGGGGCTGGAATCACGATTATTTTGCGGAAGGCCGGATCTTAAACCGCGCGGATCTGGATCGCATCAGCACACGCGTACCAGTGGTTCTGACACGGGCCTGCGGGCATATTGCCTGCGTAAACACATGCGCCTTGCAGCGGCTGGGATTCACCGGGGCGATCGTCCAGCCCGAGGATGGTCAGATTGACGTTGACGAACAGGGCTGTCCGACCGGAATCTTCCGGGAAAACGCGATGCTGCTGTTAAAACCGCTGGATCCGCCGCTTACGGTCACTCAGATCAAGGAACGACTGGCTCTGGCGCTGGCCGCGGCGGCCCGGGCAGGGCTGACGACTGTGCATTCCAACGACGTCACCAGTGAAAATCTGGATCTGATGCTTGAAGCCTACCGTCAGCTGCGTGCGGAAGACCGGATGCCGGTAAGGGTCGTTCTGCAGTGTACGCTGACTGATCCGGAATCGTTAATGCGCTATCTTGAAATCAAGGAACAAACGCCATCGGACGAGGTGCTGGTGTTCGGCCCGCTGAAATTGTTGACCGACGGCTCGTTGGGGGCGCGGACAGCCTGGATGCGTCAGCCGTATGCCGACGATCCTTCGACACGGGGGATCGCGACGATGACCCGCGCGCAGCTGGACGAGCTGGTGTCACTGGCGCATGCCCATGGACTGCAATGCGTCTGCCACGCCATCGGCGACGCGGCGATTGAAATGGTGCTCGACACCTTTGAAAACGTGAACCGGACGAGTCCGGATAATCCGCTGCGGCATGGGATCGTGCATTGCCAGATCACCGATTCCGCGCTGATCGACCGGTTTGCCTCCACACACACCGCGGCGCTGGTGCAGCCGATCTTCCTGCACTATGATCAACATATCGTCGAACAGCGGGTGGGAACTGAACTGGCGCAGACCTCCTATGCGTTCCGTTCGTTAGCTGAGCGCGGCGTGGCGGTTTCGTTCGGCACGGATTGTCCGGTAGAGGATCTCAATCCATTTGCGAATCTGTATTGCGCCGTTACCCGTAAGGATCTGCGTCATCCTGAAGCGAGCGGCTACCGCCCGGAAGAAGCGTTCAGTCTGGAAGCGGCGCTGCGCTGCATGACGGAGACCGCAGCCTGGCAAAGCTTTGAGGAAGGCCGCAAGGGCGTGATTCAGGTCGGGGCTTTGCCGGACTTTACGATCTGCGATCAGGACGTGTTTGCGCTGGCGCCGCAGAAGCTGAAGGATGTCCGCAGCTGGATGACGATCTGTCAGGGAAAAGTCCGGTGGCAGGCGGAATAATTCCAATTACTTAAGATAAAGAATTCGCGAGTTCACAGCGGTTGTGCAAGCTGAAAAAGCAGTGTCAAGCCGGCGTTTAAATGACGATTAAGATCACAAGAAAAAGACTCAGTTTCCAGCAATAGGGAGACTGAGTCTTTTCTCTATGAATTATTGAGCACCGCGCGGCCCAGCGCTTTCGCTACATCCTCGCAGCGGTCGCAGCATTTCTCCAGCCGCTCATAAATTTCCATCCACACCATGATCGCCAGCGGATCCTGCGGCGTGGCGAACAATTCGTGCATCGTTTCGGCATACAGCCGGTCGCCGTCTTCCTCCAGCTCGTTAACCCGTCGGATCAAGCCTTCCAGCGTCGTGGATTTCTTGAAATGTCTGAATTCCTCAAGCGCCTGCTGCAGGGTGCGGATGCATTCGATAATTAAGGCACAGAATGGCAGCGCCGGCGGATCGATCTGCAGGATGTTATACATATACAGACGGATCACAACGTCCTCGATCGCGTCGGTCAGATCGTCGATTACGTCGGACAGCTCCATGATGTCCTCGCGCTCGATCGGCGGCAGAAATTCGCGGATCAGCTGATCGGTCAGCTGATGCTTCAGCGTATCCGCGCTGTGCTCCACGGCATGAATCTGCGCCATCCGCTCCTTAAGCGCGGCCGGGTCATACGTTTCCAGCGTTTCCTTCAATAACTCCCCGGCCGTTAACGAATGCCGGCCCATTTCCAGAAACGCGTTGAAATAATCAAATTGTTTGCCCATAAAAAACTCCTTTCATTAAAAGAGAATAAAGAACAGCTTGGCCATCAGAAAGCCGATCAACCCGCATCCCGGAAAGGTTAGGATCCAGGTCATCACCATTTCCCGGACGACGCCCCAGTTGACGTTGGACAGCCGCCGCGCCGCTCCCACGCCATGATCGCCGTTGTCTTGGTGTGGGTTGTGCTGACCGGAACCCCGGTTAATGAGGAAAACAACAGGCACAGCGCCGCCGCAGTATCCGCCGCGAAGCCCTGATATTTTTCCAGCCGGACCATGTCCATGCCGACGGATTTGATGATCCGGTAGCCGCCGATGCTGGTGCCTAAACCCATAATGGCGGAACAAAGAACCATCAGCCACAGCGGGATCACGAAGGTTTCGACATGCGCCTGACCCTGCGCGAGAAAGACGCCCAGCAGGAAAACACCCATGAATTTCTGACCATCCTGCGCTCCGTGCATGAAGGCCATCGCCGCCCCGCCGCCGATCTGCGCATAACGGAAAAACGAATTCGTGCGCCGGCGGTCCATTCTGCGGCACAGGGTTTCGACCAGCTTCACGCACAGCCAGCCAAGCGCGAAGCCCAGGATTGTCGAGAGGACCAGCCCATAGAGAACCTTGATCCATTCCGCGCCGTTAATCCCGTCCAAACCACCGTGCAGGGCGATCGCCGCCCCCGACAGCCCGGCGATCAGCGCGTGGCTTTCGCTGGTTGGAATACCGTATTTCCAAGCCAGCACCGCCCAGCTGACAATCGCGAACAATGCGGCGCACAGCGCGATGAGCGCCTGCTGGGGATCAGAGCCGAAATCTGCGATGTTGTAAATCGTTTCGGCTACGGTAGCGTTGACCATCGTCATAAACAGCACACCCAGAAAATTAAAGAACGCGGCCATCAGCACCGCGCTGCGGGCCGACATCGAACGGGTTGATACACAGGTCGCGATGGCATTGGGCGCGTCCGTCCAGCCGTTGACCAGAATTACGCCGATCGTTAAGATCACGGTGATCAACAACGGCACACTGCGGATCAGCTGCTGAAGAAAATCAATCAACGAAATGCTCATCCTGCGCTCCTCCTTTCTTATTTGTTTTCATTGTAGCATTTCCGCAGCTTCCGGAACAGAAAAACTTCAGGGTCAAACCAAACAGATCACGGGCCATGTCAAAAAGGCGGGCGGGATTCGATGCGGGAACAGTTAGATCGGATTCCATGTTCGATTTTCGGCATGATTCACAGAAAAGAAACAGTGCCGGCCGGCGATCCATGGTATAATAAGGTCGAAAAATGTCAGGGGGAGAAGTATGCCGGCAACTTATACACATGCCGTTTACGGCCGTCAGGTTCTGGATCAGCTGGAGCCTGCGCTGCTTGAGCGGATCAATCCGCATTTAGCTTGTTACAACATCGGTCTGCATGGACCCGATCTGCTTTTCTTTTATAAACCGCTGAGTCAGGCGCCGATCAAAAAGCGTGGCTATGCGATGCACCATGAACCCGGCCGTCCGTTCTTTGAAAACGCCCGTACTTTAATCCGTCAGAGCCCGGATCCAGAGGCAGCGCTGGCGTATATTCTTGGTTTTATCAACCACTTTGTGCTGGACAGCCTGAACCATCCGGCGATCTTCGCCTTTCAGGAAGAATCCGGTCTGAGTCACAGTGAGATCGAGTCGGAATGGGACCGGGCGCTGATGGTCGCACAGGGCAAGGATCCGATCCGCACGCGTTCGACAGAGCATCTGACGCTTTCGCCGGCGTGCTGCCAGGTGATCGCGCCGTTTTTTGACGTCCGTCCGCGGGATATCGAACAATCGCTCAAGACGATGACCGGCTTGCTGGATCTGTTTGTTGCTCCCGGCGCGGCAAAGCGCAGTCTCATCCTCGGGGTGATGGGGCTGGTCGGGGTCCGTAAGAGCGAAGGCGGCCTGATCATCAACCGCGAGCCGAATCCGCGCTGCACTGATTTTATCCAGCAGCGAATGGCGGGAATGGATGAAGCCGCAGAGCTGTCCGTGCGCTTGATCCACGAATACATCGCGACGCTGAACACGTCTGAGCCGCTGGATCCGTGGTATGACGAAGACTACGAGTAGAGGATGAACAATGGGGGATAACATGGAAAATAAGAAACTCACAGCCTTGGAGAAACAATGGATTTTATACGATGTCGGCAACTCCGCGTTTATTTTGTTAGTCGCGACGATTATGCCGATCTACTTCAATTCGCTCTGTCAGAGTGCGGGGATTGCGGAAGTTGATTATCTGGCATACTGGGGTTATGCCGCTTCGGTTTCCACGCTGATTGTGGCGCTGAGCGGACCGGTGCTGGGCACGCTGGCCGACTATCAGGGGTTGAAGAAAAAAATATTTGCACTGTGCGTGATGGTCGGCGTGTGCGCGCTGGCGGCCTTGTGGATCCCGACCTCATGGAGAGTGTTTCTGATTCTCTATATCGTGGCGAAGGTCGGCTATTCCGCCAGCCTGATTTTCTACGATTCGATGCTTTCGGACGTCACGACGCCCGAGCGGATGGACCGGGTCTCCTCACATGGTTACGCCTGGGGCTACATCGGCAGCTGCATTCCGTTTGTGATCAGTCTGGTCTTCGTTCTGTTTTACGAGCAGTTTTCGATGACGATCATGACGGCGATGATCCTGGCGTTTGTAATCAACGCCCTGTGGTGGCTGGCCTGCACGCTGCCGTTATTGAAAAACTACAAGCAGAACTACTATGTTGAAGACGCGCAGAAGGATAAACTCCGCGGCAGTTTCCAACGGTTGGCCGATTCGTTCCGCAAGATCCGCAAGCATCGGAAAATCTTCTTGTTTCTGATCGCGTTCTTCTTTTACATCGACGGTGTCTATACGATCATCGACATGGCGACGGCGTATGGCAGCGCCTTGGGCCTGGATACCCAGGGGTTGTTGGTGGCGTTATTGGTGACGCAGATCGTCGCGTTTCCCAGCGCACTGGTCTTCGCAGCGCTGGCCCGCAAAATCAACAACGCCAAGCTGATTCAGATCTGTATTCTGGCGTATACCGGAATCGCGGTCTTCGCGATTCAGTTGGACAAGCAATGGGAGTTTTGGGTGCTGGCGGTATGTGTCGGTTTATTCCAGGGCGGTATTCAGGCGTTGTCCCGATCCTATTTCGCGCAGATCATTCCGCCGGAAAATGCCGGAGAATTCTTCGGCCTGTTCGATATCTGCGGCAAAGGCGCGGCTTTTCTGGGCACAGCCTTAGTCAGTCTGACGGCGCAGCTTTCCGGCAGTGCCAACGGCGCGATCGCGATTCTGGCGGTGATGTTTATTATCGGTCTGTTTTTGTTCAACCGCGCGCTGCGTGTGGAATAAACTGAAAGGGGCTGTGACAGATAAGGGATAGGAAAAAATAAAAAAATGCGTAACTTCGAGAGAA
>ERZ1106981.1101-NODE-1101-length-13730-cov-2.984644_pt1 | contig 13730 bp, 13 predicted proteins | sample MGYA00403692_ERZ1106981 | MGnify/ENA primary metagenome ERZ1106981 (study PRJEB35170, sample SAMEA104062431) | human gut metagenome | biome: human gut; feature: human-associated habitat; material: faeces | place: Denmark | collected 2012-06-22 ... | reverse complement strand
CAACCCTCCCCGGCTACTTCTTCACCTCATTAAGCTCATCGTTATAGCTTTCCCGCGTCACGCAGACGCACAGGATGGTAATCAGCGCCATGCAGGCGAGAAACAGCGAGATGGGCCACGATGCGCCACCGGACCACACCAGCAGTAAGGTACCGATCATCGGCGTTAAGCCGCCGACGATATTCGCCAGCTGGAAGCCGAGCGACACGCCGGTATAGCGCACGCTGGTGTCAAAAAGCTCCGAAAAGAAGGCGGGCTGGACGCTGAACATCATGCCCAGCCCCACGGAATAGCAGAAGGTGGTGGCGAACATAAACATCTTCACCGAGCCGGAGTCGATCATCCAGAACAGCGGGAAGGCAAAGATCAGCGTGATAGCGGCGCCGGCCAGATAGACCGGTCGGCGGCCAATTTTATCGGAAAGCCAGCCGAAGAACGGAAAGGTAAAAATGCCGACAAAGCTGGCCAGCAGCAGCCCGTTCAGCGCCGTTTCGCGAGTAAAGTTGAGTTCCCTTGTCACATAGGACATAAAGAACGCCACCGTCAGCCAGCCCAGAACAATCTCCCCCATGCGCATGCCCATCGCCAGGAACACCGCTTTACGGTGATGCTTGAGTACGGTGAGAATGGGAAACTTCTGCTCCGCCGCTTTCGGCGCGTTCTGCTGCTGTTTCTGATTCTCCTGGAACACCGGCGTCTCTTCGATCCTTGAGCGGATAAACATCCCGACAAACAGCAGCGCGATGCTTAACAGGAAAGGCACGCGCCAGCCCCAGGACATCAGGTCATCCTCCGGCAGCATCACCACCAGCGCAAAAACGCCGGTGGCGATAAACAGGCCAAGCACGTTGCCCAACTGAACAAAAGTGCCGAAAAAGCCCCGGCGATGGCGCGGCGCATACTCGGTGATCAGCGTCGTCGCCCCACCCCATTCGCCGCCGATGGCAAAGCCCTGGCAGAGGCGCAAAAAGATAAGTATCAGCGGCGCGGCGTTGCCTATGGTGTCGTAGCTGGGGATTAAGCCTATGAAAAAAGTCGAAATGCCCATAATCATCAGCGACAGGACCAGCGATTTTTTGCGGCCGATCTTATCGCCATAGTGGCCAAATACGATGGCCCCGATGGGCCGGCTGACGAAGGTAATCGACAGCGTCAGGAAGGACACCAGCAGCGCCATCAGCGGCGAGAGGTTAGGAAAAAACAGCGACGGAAACACCAGCGCGGCGGCGGTGCCGTAGATAAAAAAGTCATAGAACTCAATCGTTGTGCCGGAAAGACCGGAGCCCAACACGGTGAGCAGCTTTCTTCTTTCATGCGTTTGTTGCGATATTTGTTCATTTTTTGCAGGGGTCATGGCGGGCGAGGTAAGCATAGTCATCATTAAATCCTCTGTCCTGAATCATTATTGTTAAGTCGGGCAGCGCCTGGCTAACCGCGGTGGCGAGGGAAAATCGCTCGCAAGCTAACTCGAATTAGCTAATTATAACAAGATACGGAGATTCACAACGTAAATGCTAAAAGAGTGTGACCAGGATCGGTTAAATTTTAACACTCGCGCCAGCGCCGCGAGACAAATCGCTCACGAAATAACGTAAATAATTTATTAAATTCAATTAATTATATATTTAATGCTGATTTACCGTCCCCGCTGCGCTTCCCGTCCGCTTTGCTGCCCGCCTTTATGCCGCCTCAGCAAGCGTTCCCTGTCACCTCGACCCACCGTTTAAAATAAAGAGTTAAATATTAATAAGTTAATAATTGCACATTGATAGCCATCACAAATCCCCGGTAAAGAGTTTGTTCCTGTCTTTTTTTATCCTAATTTGCTAATTCGAGTTAGCTTAAGAAATTAGCCAGCAACAGAACGATTGATGCCGCGCTTACCCCGGCGCAGCACGCTCAACGATAACCAAGCGACCTATCCCCTACAGGAGAAATTCACATGCTGAATTTAACGTTACCCGCGGAAGCCGGGCTTATTACCCCGCAGCCAGGCGAAGTGTTGATGGTGACCAATGCGGATCTCCGCGAACCGGCTAACGTCACCTGCTGGCCCACGCAGAAGCTGTTTGAACAGCGTCTGGAAACGGCGCTGGAAACATTAGGCTATCGCCTGCGCCGCGCCCATCCGGTCAACGAGCAGCGCGGCCACGGGTTTATCAGCAGCCAGAAAGAGGGTAGCGAGCTGTTCGCCGGGATCGATCCGGATGCGCCGGTTATTGTCCTGCTGACCGCCTGGCAATACTCCCATCACCTTGCTCCTTCGCTGGTACATCATCGCGGCCCTATTTTGCTGCTCGCCAATTTTGACGGCACCTGGCCGGGCCTCGTCGGCATGCTCTGTATGGCAGGCTGCCTCACCAGCCTGGAGCGCAGCTACTCGCGGCTTTGGTCGGAAACCTTCGCCGACGAGGCGTTTATTCGTGGCCTGGACACCTGGCTGCGCGACGGCCATCTCAGCCATAAGCTCGGCTATCTGCATCCTGTCGCGCCCAGCGCGCCGCTGCTGGCCAGCAAAGCCGGGCAGATTGGCGTGAAGGTTGGGCAGTCGATCCTCAAACACAAGGCCATTGTCGGCCTGTTCGATACCTTCTGTATGGGGATGATCAACGGCGTGTTCCCGCAAAAAGCGATGATCGACGTAGGGATGCCGGTGGAGTCGCTGTCGCAATCGGCGCTGCTGGTTGAAATGAACAAGGTGCCGACCGACCTGCGCGAAGCCTGTCTCGACTGGTATGAGACCCGCGGCATGCGCTTCCGGTTCGGCGCCGACGGGGCGAAGGATCTGACCCGGGAGCAGGTGCTGGAACAGTGCGCGATGATGATCGCCATGGCGCGCTTCGTGAAGCGCTTCGGCCTGACGGCGGTGGGCGTGCAGTATCAGCAGGGGCTCAAAGACAGCTGCGCCGCCTCGGATTTTGCCGAAGGCGCCATCGGTAACGCGGAACGTTTCCCGATCCCGGATGAGAACGGCGAGATCGTCTGTCCGGACGCGCCGATCCCCTGCATCAACGAGGTGGATATGGGCAGCGCCATCCCGCAGGTGATGCTGGCGAAGCTGCTCGGCGCGCTGGGCATGGCGAGCGAAACCACTCTTCACGATATCCGCTGGGGTAGCGAGTACAACGGCACGTTCTACTGGGATCTGGAGATCTCCGGCGCGGTGCCGTTCGCCCATCTGAAAGGCGGGATCGCCGGGGCCACCGGCTATCGCCAGCCGGCGATGTTCTTCCCCTATGGCGGCTCGACCATTGCCGGTCAGGGCAAAGCCGGACGCTTTATCTGGGCGCGAGCGCACTACGAAGGCACCCAGGTGATCCTGCATATCGGCACCGGCACCGCCGTCGAACTGCCGCATGACGAATTCGAACGCCGCCGCCGGGCGACCAACTACGAGTGGCCGTTACTCAACGCCGTTCTCGACGGGGTTTCGCGCGACGATTTAATGGCGGGCCACCAGAGCAACCATCTCAGTCTGGCTTATGTAGAGGAGGAGGTATTATCCGAAGTGCTGAACGCCTTTATTGCCCAGGCGCTGACGCAAAATATGAAAGTCTTTATCGCAGGCGATGCGCATTTATTAATGAAATAACAACTGATTCGCTTATGTAATTTTTACGTTGTTAGCGATCCTGGCAAACATCCGCTTCATTCGTCTCTTTATCGCCCATAAAGAGCGGATCAACACGTATCTGTCCGGGCGGGCTCTCCGCCTGCCCGGATAAGAGAGGATTATATGTATCAGCAGCAACATATTGAATTTATTATCCAGAAGGCAAAGAAACGGCTCGATCTGCAGGAGGCCCCTGGCTGCACCAAAGCGGGATGGCTAATGATCACCGCATTATTAATTGAGTCATGGGATATTTATTCCATGGCGTTTATTTTATTCGCCCTGAAAGATATTTATGAGCCCAGCAGCTGGCTGCTTGGTTTTACCGCCGCCGGCACCCAGCTCGGCGCGGTGGTCGGCTGACCGATAAGCTCGGACGGCGTAAAATTTTCCTCTGGTCGATGATCCTGTTCGCGATCTTCGCCGTTCTTCAGGGCCTGGCGCCCAATATGTACTGGCTGGCGATTATTCGCTGCCTCGCCGGGATCCCGGTGGGCGCGGACGTGGCTAACGGCTTTACCTACATCATGGAGGTGATGCCGAAGGGCAAGCGCGAAGTGATGGCTAACCGCTGGCAGTTTATGTTCGCGCTGGGGATTATCGCCGCCATTCTGCTGGTCACCACGCTGGTGGCGCTTGATGTTCACCCGGATATGATCTGGCGCATCGTGCTGGCGGTCCCGGCGATCCCGGCCTGCCTGCTGCTGTTTATGCGTCGGGAGCTGCCGGAGACGCCGGCGTGGTTCGTCGAACGCGGCCGCTTTATCGAAGCGAAAAAAGCCTCCCGTGAATATTACGGCGAACAGGATGGCCGTCTGCTGGACGACATTCTGCCCAACGAAAACGTCACCATCGCCGACCCGACGCTCAAAGAGACGCTGCACGATCTGTTCCGTCGTCCCTTTACCCGCCGCACCACCCTGTTCGGCTGGTTCTCCTGCGCCGTGCAGTCGTTTGAAAACTACGCCTTCTCCTTCTTCCTGCCGCTGATCCTCGTCACCATCGGGATTTCCGGGCAGATCCAGAATAACCTCGCCCTGCTGGCGGTGAACTGTATCGCCGCGCTCTCGGCGTTTGTCGGCCCGCTGCTGTTGCCGAAGCTCGGGCATAAGGGGCTGAGCAAATACGGCTTCCTGCTGGTCACCATCGGCATCTCAATTTCGGCGTGGGGCGTCTACAGCAGCAGCTTCGCATTTATCATCTTCGGCGCGGCGCTAATGCTGTGGGGCCACTACTGGGATTCCGAAAGCGGCATGACGGTGATCTCGCTGGTGGCAAAACCGCGCTATCGCGGGGTGGCCTCCGGCATCGGCTACACCATCGTCAAGGTCACCGCCTTCGTCACCACCCTGGTCTTCCCGGCCCTGTTTGAAGCGGTCGGCGTACCGGTCGCCTCAATGATTATCGCTATCGCGCCGTTCTGCGCCTTCCTCGCCTCTATCTTCCTGCTGCCGGAAGTCTTCGGCCATGCGGTGGGCGACGAGAACGATCGAGAACATGACGCCAGCCCGGCAATCGCCCTGGAGGGGCATGAATCCCCGGCCTCCAAACATTAACCGCCCGGGCCGCAGGGGCGGCCCCCGCTGAACCCATAAAGGAAGGAATCAGATGAACAGCACAAAAATGCCCGTGATTGAAAATATCGAACTGATGACCGCCCGCGTTCCGCTGCCGGAAGGCCCGTGGGGAGATCAGATTCACCACGTCACCGATATCGAAGTGGCGATTGTTGACGTCTATGGTTCTAACGGCCACGTCGGCACCGGCTTTAGCCACACTTCCGGCTGGTGCGGGAAAACCATCTCTGCGCTGATTGCCGAGATTATCCCGGACGTTATTGGCCAGCCGCTCTCCCCGCGCGGCCTGTGGCATCGCTCGTATAAACACGTACACGACGTCGGCGGCGCGGGCGTCACCACCCATGCCCTGGCGGCGCTGGATATTGCCTACTGGGATCTGTTAGGTAAAACCCTCAATGCGCCGATTATCGACATTCTTGGCCGCGTGCGCGATCGCGTTCCGCTGTACGGCAGCGGCATCAACCTGCATCTGTCCATTGAGGAAGTGATTGACCAGGTCAAACGCTGGAAAAGCACCGGCTACCTGGCGGCGAAAGTGAAAGTGGGCAAACCGACGCTGGAGGAGGACGTGGAGCGGCTGCGTAAGATTCAGGAAGCAGTGCCGGGCTTCCCGCTGGCGGTGGATGCCAACCAGGGCTGGAACTCCCCGCAGGCGCTGCGCGCGTTCAAGCTGTTCGAACCGCTCAACCTGCTGTGGATTGAGGAGCCGCTGCCCTCCGACGATATCGCCGGCCACCTGCGGCTGCGCGAACGCAGCGCCACGCCTATCGCGCTGGGAGAAAACGTCTATAACTTAAACCAGTTTACGCAGTACATCGAGAGCGGCAGCGCGGATTATATCCAGGCGGATCTCGGCCGCGTCGGTGGGATCACCGGCTATCTGGATATCGCCGCCGTCGCCCGCGCGCACAACCTGCCGATGACGCCGCATTTTGTCATGGAGCTCAGCGCCAGCCTGCTGGCTACGGTGCCGAATATCTCATACGCCGAGATGACCGACGGCGGGCGCTGGAAAGATCTGCGCATCATCGCCGAAGCGGGCGAAGAGGTGGACGGCTACTACGTGCCGAGCGAACGGCCGGGCCACGGCATTATTCTCGATCGTGATTACCTCGCAACCCACAAAATCTAACCACGCAGTGAGGGGAAAGGACAATGGAAGACACGTTATTCTCGGTTAAAGACAAGGTCATCATTGTGACCGGCGGCCTGGGACAGCTGGGGGCGCAGTACGTGAAGACATTACACGACCGCGGCGCGAAGGTGGCGGCGCTGGCCACCCGCGTCGATGCCGCCCGCGTCAACCGCGTGCTGGGGGCGATTAAGGACTCCGATCGCCTGCTGTGCGCGGAAGTGAATATTACCGATAAAGCCAGCATTAACCGGGTGCTGGATAGCATTGAAGCGAAGTGGGGCGTGCCGGATGGCCTGGTCAACAACGCCGGCGTCGACACCCAGCCCAGCGCGCCGCCGGAAGTCTCCGGGCCGTTTGAAGAGTTCCCGGAAGAGGTGTTCCGCGAGGTGGTGGAAGTGAACCTGGTTGGCACCTTCCTGATGACCCAACAGGTCGGCAAGCGCATGAAGCAGGCCGGCAAAGGTGGCTCGATCATCAACGTCGGTTCGATCTACGGCGTGGTTTCTCCGGTGCAGGATATCTACAGCTATAAAAAAGAGGACACCGGCATTCCGTTCGTCAAACCGGTGGCCTATTCGGCGGCAAAGTCCGGGCTGTATAACTTTACCCGCTACTGCGCCACCTACTGGGGGCGCGACGGCATTCGCGTCAATACCCTGACCCTCTCCGGCGTCGAGCGCAGCGATCAGGACCCGCGCTTTCAGAAAAACTACACCAACCGTATCCCCATCGGGCGGATGGCGAAAGCCCACGAGTACAACGGCGCGGTGGTGTTTTTGCTCTCCGACGCCTCGGTCTATATGACCGGTTCCAACGTGGTGGTGGATGGAGGCTGGACCGCATGGTAAGCGATAAATGGCAGATTTTTCGCGGCATTATCTCCGCCGTGGTGACGCCGATGCACGCCGATGAGTCGGTGAACTACGCGGCGCTGGACGCGCTCGCCCGCGCCCAGCTGGCGCGCGGGGTTGAGGGCTTTTACTGCTGCGGATCCTCCGGGGAGGGGCCGTTGCTGCGTTTCGATGAGCGCCGGCAGGTACTGGCAACGCTGGTGCAGTCGGCGGGCGGTCGCGTGCCGGTGATCGCCCACGTCGGGACGCCACGCACCCGGGATGCCGTCGAGCTGGCGAAGCACGCCGAGCAGGACGGCGCCAGCGCGGTGTCGCTGGTGCCGCCCTACTACTACAAATATAGCCGCGAGGAGATTATCGCCTACTACCGTCGGGTGCTGGACGCCATTTCGATTCCGGTGATTTTGTATAACATTCCGCAGTTTACCGGCGTCGAGCTGGACGCCCAGAGCGCCGACGCGCTGCTCGGCGATGAGCAGGTTCTGGGGGTGAAGCATACTTCGCATAACCTCTATTCGCTGGAACGCATGATCGCCCGCTACCCGGAGAAAGTCTTTTTTAACGGTTTCGATGAGATCTTCCTTTCCAGCCTCGCGGCGGGCGCGACGGCCACGGTTGGCACCACGGTTAACCTACAGCCGGAGTTGTTTCTCGCCCTGCGCAGCGCTTTTCAGCAGGGCGACATTGCCCGGGCGCAGCGCCTGCAGCAGCAGATCAACGAGGTGGTGGAGCAGCTGGTCGCGCGCGGCGTGTTCCAGTCGGCGAAGTATCTTGCCGCGAAAGAGACCGTCGAGACCGGCCCCACCCGCGAGCCGTTTGTGGCGCTGACGGCGGCGCAGAAAGGCGAGCTGGATGACCTCTATCTGCGCTTACGGAGGTATATCGCCGATGCCGGACAATGACGTGTTCTGTCCCCAGGTCCGTCTGAACGATAGCGTCGTGTGCCAGCAGGTCGCGCGGTTTTTACAGGAGACGGAAAGCGATGCGCGAACCCGGGGGCTGGCGGTGGCGGTTGTCGGGCCGGAGGGCGAGCTCATCGCCTTTGGCGCGCACGCTCGCTGCCCGCCGCTACCGCGCCAGCTGGCGCAGCGCAAGGCCTGGAGCGCCCTGCGCTTTCGCCGTCCGACGGCAACGCTGGCGCAAGAGGTCAGCGCTGGCGCCCTGCAGCTGGCGGTATTTAACGACCCGCAGCTGCTGGCGATGCCGGGCGGTGAGCCGGTGATCGTCGACGGGCCATTGGCGGCGTCGGGATCAGCGGCCTGCCGCCGGAGCTGGACGCCGGGCTGGCGGCGCGGTTTGTTCAGCGATTGACTTGATGAGGGATCGTTAAGGGTTCCCGGATTGCGGCGCCCGCGCCTTATCCGGGCTACCAGCGCGCGCAGGATGCGGTATTTGTAGCCCCGGCCAGCATAGCGCAGCCGGGGATTGACGTGTTCACACAAGCCGTGTCATTTACTGGCTCCGCTGCTTCTCCACCGACAGCGGACGATGAATCAGGGTCATCGGCACGGTGATCTTCACATCGGCATTTTCCCCCTGCAGCTTCTGCTGCATCAGATGAAACGCGTGCTGCGCCCAGGCGTCCTCATCCTGGCGCATCGACCATACCGCGTTCGGCAGAAATCCCAGCATCTGATGTTCATCGAAGGTGCCGATGGGAATATCCGACGGAATAAAGCCGTAGGTTTCCCGCAGCGCGCTCAGCGTCCCTTCCAGAATAGGCAGAGAGGAGGCGATAAACGCCTTCGGCGGCTCGCGGTGCTGACGGAGGAAATCGAGCATCAGCTGTTTGCCCTCTTCCTGACGGTTATGGCTGGCGGACAATATCCACTCCTTCCCCGCGGGCAGCTCGCTCAGGTAGCCCTGCAGACGACGCTGGATAGACGGCTGCTGGGTATCCCCGGCGATAAAAAAAATCGGCGAGACGTCCACCGCCTGGGTCATCGCCTGCACCAGCTTTTTGCTGCCGTTGTAGTTATCGCTCACCACCAGCGACACGTCGCTCTCGCCAAAATCGCGGTCGAGCAGCACCAGCGGCCGCTTGCGCGCTACCTTCTGGTGATGCAGCTGCGTTTCCCGGGTAGAGGGCACCACGAAGAGCCCGTCAACGTTGCGCGCCAGCAGCCCTTCAACCAGACTGTTTTCATGCTCGCTGTCGCTGTAAGTGCAGGCAATCATTAGCTGATACCCCGCCTGACGGCAGCAGGCTTCGAGCTTTTCCGCCAGGGTGGAGAAAAACAGGTTGGATAAACGCGGGATCACCAGCCCTAAGGTCTCGGTTTTATTGAGCTTCAGGCTGCGGGCGATATGGTTAACGACCAGCCCGTTCTCGGCGATGTAATCATTAATACGCTGCTGCGTTTTGGCGCTGATGCGATACTGCTCAGCTTTGCCACCCAGCACCAGGCGCACGGTGGTAATCGAGATTTCCAGCGCCCTGGCGACTTGCTCAACGGTTTTGGCCATAAACTCATTTTCCATAACGAACAGAACGGCTTAATCATAAACTAATTCGAGTTAGCAATACATTAGCCGCGCTGTTATTTTGAACAAGGCGTCAGTTTTCTGACGCCACTGGCGCTGTCGATCGCGATCCCGCTACGCGGACGATCGTTAAGATCCTTCCCTGTCCTCTCTGTCGGCATGTGTGCCGGGAGAGATTCTGGCCGCGCTATTTCATTTTGCCGGTTTAACCTCGGTCACCCAGGTGGGGAGATCCCATGTCCCGCCGAGGCGAAGATAGCGGCACATCCCGGTGGTCGCTTCACGGCTTTTGCGGAACGTTGTGCCATCCCAGAGCCAGCTTGCCGTCCCCCAGCAATCGCCGAGCCCTCGCCCTTTCTGGCTCATAAAAATCTCGCCGTCGCCATACTCAGAACCGGAAACCGTAATAAGCGTTGGATTACCCTCAAGTTTACTATCCACAACCCAATAGCCGTATCCCTCGTTATAGGCCGCCCGCCAGCACAAGGCCGAAATCAGGGAATGCGCGTTATCCAGCGGCGTCAGGCTGATGGTTTCAGCCTCCTCCCCCTCCTCAGGCTGGAGGCGATCGCACCAATCATCGTTATTTAGCGTGGCCAGAAGCTTCGGCTTGAGCACCGCCAGCTCAGGCGCGGTTAACGCTCTCTCCTGCGCCTTCTCAGGCATGACCCGGTGAATGATCGGGGCGGGAATCGCCGCCCGGACGCTGCTTTCGGCCTGTCGCCTTTTTTGGTCAACGCGCCCGGCGTGCCGATTCGCCCCTGAACATCGTCCATTTTCAGCAGTACCGCGTAAGCACCTTCGCCGGAAAGCTCAAACGGCGCCGCCCCGCCTGTAAATTCGACCTTCCCGCTGCCTTTGATGGCGTTAACGATCGCCCGGGCCTGTTTCTCCGACAGCGGCCAGCTCTCTTTTGCGGGCTTCACATCGCCTGCCGGCTGGCCGTTGATCCACAGCGTCAGTTTGCCCGGCAGAACGTCGCTGTCGGTCACCTCCGCCAGCATCAGCTCTCCCGAGACGGCGGTGCCCGCTCCGGCCTGGCGGGTCAGCAGCACCGAACCTCCGCTTCCTTCTTCAGCGCTGTATCCCGCCGCCCGGCAGGTCAGCGTGTTATCGCATACCACTTCCCAGTCTTTGTGGCTGAATGAAACGCCTGTTTTCGCCAGCGCGGGGAGACTAAGTACGGCCAGTGCCAGCACGCCTCTCCAGAGTTCCTTTTTCATAACTTCTCTCCTTAATCGGTCATCCGCGTAGTCTGAGTAATCCCCCGCTCAGAGAGAAGCGTTTTCCCCTGCCGCGACATTTTTTCAGACAACGACATGGATGCCGCACCGCTTTACGCTTCGCTGGACATATTCCCCCCGTTCAGCCCGGCTGAAAATAGCGGGCTTGAGAGTCTGATTACCTCATTCAACATCATTTCCAGGGTCACAAAATAACATCCGCCGTGATGTTAAATCATCTTGTGATATTCCGCGCAGCTGCGACCGGCTAACTCTTTTTACGCTCTCACTTCATCTTTGCGATTCATAGCTGAATTCCGCTCTGGTTATTCAGGGGGTTCTTTTATGCATCGGTTCATCTTTTCTTTGACGTCATCAATAATATGAAGCTATCCCGAGTATTCAGCGTTCTGCCGTCGCTATTTTTTGCCGTCGCGTGCGCTGCCGCATCATCCGGCGTGGATCATTGTGAAGTGGGCTGCCCGACCGGCGGAAGCGCGCAGACGCTGGTTCGTGAAGCCTATACGCTCAATAACAACAGCCACCGCAAATTCGCTAATTGGGTGGCGTATAAAATCACCAAAGCCAGCCTGGCCAGCGGGCGTTCGCGCAGCTGGAAGCGCGATCCGGATTTACCCGCTGCGGATACCCTTGCCCCCGCGGCATACAAAGGAGCCAGCGCTGCATTGGCGGTCGATCGCGGGCATCAGGCGCCGCTCGCCGGGCTCGGCGCCAGCGCAGACTGGCAGGCGTTAAACTATCTTTCCAATATCACCCCGCAGGCCTCCAACCTGAATCAGGGGGCGTGGGCGCGGCTGGAGGATAAGGAGCGCGCCCTCGCCGAGCGCCGCGACGTGGCGGCGGTGTGGTCCGTTACCGGGCCGCTGTTCGAACGGCATATCGCCACCCTGCCCGCCGCGCCCGAGGTGGAGCTTCCCAGCGGCTACTGGAAGATTATTTTTATCGGCTCCAGTCCGGATAAAGGCGAATACGCGGCGTTTTTGCTGGATCAGGCGACGCCCAAAAGCGCCAGTTTTTGTGATTATCAAGTGACGGTGGAGGAGATTGAGCGGCGGACTCATCCGGCGCTCTCGTTCTGGTCCGCCCTGCCGGCAGGTATCGCCCGCCGCCTGAAGTCCCGAAAGGGTACGCTGGCAAAAGAGATGGGGTGCCCGTAATTGGACATGGCATTCTGTTGCGCGCATTATCTCGCTTTTATTTTTTTGAATCTGCTTTGCGGTTATTTCAGCAATATCAGGAAAGGCATTTTCCACAGGCGCTAATTAATAGCGTCACGTATTCTGTTAATTCTTAATTTGCGGTTAAAGACGTTTATTATGTCCGATTAAAGTCTGGACTTTATTTTTATTACTGGTTAGGTTTACAGGTGTTATTTAGCGCGGTGCGAATGTGTTGGCGCACACCCGCACCGCTGATCACAATTACTATTTACCAGGAATAGCAACCATGACTAATGCTGATTGTATTGTAGATTCGTTTGATCCAGAAGTGTCGCCGAAAAATAAGCGTCAGTTGACGGTGAGTTATGTGAGACGTTTGCCAGATCGTCGTCTTGTTCCGGCGATGATCATGAAGGGCCAGTGGCTGGCGGCGGCAGGGTTTTCGACCGGCACCCGGGTGGAGGTGCGGGTGATGGATGGCTGTATTGTGCTGACGGCGGTTGAGCCGGAACCGGAGCTGGAAGCCGCGATGCGTAGGGTGGAGAAGCTGTCGGCCAGGAAGCAGAAGCAGGTCAGAGAGTTTATCGGGGTGATTGGGGGACGGGGTTGAGGGGTCAGGATTGCGGTGACAGACAGGATTTTAATGTCATGCTCTATATCGCCACTCCGGACCTGTACTCATCCATCAAATCCGTACAACGTTCCTTTTAGATAACGGATAAATACCTGTTAATACGACTGAATGAGGAAACCATCATGGAGACTTACCGATTACATCGCGGCAGGCTTATCGACCATATCCAGCTTGTGGTAAATGATTTCGAGGCCAGCAAAGCGTTTTATACAGCCGTGCTGGCGGTCCTTGAGATCCCTGTCGTGAATACCTACGACGATTATTTTTGGGCTGATGAGCTTGTTGTTTCATCGATTAATAGCCCCGGTTCCGCAGGTAAGCCAACAGGACGGCATCACCTGGCTTTCCAGGCCAGGGATCGTGAGACGGTGGATGCTTTTTACCAGGCGGCGCTGGCACACGGCGGCAGTGATAACGGCGCACCCGGTGAGCGAACTTATCACCCGGGGTACTACGCGGCCTTTGTACTCGATCCCGATGGTAACAACATCGAAGCGGTTTACCACGGTGAGGGGGAACGCAGTGCGGCATCGGTGGAAATTGGCTTCAGTCTTTAAGTATAACGGCCTCCGGGCAGGGGCCGTATTGGGCGGTTGGCATTAAGTCAGACCAGGAGCCAGCCCAGGAATTAGCCATATCGAAGCCCTCATAATAATGAGGGCTACATAAAATAAATTCAGTGTTGTAAATTCATTGCGTATTCATTTTATAAAGGAATAACGATGGGAGCCATTAACGAGATAGATATTGCAAAGCTGGTTTTGCTACCCGCGCTTTTATATGTGGCTAAAAAGATCATCGACTGGGCGGGAAAAGTGATGTCCAGCCCGCCAGCAAAGCGAAAAATTCGCTTTGAAAAGGTACCTATTGAAACCAAAATAGAGGTGCTGAATAAAATCGCTGAGATAGCGAACGCTGACATACCCGACACCAAACTCTCGAGGACGCATCAGACGGTACAAATGAAATTTTTGTATGAGCAGATCGGGATTACTCTTCCTGTCTGGCACGCCCATCAGCTGATCGCTT
>ERZ1106981.1094-NODE-1094-length-13799-cov-69.058571_pt1 | contig 13799 bp, 6 predicted proteins | sample MGYA00403692_ERZ1106981 | MGnify/ENA primary metagenome ERZ1106981 (study PRJEB35170, sample SAMEA104062431) | human gut metagenome | biome: human gut; feature: human-associated habitat; material: faeces | place: Denmark | collected 2012-06-22 ... | reverse complement strand
ATATTACCCTGAGCCCGCAAGGGCACGGCCTGATTTACTTTAAACGCCGTTTCCACCCGGTGATGATGGAAATGGAAGTCGCGGTGTAATGGCCTCGCCTGCCTCTCCCCGGATAACGGGGAGGGGCAACACAGATTCGCGTTAGCCTTCCTGCTGGGCAAACTGTGTCAGCGCCGCGCCGCCTTCTGGTACTTTCCGCCCATCCTGTAGTTCATTATATGGATAGGATCGCGGCACTGGCGCCGGGATCTTTTTAAATAGCTATATTAATGGATATTAAATCGATGTTTAATCCATAAACCAATGACTATTACCCCGCTAACAAACGAGCCAATCTTTATACTCAAAAACAAATAATTAACAACTGAAACATTAATACTTCCTGTTTCGAAATAAAAAATAAGGGGCTTAATAAAAAGTGCAAAAAATGAACTCAAGCTCATGATTATCATCAGAACAGTGAAAACAGTGAGCCAACGGTAAAAATCATTTTTCATTTTCAGTTCTCTTCCACAAATTATTAGTAGTTTTAGAGCTACCTTGTCATGTTGCTTCTGTAATGATTGATGATATAGCGTTTCCAGATATTACAGGTATCGGTGATAAAGGTAATGGTTTGCTTATCCCCATCTCTATATCATTCCACTCATTGTTCTTCCATATAGGATTGAGAACTTTATTTAACGGGATTTTGATAAGATATTTACCCATCCCATAGCCAATTACTCAGAGGTTTGTCCCTGCACTCGCTCCGTAAAAGTTATTCTCTACAAGAACTAATAAAACGCTCCTATCACGAGGACTAAGATCGTTTAAACTGGTACTATCAGTCCAGATTTCTTTTAGGAAAATAATGGATAAAATATATTCCTATCCCACCGACTAATCCTCCTGCTGTACCTGCCTTAACGCTAACCTTCAATATATCAAAGAGCGGAATATTAAAACCTCTCATTTCAATAATACTGAATAGACTACGAATAATAAAAATCCCAATGGTAGTCACCGCTATAACAAGAAATATTGTAGCAATCAAATTGAGGAGGCTACGCATCATTTATCCCCTTATCTTAGATAGCTGGCCGCTTTAGAACTGCCTTGGCCAATGCTCTCAGTTGAACCAGAAGCAATAATATTCCCTATCACGGCAGGACGAGGAACCACTGGTAATGGCTTACTTATTCCCATCTCCAAATTAACCCACTCATAATTTTTCCATGCAGGATTAACCCATTTATCTAATGAAATTTTGGCAACTTTACCTATTCCATAACCGATACCCGAAGCGACACCACTTATTACGCCGCCTTTAAATGGATCATCGCCGTTCAGATAGCTTGATGCAGCTCCACCTGCCGCATTCCATCCCACAGTTCCTAACCAACCAGTTTTTGAGGTTGCTGCTCCAACCCAAGTCGCTATCAACGCATCTGTGTAATTCACTTCACTAGTCGTGGCATATTGTATTGCAGTATTGGCTCCGCCACCGATGGCTGCTGTTATCAGAGCCCCCTTTGGCAATATACCTAACCCAACAGTACCTGCCAGATGGGCTGATACTACTGCATTCCCTTTTGCCACATCTTCTGCAAGTTTTCCTTTACAGTCTGTATCGCAGTCTGGCGTCTGGCTGTGAATGATTTCTGCCACATACAAGCTCACTGCCCCGCTCGCCGCCTGCGCCACCTTCTGATACTTTCCGCCCGTATCGGCGGTTCACTGATAACTAAGAGCGAAAGTAAGCATTTGGGTAAAACCGACGACTGAAAACACTACCCGTCTGTATTTCATAAGAACCTGGGTCAAGTTATAACTGACTAAAACCCCTTTACTTTAATAAGTTTGGATAAAATGATCCCACAACCCAATACCCCACCTCCAACCCCACCAATTTTCAAACCCTTTAATATTTCAGAACATTCTGTCTCAATGTATCCATACGCCAAATATTTAATAAACAGTAAAAGAAAATATGATACTTCAGCTATTATAACTCCGGAAAACATAGAAACAGCTATGATAAAGAAAGCAAAAAACAATGACTTCATCATTTCCCGCCATTAGAGTATTTATCTTCAATTATTTTTTTCATTTCAGTTCCTGTCATCTCTGATGTAATAGATGAACCCATATTACTAGTAGAGGTTGGTATTCTACTTGGTAACATTTCCTTAGATAGACCAAGTTGACCTTTGATTTCAGTGTATTTGAGCCAGTTGTGATCAAACTTGGGATCCCAGCCTCCTGTTATCCACTTTCCCGCTGAATTTACAGAGGGCTTCAAGATATACTTACCAACCCCATATCCTAATCCCGAGCCAACACTACTTGTTATAGCCCCAACTATGGGGTCATCCCCTTTAATATAACTTGATGTCGCTCCACCTGCCGCATTCCATCCCACAGTTCCTAACCAACCAGTTTTTGAGGTTGCTGCTCCAACCCAAGTCGCTATCAACGCATCTGTGTAATTCACTTCACTAGTCGTGGCATATTGTATTGCAGTATTGGCTCCGCCACCGATGGCTGCTGTTATCAGAGCCCCCTTTGGCAATATACCTAACCCAACAGTACCTGCCAGATGGGCTGATACTACTGCATTCCCTTTTGCCACATCTTCTGCAAGTTTTCCTTTACAGTCTGTATCGCAGTCTGGCGTCTGGCTGAACCAGAACCCGAGGTTTGTTCCAGCACTCGCTCCGAAAGCATTATTCTCCACCGCGTTCTTCCCGGCCTGCGCACCCGCCACCGCATCCGCGCTGCTGCCTCCGCTAAGCCCCCCCATCAGTCCCGCCGCCAGCGTGCTCAGCGCGCTTATCGTCGACTTCTGCTCATCCGACAGCTCTTCTGTCTTAACACCCGGATAATATTCCGCCGCTATCCAGCGCCCCAGCAGCTCGCCGCTCACTGCGCCCGCGGCTCCCGCCAGCGCGCTGTTATTTCCCGATGCCGCCGCTATCGCTCCCCACACCGCGTGCGCCATCGCATTGGCTTCCACATTCACCTTACCCGTCGCGCTGTCCGTCGTCTGGCTGTGAATGATTTCCGCTACATACGGACTCACTGCGCCACTCGCCGCCTGCGCCAGGTTGCCACCCGCCAGACCCTGCATCGCCGCCGTTACCGCCTGCGCCACCTTCTGGTACTTTCCGCCCGTATCGTAGTCCGCCGTCGCCGTCCGGCTCACCTGCGCGCTGATTTGCTCCTCGCTCGGGCTGGCATTCCCTCCCGCTACCAGCTTCGCCCGCGCCGCTGCCCGCGCCGCCGGGTCGCTCTGCGCCGCCTGCGCGTTCAGCTTGCCCTGCGTCACCAGCACATCACTCACCTGGCGCCCGATTTCACCTATCTTCTGCGCCGTCGCCAGCCGGTTCTGCTCTTTCTCCTTATCAAATATCGGACTCAGCGTCTGGTTCGCATGCGCCGCATCCCGGCTTAACCCCGCCACGTCCTGCTGCTGATTCGCGCCGTCGCGGATAACGATACTGCCCTCGCTCACCGCCGCCCGCGTCAGCGAACTGTCGCTGCCGCTGCCGTTCGCCCCCATCAGCAGACCGCTGGCCGCATTCCCCAGGAACTGCCCCGCCACGCTACCGCTCGTGCTCACCCCCGCGCTCTGCTGCTCCACGCTGTACTCGGCATAGTTTTTAATATCCCGGAAACCCAGCGTCCCGGTATCCAGCCGGTTCAGCTCCGCCGCCGCCGTGCTCGCCAGCACGCTGCCGTTCAGCTGCGTATGCCCGCCCACATTCACATCAAAACCGCCCTCGCCGGCAAAAATCCCCGTCTGCGCCTCCACCGACGCCCAGGTGCTGTGCATTTTGCTCTGGCTCAGGTTAAGAGACCCCGAACCGCCGCCCATGCTGCCGCTCGCCCCCACGCTGCCGCTACGCTGCTTCGAATCGTAGTTATCGCTGTCCTGCTCGCTGCTCAGCGTCAGGTTACGCCCGACATCCATTGTCACCTGATGGCCGCTCACCTGCGCCCCGGTCAGCGTCGTATCGCGACCGCTGACGATAGTCACCCGCTCACCGGCGCTGAGGGTCGTTTCGTTATGCGTCAGGCTGTTACCCTTCTCGTGGCCCTTCCCGGCGTTGGCGCTGGCGCTGACCGTCAGCCCGTTCGCGCCCTGACCGAAGTTAATACCGACGCCAAACGAACTCCCATGGCTCTCGTTTTTACCGCTCAGGGTGCTGGCGTTCTCCGCAGAGAATAAATTCACATCGCGCGCGGCATTGAGCAACGCGCTGCCGCCGGCCTGCAGCTGGCTGCCCTCAACGTTGATATCCGTCTCCGTGGCGATAATGCTGAGATTGTTGCCGGCCATCAGGCTGCTGCCGCGGCTGGTGTTCTGCGTTTGTCGCTGAGTGGATTTCGAGGACTGGCTACCCCAGGAGAGGTTGACCCCTATCATGCTCTCCGGACTGGAATCCGCAGTCTGCATCTGCGATGCCTGATACGCCTGTACGCCCGATAATGCCGACTGCAGCCCGCTAAGCGCGGCGAGACGGCCATTGCTCTCGGTGCTGGCCTGGTTGGCGCTGGAAACCGCGGTATTAATGGCGCTGCCCACCATCCCGGATAACGCCAGCGTCAGGCCGCTGGTTTTCTGCTCCACGGTATGGGTCTGGGTACTCTGGTTTTCCGCTGCCAGAATATTCACGGTTTTACCGGTCAACGCCATATTGTTGCCGGCCACCAGGTCAGATCCCTGAACCGTCAATACATTACCGGCGCTCAGGCTCAGGTTGCCCTGTGAGCTTCCGACGGTACTGACGGCGCTACTCAGCGCCGTCGTCACGTCGGTGGCTTTCAGCGACGAACTGCCGACGCTGAAGCCGACGCCGCCGGTGCCGGAAAAGCCGCTATGTTTCTCTTTTCGTAGATGGTTTTCCTGGCGACGCTCCTCGGCGGTGGTGATGGTCAGGTTACGCCCCGCCACAAGGTTGACGTCCTGGGTGCCGGCAACACTGCTGCCGGACACCAGCAGGTCGCGCCCGGCCTGCATCACAATACTGTCACCGCTAAAATTGCTGCCGATGGCGTTCTGCGCCCACACTTCATCGTGAGTGGTGAGCGAGCGGCGAGCCAGCAGGCCGCTGCTGCTTTGATGGCTGTTTTCCGTCAGGTGCCATGAGGACTCGCCGCTGCTGAGGTTAATATCATTGCCGGCGGCAACCGTCAGGCTGCTGGTCGCCGTCACGCTGGCGGCGCGGGCATTCATATCGTGGCCGGCGGACAGCGCCACCGCGCCGCCGTTAATTTGCGTGCCGATATCGCTACGCTGGGTCAAGGAACGATCGTTGCCTTTCCCCCAGTTTCCGCTTTCGCTATGGGTGGTGGCGAGCGTCTGCAGGTTGAGATCGTTGCCGGCGATAATCTGCGTCTGGCTGCCCGCCGCGCTGTTACTCACCATACTTGCCGTCAGATTAATGTTATGTAACGCCTGCAGCCCCAGCTGGCCGTTTTCATTCTGAACATAAATCCCCGCAGGCCGATCGATGCTGATGTTATCTGAGCCTCCGCTGAGGGTGCTGGCGCTGTTGATATCACGCCCGGCTTGCGCGATCAGGCTATCGCCGCCCTGCAGCGTTCCGCCAATATTGTTGATATCAGTACGCGCGTTTAGCGTGAGCTGGTTGCCGCCGATATAGCCGCTGTTATGAATGTTTTCCGCGGTTAGCTGCGTCACGCCGCGGCTTTGGATGTGCCCGCTGTTGGTCACATCACGGCTCACGCTGAATGCCACGTTTTCACCGCCAAGCAACGCGCCGCTGCCATCGAGATCGCCCGCTTTAACCCGCGCGTAAACCTGCGGCACCAGCACCTGCTGCACGGAGCCATCCGTTAGCGTGACCTCTCTGGCGACCAGCCAGACCATATCGCTGGTCAGCAGCGCCATCTGCGCTGGCGTCAGCGCCACCCCGACCGTCAGGTTGTACTGTTTGGCGAAGGCGACGCCCGCGTCCATCAGCGCCCGATACTGCTCTTCATCGTTACTGTAGCCCTGCAGGTAGCGCCCGCCGCTCAGCTTAACGATCTGCTCACGTACCAGCCGCTGTTCGTAATAGCCGTCGCCAAGCCGCTTCATCGCCTGATCAATGCCCAGCTGATTTTGCATGTAGTCGCTGGCGAGCCACGCTTTACCGTTGGTAAAACGCGGATCGGTTTCTACCAGATAGCCTGCTTTAGCCTGCGGATCGATCTGATACAGGCTGCTGACAGGAAGCCGGGTATCCGGCGTGACGACGCGAATAACCGTTCCATCAGCGTTAACCGGCGTCACTTCCACCAGCCGTCCGGCGGGTAGTTCGCCTGTTTCATCGGCGCGATCGCGCGGATTAATCACACCGCTATGGCCATCAATTTGGGTATTGCCCTGCCACTTCATGGTTTGCAAATCGATGGTCTGAACCGTCGGCGTCGGTTCATATTCGCTGCTTTTTTTCCCCTGGCTGGTTTTGGTGCCGCCAAACGGGCGGCTGGTCTTTTTCTCATACCAACGGGTCTGGGTGCCGACGTCGGTGGTCACCCGTTTACCGGTCGTGGCGACGTTGTTTAGTTCGCCAATCACGCCACCGAGCGCTCCTCCGGCGATAATCTGGCTATCGTAGTTATTCAGCTTATCGCTGTTGATGATGAGCTGGCCGCCGGAGAGGATTTTGCCAGGATCGCTTTCCACCACCTGCGTTTCCACAACGGTACGCTGGTACTGATATTCATAGAACTCATCGCCACGGCTACCGTCCGGCATGATGGCGTCGTGAACGCCGTATTTGTTTTTATAGCTGGTATCGACCAGCGACCAGTCGAAGCGCTGTACCGATCCTTTCAGCGCCGCTTCATGGCGCCATGACTGCTCGACCATCACATCTTTCGTCACCAGATGGTCGTTGTAGTTATTTATTTGTTGGATATCGAGCGCCATATCACCGGCGGACTCAAGCGTTGCGCTGTGGTTATTAAACACTCCCGCCCGGCCGCTGAGCGAACCGTCTTCGGCAAGCTGGCCGCCAATGGCGAGCGTACCGTCGCTGTAGATCAGCGCGTGATCCTGGTTATTGAGCGTGCCGACGCCCATTGCCAGCGATGCCCGTGCGGCAATCGTCGCCGCCACGCCGTTCTCCGCGGCGTTAGTCAGCGTTGCCGCCTGCAGCGCGACGGCGTCGCCGTACAGGCGCCCGCTGCCGATATTGGTTAACGTCGTGGCGACAATATGGGTTAAACCGCCGTCAATCAGCCCCCGATTGACCAACTCGCCGCTGACCGTCAAATGGTTCTCGCCAGCGCTGATTTCACCTTCCTGACGGTTATCCAGCTTCGCCGCAGAGAGATTGAGCGCCCGGCCGGCGCTGATAACCCCCTGATTAATCAGCCCCAGCCCGGAGAGATTCCACTGCAGGTTGCCGTTGGCGATGATCCTCCCGGCGTTATGAAACGCCTGACGCAACGTGAGCGACATATCGCCCTGAGAGAGCACCTCGCCATCGCCGCTGAGGGAATCGGCATCGAGGCTAAGTTTGCTCGCGGCAAGTAACATTCCGCCCGTATTAGCCAACGCCAGGTTGACGCCTGCTATTTCCAGAGCGGCGGCGGAGACGATCTGCCCCTGCCGGTTATCCAGCCCCCGGTTGTGGATGGTAATATTGAGATTACCGCCGGACTGCAGTTCTCCCTGCCGGTTATCAACGGTGGCGCTCTGAATACCCAGGGCATCAAAGGCGGTAATTGTGCCCTGCTGGTTATCCAGCAAACCGCTCGTCGTCAGGTTGACGCGGCCCCGCTGCGCCGTGCCTACCTGCCCGTGACGATTAGTAAGATTTTCAGCCTGGAGTTGGATATCGCCGCTGGCGATGATATTCCCCTGCGAGTTATCCACCCCATGGCGCGCAGTGAGCTGAATGTCGCCCTGCGCCGCGCTGATTTTTCCGCCATGGTTGGTCAGATTGTCGGCGTCAAGCTTGATATTGCCATTTGCGGCAAGAACGCCTTCGCGGTTATCCAGCCCTCCTTCAGCGCTCATGGCCAGGTCGCCCTGCGCCGCAATCACTTGCCCCTGCTGGTTCCGAAGGCTGGCCACTTGTAGAGAAAGGCTGCCGCCAGCAACGATATTCCCTTGCGAATTTTCCAGCTCGTGACGCGTAGTGAGCTGAGCATTGCCCTGCGTCGTGCTGATTTTACCGCTGCGATTATTCATGTTATCGGAGTGCAAAACGATATTGCCGTTAGCGGCAATAGTGCCTTCGCCGTTGTCCAGCGCGCCTTCGCTGGTAATAGACATGCCGCCGCTGCCGGTATGCAGCAGCGTTCCGTTTTGATTGAGCAACTGGCTGGTGCTGAGCGTCAAAGCATGGCTGTTGCTGGCAATCTCACCACCGCGGTTATCCAATCCCGTGCGAAAATCAAGGCGTAGATCGTCCTCGCCCGTCTGCTGGATTACGCCCTGTTGGTTATCCAGCGCCATTGCTTTCAGCTCAAGCTGGCTGGCCGTCAACAGGCCACTGTGGTTGTTGAGTTTGCCGCTGGCGGCCAACTGGAGTTTTTCGCTGGCCGCCACCACCGCATCTCGGGTGGTGATATCCCCGGTCGCGGCGCTGACCACGATCCGCGCCCCCGAGGTTCGACTGTTATCAAGATCCACCGTCCTGCCCTGCGCCGTCAGCGTTCGTGCCGCCATATTGCGGCCATTCAGCGCCAGCGAGCTCTGGCTATTCAGCGTCAGCGCGCCGCTGCTGGCGGTAGAACCATCGCTATTTAATCCGGCGGCGAGCGTGCTGTTTTGCGCGCTACGCAAAGCGTTGGCGGCAATCCGCGTATCGCCTTGCGCGGCGATCATGCCGTCATTGGTTAGCGTCGCGCTGGCCGTCACCACGCTATCTTTTCCGGCGTACAGTTGGCCCTGGTTGTGAAGATCGCCCTTAACGGACAGTTGTAGATTCTGCGCGGACTGAATCACGCCGCTGTTGCTGAGCGCGCCATCAGCGCTGATTGCTACATCCCCCGCCGCCGCGCCGATATTGCCGGCATTGTGCACGCCTACGCCGCGCTCGGTACCGACAAGACGAATTTTATGGGCGTACATCCCGCCCAGGGCGCTGACGTCTATCGCCACCGCAGGCAGCGCACTGCCGTCGGCTGATTTTGCCGTCGTTCGGCTGTGCGCCGCATCGATCTGATTACGCCCTGCGGTGACCTTTAGCTCCTGCGCCCAAACCCCGGCGTTGATTTTCACCGCGCGGGCGAGCAGGTCGGTACTGTCCACCGAGCTCGCATCAAGGCCGCCGCCCTGTACGATAATTTCGCCGCGATTGACATCATAACCGCTAATCTGCCCGTTACCGTACTGCACCTGGCCTGTCGTCAGCGTCGCGCGGTTGGCATTGATGAACCCGCAGCCGTCGCAGCTAATTCCGGCAGGGTTAGCGATAACCACCTGCGCTTTTTGTCCGGCAACCTCGATATAGCCATTCAGCCGGCTCGGATCGCGGGTATTCACCTCGTTGAGGATCACTCTGGCTTCCCCTTTCGCCAGATTCAGGTTGCCGGCGACCATCCCGGCCAGTTGGGTTGAAGTGTTAGCGTGGCTGTTATTCAGCACCACGCCGCGCCCATCGACATCAAACTGGCTGTAGACGTTGCGTGAAACGCCTGCGCCGCTCGGTGTCTGAATATTGACCTGCGGCGTGCCATTGGCGCTATTAGCGATCTGCGGTTGCTGGCCGCCGGGCGCACGGTTATCGGCGACAATCGCCGCCTGAGCCGGAGTGAGACAGGAAAAAGCGAGCAGAAAGCTAAAGGCCAGCGGCGCCAGGGTGGACGCCAGCGTCGACCCGGTTCTCGCGTCGGCGCCGGATTGCGGCGACACGCCCGCCCGATGAGAGCGGGTCGTTTCCGCCACCACCATCAGCATCCCGCGAGCCTTATTAAATACGATTCGATAAAAGCGTTTATTCATTGCCGTTACTCGTCATCCGTTGTCCACCGCGGCGCGGAAGATCGTCCATGTGCGCAGCACGCGCCGACGGGCGGCGCGTGAGTAAAGTCAGTAGCTCCAGCTGACGCTGAAACCAAACGTCGCCGGGTCGGTTTTAAAGCCATCGGGTTTGGCTAAAGGGATACCGGCGAACAGGTCGTAGCTGGCGCGCTGGTACTGGCCGCGCAGCCCTGCCACGCCCCCGGCGAGGTGTTTGCCCACCAGCGTTTCACTGCCTGCGCCGCCGACTTCGCCGTAATCCGCCCCCAGATAAAACTCCTGCCCCGGCAACGGAGTCGACCAGGCGATATCGTTACGTACGTACCAGCCGTGACTGGCGGTCAGGGTGCGCTCGCCGTCAAAGCCACGTACCGTCCAGCGGTTGCCGATGGAAAACATATCCGGCGAAGTCAGCGGCGTGCTGCTCATCTGCCGCTGATAGCGGCTGCTAAAGCGAAAATTTTGCCCGCCCAGGGCAAAAGGCAAATTGAGCTGAGCATTGAATTGCAGGATTTTGCTGAGGGCGGTTGCTTCCCCCCATTGCTCTTCCGGCGCGGGTTGAGCGCCAAACCAGCGGGTACCGCGCTGATAGCTCACTCCGGCATCGAGAGTGGCGTTGCCCAGGTAATGGCGATGCTGCAGACCAAGCTTCCAGGCCGCCGTCTGCCGCCGCTGAACGGCAATCTCGGTGTCGTTAATGAAGTTGCGCTGCTCGCGGGCTACCACATCGGCGCTAAGCGTGGTCTTCTGACTACCGCTACGGTGCAGTACGCGGCTCATCTGGAAATCAACGTTCTTGCTTTTACCGCTGTACTGGTAATCGCCGTTGGCCCCCGCCACGGTTTGCACGTAATCGTACTGGCTGGCGGTTAATCCGAGCTGCCAGTAGCCCAGCGGGATCGAATAGTGGCCGGTCAGGTTCTTTGAGGATTTACCGCCGTTGCCATCGAGGTTATGTGAGCCGGAAAGGTAAAAAAGATCGCTTAAGGCTAGCGGGTTATCCAGTGACAGCGTCAGGTTACCCTGATAGCGGCCGGTGGCATTAGAGCCGGAATCATCGAGCGAGGCGTCAACGCGCCAGTAGCGTTCCTGTCGGCGGTTAATAACAATATCGCTTTGCCCAGGCGTTTCGCCCGGAACAATTTCCATGCTGGCCTGTACCGTCGGCAGGCGCTGCAAGTTTTCCAGCCCCTGTTCAATATCGCGCAGATCCAGTAGTTTCCCGTCAGTCGCCGGAAACGCGCTCGCCAGCCACAGATAATCATCGCTGTCCTCCGTAAGTCTGGCTTCACGGATATAACCCGGCATCACCACCAGGCGCAAAACACCGCTTTTTAAATCCTGCTGCGGGGCAAGGATCCGGCTGGTGATATAACCGCGATCGATTAATATATTCTGCAACTGGGCCATCAGTAGATTAATGCCCTTCCCTCCCAGACAACGCCCAATCGCTTTATTTGTCTGGCGCTGGAGCGGAAGCCAATGCGGTAAGGCTTCAGCACCCTGCAAAATAACCTGAGAAATAACAAAGCAAGGTTGTTCCACGGGAAATAAACCATCATCGGTATTTATTTCTTCCGCGGATAAATGAATATCCGGTGACGGCGGCGCGAGCTGGTTTTCCAGCGCCTGCTGGCGCTGCTGCTGGTTGATGAACTGCTGCTCACGTACGGTATCCACAGGCGCGGCATAAACCCAAACAGGGAGCGCAGAGATAATAAAAACTTTATGAATTAAGTTCCATTTATTCATAATTATTAAAGCCAAAGCCATCCATGTTGGATACAACGAAAAGTTATAGCATTTAAATACATTCAAACGTGTATAAATATCAACTCATATTAACAAGGCAATCACCGCAACAATAATTCAGCGGAAAGTTCATCAATGACAGGCTATTTTTATCGGATTAGTGAATATATTTCAGTAACCGACGTAAAATGTGAAGTCATTATGAAATGAGAAAAATAAGTTTGAATTGATATATTCTGACGCAGGTATGCCTCGCGACACACGACAATACCCCGTGATCTCAATCACATATTTCCCTCTTGCTCACTTCATAGCCAACCGCTTACCCCGGCTAGCGACCGCTTAACCCCGCATATAACCACTCACCGATTTACCCAACTTTACGCGCGCGGCGTTCTGGCAAGATCGGAGGCAGCCTAGCTAATCATTACCTCCACCAACCCAAACACAAAACCAGACGGCTTCGGCCAATTATTAATCTAATTAACGCCAGGTTTTACTATGGATACCAAAAAACTACTCAAGCACATACCCTGGGTGATTCTCGGAATCATCGGGGCATTTTGCCTCTCAGTCGTCGCGTTGCGCCGCGGTGAGCACGTCAGTGCCCTGTGGATCGTCGTCGCGTCGGTTTCCGTGTACCTCGTCGCCTACCGTTATTACAGCCTGTATATCGCGCAGAAGGTGATGAAGCTTGACCCAACGCGCGCGACGCCGGCGGTCATTAATAACGATGGCCTGAACTACGTGCCGACCAACCGCTACGTGCTGTTCGGCCACCACTTCGCCGCCATTGCCGGCGCCGGCCCGCTGGTTGGCCCGGTACTGGCCGCGCAGATGGGTTATCTGCCGGGCACCCTCTGGCTGCTGGCCGGTGTGGTGCTGGCGGGCGCGGTACAGGACTTCATGGTGCTGTTTATCTCCTCGCGGCGTAACGGCGCTTCGCTGGGCGAGATGATTAAACAGGAAATGGGGCCGGTACCGGGTTCTATCGCCCTGTTCGGCTGCTTCCTGATTATGATCATCATCCTCGCGGTACTGGCGCTCATCGTGGTGAAAGCGCTGGCGGAAAGCCCGTGGGGCGTCTTTACCGTCTGTTCGACGGTGCCTATCGCGCTGTTTATGGGTATCTACATGCGCTTCCTGCGTCCAGGACGCGTGGGTGAAGTCTCGGTGATCGGTATCGTGCTGCTGGTGGCATCTATCTGGTTCGGCGGCATCATTGCCCACGACCCGTATTGGGGCCCGGCGTTGACCTTTAAAGATACCACTATCACCTTTACCCTGATTGGCTACGCGTTCATCTCCGCGCTGCTGCCGGTATGGCTGATTCTGGCACCGCGCGATTATCTGGCCACCTTCCTGAAAATCGGCGTGATCGTCGGCCTGGCGCTGGGGATCGTTATCCTCAACCCGGACCTGAAAATGCCGGCAGTGACCCAGTACATTGATGGTACCGGCCCGCTGTGGAAAGGCGCGCTCTTCCCGTTCCTGTTTATTACCATCGCCTGCGGCGCGGTCTCCGGTTTCCACGCGCTGATCGCCTCCGGCACCACGCCGAAGCTGCTGGCCAACGAAACCGACGCCCGCTTTATCGGCTACGGCGCGATGCTGATGGAATCCTTTGTTGCAGTCATGGCGCTGGTTGCGGCCTCGATTATCGAACCGGGCCTCTACTTCGCGATGAACACCCCGCCGGCAGGCCTTGGCATCGTCATGCCAAACCTGCATGAAATGGGCGGTGAAAACGCGGCGATGATCGCAGCGCAGTTGAAAGAAGTCACCGTCCACGCGGCGGCGACCGTCAGCTCCTGGGGCTTCGTGATTTCACCTGAGCAGATCCTGCAGACGGCGAAAGATATCGGCGAACCTTCAGTCCTGAACCGCGCCGGCGGCGCACCGACGCTGGCCGTTGGTATCGCCCATGTGTTCCATAAAATCATCCCGATGGCGGATATGGGCTTCTGGTACCACTTCGGTATCCTGTTTGAAGCGCTGTTTATCCTCACCGCGCTGGATGCGGGTACCCGCGCAGGCCGCTTTATGCTGCAGGATCTGCTGGGTAACTTCGTGCCGT
>ERZ1106981.1086-NODE-1086-length-13939-cov-3.736675_pt1 | contig 13939 bp, 12 predicted proteins | sample MGYA00403692_ERZ1106981 | MGnify/ENA primary metagenome ERZ1106981 (study PRJEB35170, sample SAMEA104062431) | human gut metagenome | biome: human gut; feature: human-associated habitat; material: faeces | place: Denmark | collected 2012-06-22 ... | reverse complement strand
GAGTCATGAGAAGCGGCCTTTTCGCCTGATTGGCATCGGCAACGCTTCGCTGGTGGAGCTGGCGGCCAGCAACCAGATTGTAGCGGAGCTTTATTACTGTTTTGCCATGACGCAAATCGCCTGTCAGCCCCTGTCACAGCGACCTGATGATATCGGGCCGTTGTTCCATCACTATTTGCAGAAAGCCTGTCAACGGCTGAATCATCCGGTGCCGGAGGTGGATAACGACCTGCTGAAGGGGATGATGCGCCGGGTGTGGCCGAACAACGTCCGTGAACTGGCGAACGCCGCCGAACTGTTTGCCGTGGGGGTATTGCCGCTCGCGGAAACGGCGAATCCACAGATGCACGTCGGTGAGCCGACGCCGCTTGACCAGCGGGTCGAAGACGTTGAACGGCAGATCATCACCGAAGCGCTGAATATCCATCAGGGGCGCATTAACGAAGTGGCAGAGTACCTGCAAATTCCCCGTAAAAAGCTCTATCTCAGAATGAAGAAATATGGCCTGAGTAAAGAGCACTATAAGTTTTAGCGCAGGTCAGGGAAGCGAGATGTGATGTGTGGGGCTATGAATCAGCTGTTCCCCTGTAATTAGTTGTGATATTGCGAATGTAAATCAGTTACAATCTGACAAACACCTCAACTCCGGGTAACGTTTTGCACGGGCGAACGCGAATCAACCGAATAACAGCATGGCTGGCATTATTTGCCGTCGCCATGTTGTTTATTGCGCCCGTTATTTCAAAATCAATTGCCCGCCAGGCCGACTGTGAGCACTCGTCGCACTCAATGGTGATGATGTCGTCAGACTCGCACCATGACATGGCGGCTTCTGCGCCGTGTGAGCCTTCTCTTTCGGTCGCTCACCAGATGATGTCCGGCAAAGCGATGTCGCCCGTGGAAGAGATCGTCTGCGGGTACTGCCAGTTGCTGGTACATCTGCCGTTTGTCCAGTTTGCGCTGGTGTTCTTGCTCTGGCTGTTGCTGCTGTTTGTTATCTGTTGTTCGGTACGGCCATTACACCTTTCCGTTATCTTCCGCCCGTGGGCGCCTCAGCGCGCTCGCGCGCCGCCTGCTGTATTTCCGTTTTCGTTTTAAACAATAAAAAAACAGACATTGCGTAGCGTTTTGCCCTTTTGACGGGCAATGCGTCGTTGCGCCTGAAAAACAGTAAGGAATGTTATGAAACGGCAATACTTCGGGCTTACTCCTCTGGCCTCTCTGATTCTGATCGCGTTGACCGCAAAGGCAGCGTGGGCAAGCGAACAGCACGATCATGCAAAAATGGCGGATGATTCGGTAATGATTGTGACCGCGCCGGTCGCTTCTCCGCTGGAAATCGTCACGTCGCCAAAAACGCCTCGTCAGCCCGTTCCCGCCAGCGATGGCTCTGATTATCTGAAAACGATCCCTGGGTTCTCGCAAATTCGCAATGGCGGGACAAACGGCGATCCGGTCTTTCGCGGGATGTTTGGCTCTCGTCTGCGAATTTTGACCGATAACGGCGAAATGCCGGGAGCCTGCCCGGCACGTATGGATGCGCCGAGTTCTTATATCTCCCCGGAAAGTTTTGATGTGCTAACCCTGATAAAGGGGCCGGAAACCGTGCTCTGGGGGCCGGGCAACTCTGCGGGAACCCTCCGCTTTGACCGGGAACAGCCGCGTTTTGATAAACCCGGTATTCAGGGGACGGCCAGCGTCCTTGCCGCCTCGAATAACCGCTGGGATGAAAATGCGGACATCAGCCTGGGAAGTGAGGACGGCTATTTGCGGCTTATCGGCAACAAATCCCGGGCGGGTGACTACAAAGATGGCAATGGCGACCGCGTGCCGTCGAAATGGGATAAATGGAACGGCGATATGGCGCTCGGCTGGACGCCTGATAAAGATACCCTGATTGAACTGACGGCAGGGAAAGGGGACGGAGAATCGCGTTATGCGGGGCGCAGTATGGACGGCTCCCGGTTCAGGCGTGAAAGCCTGGGGATGCGGTTTGAGAAATCCGGCATCGGCGAGGTATTTGATAAGTTAGAAGCGAATATCTACTACAACTATGCGAATCACGTTATGGATAACTACTCGCTGCGCGCTCCCGGCATGAATATGTCAGGAAGCATGGGTTCGGCGATGGAACACAGTTCTGCCATGCATTCGATGAGTATGCCAATGGCAATGCAGCTGGATCGCCGTACCGTTGGCGGACGGATGATGGGAACGTGGTTGTGGTCAGACTATGAGTTACGCAGCGGCGTTGATACGCAACTGAGCACGCATCGCAGTAAAGACGATGACCGCTGGGACAAAGACGCCCGTTTTCACGACTATGGTTTATTCAGTGAATTGACCTGGCTTGCGACGGAGCAAAGCAAAGTGACAGGCGGCGCGCGTCTTGATCGCGTGCTGGTGGACAATTTCACTGACACCGGCTCCTCGCAGCGCACGGATCTACTACCGGCCGGGTTTGTGCGCGTTGAGCATAACCTGACGGAGATGCCCGTGATGTTTTACGCGGGGATCGGCTATACCGAGCGTTTCCCCGACTACTGGGAGCTTTTTTCTCCCACCTATGGCCCTGACGGGTCGGCAGATGTTTTCGATAACGTCAAAACGGAAAAGACGACTCAGCTTGATATTGGCGCGCAGTATACCGGTAAGCGTCTTAACGGCTGGGTTTCTGCCTATATTGGCCGGGTTAATGATTTTATTCTGTTCCGTTACGACCCTCATCATCCCCGTATAAGTCAGGTTGATAACGTCAATGCGACCATCATGGGGGGAGAAGCGGGCATCGGCTATCAATTGACCGAAACATGGAAAACCGATGCCAGCGTTGCTTATTCCTGGGGGCGAAATACCGACGACCATCAGCCATTGCCGCAGATTCCGCCGCTTGAAGCGCGCCTGGGTCTGACATGGGAACGCGGCGACTGGAGCAGTACCGGTCTGCTGCGTCTGGTCAGCAGCCAGCATCGCGTCGCGATTAACGAAGGGAACGTCGTGGGTAAAGATTTTGATAGCAGCGCGGGGTTCGCCATATTCTCCGCGAATGCGGCCTACCGGCTGAACAAGTCTGTGAAACTCAGCGCGGGCGTTGATAACCTGTTTGATAAAGCCTACAGCGAACATCTGAACCTTGCCGGTAACAGCAGCTTTGGTTACTCCGCGAATACGTCGGTGAATGAACCGGGAAGAACATTCTGGGGAAAAGTGAACGTGACGTTTTGATAGCCTTCCGACTTCATGACTCATTGACCTGCCGTTTAGGTTATTAACATTAAACTGTCTCGGCTGTAACCAGGATATGACGTAACGCCATTTCTTCGTTTGCATGGGCCAGTCTGTTTTTTTCTTTTATGAGTCAACACTGTATGAAAAAGCTTACCTTGACCGAAAATGATTTACTGGCCAGAGGGAACGATCGTTACGTCTTTCAGCATCCGCACAATCATCAACTACTGATCAAAGTCGTCATCCCGAGCATTCCCAAATATAAAAGTAAACTTCGTGAAGTCTATCGGGACGTCAAAGAGTGCAAGCCGCGCGACGAAACCGACTCGCTCTTCATCCAGAAAATTGAAGGGCTAGTGGAGACAGATAAAGGGATTGGGCAGGTTATCGTCAAAGAGCATGACCAACAGGGCAACATTGCCAGAACATTGTATGACCTTGCAAAGCACAACGAACTGGACGCGGAGAAATTCAGTAAGCTCAACGCTTTTTTAGCGTGGTTTATTCATACAGACGTCATTATCAACTCGCTGCATTGCAAAAATATTGTTTATGCCTGGGATGATGCTCGTCAGGAGTACCGCTTCAAAGTTATTGACGGCTTTGGGGATAAGACGCTCTTTCAGTTGAGCAAGTTCTGGAGCGTTATACGGGATAAAAACAAACTTAAGTGCCTCAGAAGGATGCTGAGGGATCTGCAAAGTATCACGCAAGCGTAATCTACACGTTATCCTTGAACAGGCCTGGTCATTTTCCCAGTATGCAACCGGACCTTTGTCATGTTGTCTGCTGGCTTGTTAACAAGAAAGAGTATGCAAACAACACGTAATTATTTTTTTGATATTCTCCGCATTCTGGCTGTACTGCTGGTTGTTACTTCGCATTACAGCTACATGTTCGATACCAGTACCGTGTTGACGTTCCCGCGCGAATACCTGACCGGAGGAATAGGGCGGCTGGGCGTCTCTTTCTTCTTCATGATATCCGGCGCGCTGGCTTACCTGTCGCTGCGTAAATACTCTGTACAGGAGTATTACCTGAAACGCGTCTATTCGATCCTGCTTCCCTACAACATCGCTTATTTCTCAATGGCGATCCTGTTCCTCATCCTGAGCGTGTTTTTCCTCTATCCAGGCAATCCGCTGGCTGACGTGCTCGCCGGGAAGCGTGCATTTCACTCGCTGCTGCCTTCCGTTCTCGGGTTTGACCATTATCTGCACGGTGTCTACGACATCAATACCGCGTACTTCACCGGAGAGTGGTTTATTGGCTGTATTATCCTGCTGTACGCCGTTTCTCCGGTGATCTACTGGGCCATTGTCCGTTTTCCTGTCTGTACGATGCTGGCGGCGGTCGTCGTTACGCTACTGGCATATGATAAAAGCATCGTGAACCCTTACTGGTCAGCACAGGTTCGGGTGAGTGATTTTACCTTCGGGATGCTGTTCATACACTTTCAGCCGTGGTTCACGCGCTACCGTCTTCAGGCGGCGTCAGTCAGCCTGCTGCTGGTGGTGACCGGGGTGATTGTGGCGCATATCGATCAGCTACCGGTTCGGGAAGTGCTGTTTCCTCTGAAACCCTCAAGCCTGCTGTTTGCTGCGGCCTTCCTCTTCATTCTGCTGGCGGGATACCCGCTGATTCATCCCCTGTTTAATCTGGATCGCTTCCGGCAGGGGTTATCCAGCCTGGCGTCGCGGGCCTACATTATTATGCTGTTGCAGCATGTGGTGGTGATATTTGTCAGCGCCAATATCGATATGTCGGTACTGAATGCGACCCAGGCGGTGATGCTGTATTTTGGGATTCTGATTTGCATCGAAAGGCTGTCGTCTTTCATGAAACCGCTATCGGTAAAGTGTGAGCAGGTCTTGATCGCCAGAACGCCGTGGCTACGTGAAAAGCAAAAAGGGAACTAAGACCATTTCGCGCTAAGCCGGACAACGTCCGGCTGCAAAGAACGCGGGGAGGGGTTAACGCTGCATCCCCCAGCGTTTCACCGTGATCTTTTCCAGACTGGCGAATACCACGCCTTCCACCAGCAGGCCAATCGCGATTACCGTTAACAGTCCTGCAAATACCCGGTCGGTGAACAGCTCATTGCGATTCTGGAAGATATACCAGCCCAGGCCTCCTTCGCCGCTGGACGCGCCAAATACCAGTTCGGCGGCAATCAACGTGCGCCAGGCGAACGCCCAGCCGATCTTGAGCCCGGACAGGATAGCGGGCAACGATGCCGGAATAAGAATCGTGATCACATAGCGTGGCCCGCTGAGGCCGTAGTTGCGCCCCGCCATGCGTAGCGTTTCCGGTACGCTGCTAAAGCCGGACCAGGTATTCAGCGCGATTGGCCACATCACTGAATGTATCAGCACAAATATCAGGCTGGCATTCCCCAGACCAAACCACAGCAAAGCCAGCGGCAGCAGCGCAATTGCCGGCAGCGGATTTAGCATCGCGGTTAATGTGCTGAGCAGATCGCGGCCAAACTGGGTGGTCACGGCCAGCGCGCTGGCAATCAGCGCCAGCGCACTGCCTGCCAGATACCCTTTCAACAGGGTACTGAGTGAGTTGACGATTTTTTCCGGCAGTTCGCCATTGCGCATGTCTTCGCTAAACGCCTGTAACGTCTGAAGTACTCCGGGCAACATCAGATCGTTTTGCTGGATTCGCGCGGCGATCTCCCATAGCGCCAGCACCAGGGCGACAATCAGACACTTGCGCAGCCACGTCTGATTCCACAGGCGCTGGCTTAAAGGTAGCGGCGTTTCCACCGGCAGATTGCGCAGCGGCGGTAATTCGCGTTCGAATTCAGGACGAATGTACGGTGGCTGGGACATACTCTGGCTCCTCGCCGGATGAGTGAGACGGACTGTTCCCGATTGTCGGGAATAACAGACGGTGAATATGACGCGCAGCGTGCTGAAACGCCTCGCTGCCGAAATCATTAAGCGTGAACTGATGACAGTTAAGCTCCGCCCTGACGCGCCCTGGATGCGGCGAAAGCACCAGGATACGGCTGCCCACCACCAGCGCTTCTTCAATCGAATGGGTGACGAACAGCAGGGTAAAGCGCTCTTCTTCCCAGAGCGCAAGCAGTTCCTCCTGCATTGTGCGTCGGGTCAGCGCATCCAGCGCGGCAAAGGGCTCGTCCATCAGCAGGATGCGTGGTTTCATCGCCAGCGCCCGCGCAATGGCGACGCGCTGCTTCATCCCGCCGGAGAGCATATGGGGCATAGCGTCGGCAAATTCTGCCAGCCCGACTTTGTGGAGAAAATGCAGCGCCGTCTCTTTTGCTTGTGAACGACTGGCTTTCCGGCTGGCCAGCAGAGGAAACATGACGTTTTCCAGCACGGTTTTCCACGGCGGCAGTTGGTCGAACTCCTGGAATACCATCATGCGTTCCGGGCCGGGAGCGCTAACCGGCGTTCCCGCAAGCGAAATGTGGCCGCTGCGCGGGGCGAGAAAACCGCCTGTGGCTTTCAGCAGGCTTGATTTCCCGCAGCCTGACGGCCCAAGCAAAATAAAGCGGTCGCCAGGCCAGACATCAAAACTGACATCATGCGTCGCGCGCACTTGCCGTTCACGGGTACGGTATTCAATATCAACATTGCTGACCTGTAGCAGCGGGCCGTCGATTTGCTGAGTGACCATCAGAGCCTCCGGTGTCGCGGTTTAACTGCCTGGGTTTTCCCATGCTTCGTTAAAGAAATAGTCTTTCCAGGAGTCGGCCTTATTTTTCAGTACGCCAAGCTCATGGAGTTTTTCGGCATATACGCCAGTACGCTCAGGGAAAACCGTAAAGCTGATTTCTGGATCGTTAACAATTTTTTGTACCAGCGGTAAGGGCAGCCGTGATTTCTCGACGCGAATATACGTTTCGGCAGCCGCATTTTTGTCACGGTTAATGATATTTGCGGCTTCACTGAGGGCGCGATAAAACGCTTTATAGGTTTTTGGATTTTCATCATGGAATTTCTGGGTGGTATAGAGAACATTAAATGTCGCCTGCCCACCCAGCACATCATAGGAACTGAGCACTTTATGCACGTTGCTGTGCTCCAGCGCCTGATACTGAAACGGCGGGCTGGAAAAATGCGTGGTAATTTCCGAGCCACCAGCAATTAAGGCCGCGCTGGCGTCCGGGTGCGGTAAACTGACGCTAATCTTATCGAAGCGTTTGAAGTCCTGGTCGCCATATAATTTCGCCGTCTCGATTTGTAATGTACGAGACTGAAAACCGACCCCAGCCGCCGGAACGGCAATACGGTCTTTTTCGGTCAGATCTTTAATGCTTTTTACCGCCGGGTTATTACTCAATAAATAATTGGGCATCGATCCCAGCGAGGCTATCGCTTTCACATTTTGCTTACCTTTGGTGCGATCCCATAGGGTGAGTACCGGGGGAACTCCTGCTGACGCAACGTCCAGAGCGCCAGAGAGCAACGCTTCATTCATCCCGGTTGCGCCTGAAATCGTGCGCCACTCTACCTTGATATCCAGCCCCTCTTTTTGCCCCTCTTTTTCGATAAGCTGCTGGTCTCGCACCACATCAAGAATTAAATAACCGATGCCAAATTGCTGCGCGATACTAATGTTCCCTTCCGCAAATGCCGACTGGCTGACTCCGCCAAGGGCGGAAAACGCCAGCGTCCAGGCAAATACCCTGTTTCTTTTATTCATATCTGTTCCCCAGAAAGGTGTTTCTCAGCAAAAAATCATGGGCAGAGGCGAGAGGGAAAGGAAATGATTTAAATGGCAATGAATATCAGGAAAATGAATAACGATATTCATGGCGTGTTAGTTAATAAGCGGAAAAGCTTAGTTATTATTCATGGTTATGTAACAAATACATCCTCGCTATAGTCGGACTCACCTCTTTAATAGCCCTTGCCATTGCAGGGGCAATGTCCGTGAGTAGAATCATGCCATTATTTTCACATCATCACTTACGTTCGCTTTTAAAACGCCATCTGGTACGGGCGGGTACGGGATCTGATATCGCGCAAAAAGTAGCGGATAACCTGGTCGAATCCTCATTAAAAGGCCACGACTCGCATGGTGTGACCCTGTTGCCTCGCTATATTCGGGCCATTCTGGCGGGAGATTTGAACCCTGGCGCCACGCTGACCACCTTGTCTGATGCCGGGCCGATTGTCTCTTTTGATGGGGGACATGGCTTCGGCCAGGCGTTGGGCGAACAGGCCATGAGCGTGGGTATTGAGCGTGTGCGCCAGTTTGGGGTGGCAATAATTGGCTTGTCTAATACCCACCATCTCGGGCGGATCGGCGCATGGGCAGAGCAGGTGGCGAGCGCCGGGCTGGTCTCGATCCATTTTGCTAACGTGGCGGCGCCGTCGGCCGTGTTGCCGTTCGATGGGCTGCGCGCCAGGCTTGGTACAAACCCCTTTTGCGTGGGTGTACCGATACAGAACCGCCCTCCGGTTATCCTTGATTTCGCGACCAGCGCCATTGCGGGCAATAAAGCGCGCATCGCCTGGAATGAAGGGCGCGCCATCCCGGCAGGATGCGCGGTAGATGCGAACGGGCAACCCACGACCGACCCTGCCGTATTAATGACTGAGCCGCTCGGCGCTTTGCTGCCTTTTGGCGGCCATAAAGGCGCGGGATTGTCGCTAATATGTAGCTTACTTGGCGCTGCGCTGACCGGCGGCGAGACCGAAAGCCAGCAAATTCCGCCGCGTGCCGGAATCATCAACAATATGTTGTCGATTCTATTTGACCCCGCGCGGCTGGGCGCGGAGGAGCGTTACTCACAGGCGCTGTTAGCGCAGGTGGACTGGGTTCGTAGCGGGCAGGAAGGGCGCGATGTGCAGATCCCCGGAGAACCGGAATTGCGCGCGTATGCCCGGCGCCAGGAAGAGGGCATCTGGATTGATGACGTCAACTGGCAGGCGTTTGTCGCCCTGGAAGCATTAAATACCTGAGCGTGCCTGTGCACCAAAAGACATATTTGGTTATTTGTTTAAACGGATCGGCATGATGGTCAGTTAATGAATGCTGGCGAATAAATAAAGCGATCGTTTTTTGTTTTATCTTTTTTCCTCATATCCATAGCTGAAAAACTTGGTAAGCCGTGAGTGAGAAAATCAATATAGTCATTCTTATATTCCACGAACCTTTCTTACTCTCGCTGCCGAATTTTAATGTGCAGCGTCGTTATTCTTTACAGGAGTTATTATGCATCTGGCGCGTTTTCCCCGGCTTCATTTTGGCCATTTCCCGACTCCACTGGAGCCCCTCACTCAACTTTCACGCTTGCTGGGGGGGCCAAATATCTGGATAAAACGAGACGATTGCACCGGCCTTGCCACTGGCGGCAATAAAACCCGCAAACTTGAGTTTTTGCTCGGCGACGCCCAGGCAAAACAGGCGGATATTATCATTACCCAGGGCGCCACGCAGTCTAACCATGTGCGTCAGACCGTCGCGGCGGCGGCCAGACTGGGTCTGGAAGCGCATATTTTTCTCGAACAACGCGTCACGACGCTGGGTGATGAGTATCAGCAATCCGGCAATGTGCTGCTGGACGGTTTGCTCGGCGGCAAAGTTATTGCCCATTTGCCTGGCGGTACGGATATGCAGCAGGCAATGGAGCATCATGCGGAAAGCCTGCGTGCGCAGGGCCATACCCCTTATGTCATCCCCGGTGGCGGTTCGAACGCAATCGGGGCGCTGGGTTACGTATCCTGCGCGGAAGAGTTGCTTTGGCAGTCCAGCCAGTTACGGCTGCGTATCGATCATATCGTCCATGCCACCGGCAGCGCAGGCACGCAGGCTGGCCTGATTGCGGGTTTAACCGCCACGCACAGCGGCATTCCTCTCCTCGGGATTAGCGTACGCGCCCCGCGTGATAAACAGGAACACAACGTCTGGCGTCTGGCGCAGCAGACCCGGGAACTGCTCGGCGTGCCGGGTGAATTGCCGCGTGAGGCGGTGGTCGCCAACAGTGATTATGTGGGCGAAGGCTATGGTCTGCCCACCGAGGGGATGCTTGAAGCGCTGCAACTGCTGGCGCAGCACGAGGGGATTCTGCTCGACCCTGTCTATTCCGGTAAAGGTATGGCCGGATTGATTGATCTGATCCGTCAAGGCCATTTCCGCAAGGATGAGAATGTGGTGTTTATCCATACGGGAGGAAGCGCAGGTCTGTTTGGCTATCGTCAGGTCATCGCAGATTCTTTGTCATCATGAGCACACCTTTTCTGCTGGGGATTCTTGGCGGCATGGGGCCGCTGGCGACGCTTGATTTGATGCATAAATTGCTGCGCGCAACGCCCGCCAGCAGCGATCAACAGCAAATTCCCCATGTGGTGTGGAATGTGCCGCAAATTGCGGATCGCCAACAGGCGCTGGCGGGAACAGGGCCTTCGCCGTTGCCGCAGCTCTTGCACGGTGTGGAACAGCTGAACCGCGCGGGCGCCAGCCACATTGTGATCGCCTGTAATACGGCGCACCACTGGTATGAGGCGCTGGCGCAGCACAGCGACGCGCCGTTGCTGCATATTGTGGACGCCACGCTGGCGGTATTTGAAGGGAAAGAGAAGCCCCGCCGGGTCGGGCTTATCGCCACGCAGGGCACGCTGGATGCCGGTTGGTTCCAGCACGGTTTCGCCTCTATGGGGATTGAAAGCGTGCAGCCGACGCCAGAGGAGCTACGGCAGTGGTTTGTGCCGGGGTGCTATGCGGTAAAACGCGGCGAACTGCGTACCGGCGGTGAGCTGCTGAGTTTACAGGCTCAGGCATTGTGCGATCGCGGCGCAGAGAGGCTGGTGCTGGCCTGCACGGAAGTGCCGGTTGCGCTGGCGGAGGTGACATCCCCGCATTTAGCCGTGTCGATTGATCCCGCAGAAGCGCTGGCGCAGCAGTGTGCCCGGTTATGGCTAACGCAGCGCGAAGCATGGCATTAATAACGTTATTATTTAAAGGATAAATTAAATGAAAAAAAGTCTCTGCGTATTACTTGCAGCGGGTGGCCTGTGGGTCAATACCAGCGTTGCCGAAACACCCGCAGAAGTCCGCGTGGCATACAGCGGTGGTTCTCAGGTGCTGATGCTGGCAAAAGCCGATGGTTCTCTGGATAACGCTTTACACAGCAAGGTCAAATGGGTGCAATTTGCGTCCGGTGCGGATGCGTTAAATTATTTTGCCAGCAACGCGATTGATATTGCCAATTTCGGCTCCAGCCCGGCAACGGCAGGCATTGTCAGAAAACTGCCGGTGGAGATTGTCGGTGTCTCCGGGGTGATTGCCAGCTACGAGCGTTTAATTGGTAAAGACGGCATTACCCGTATTAACGATATTGAAGGTAAACGCGTAGCCTATCCGCCAAACTCGACGGCGCAATATGCGCTTGAAGCCGCCATCAGCGTTAACCATCTCGATCGCAGCAAAATAACCTTATTGCCGCTGCGTCCGGCGGAAATGGTCGCGGCCTGGAAACGCGGCGATATCGACGCGGGCTATGTCTGGGCGCCGTTTGCTCAGGAACTTGAAGCCTCCGGCGGGCATCAGGTATTCGCGACCAAAGATCTGCAAAAGGACGGCTACCTGATTTACAACAACTACGTCGTGCGTAAAGCCTTTGCCGAGCAGTATCCGCAAACCGTCAGCGCGTTCCTGCGCGTTCATCAGGAAAAAGTTGATGAGTTTAAGAAAGACCCGGAACGCGCGGCGGCGATTGTGGCGAAAGAGGTGGGCGCGCCGGTGACGACTGCCGTGAATACGTTGGGTGGGCTGGAATACCCAACCCTGACGCAGCAGGGTACGGCGGACTGGCTTGGCAATGGAACCCAGACGACTGACAGCGGTATTGGCAAAGCGCTGACCAAGACCTCTGACTTCCTGGCGGGGATTGGCGAGATCCGCAAACGTGATATCCCGGCGAACTGGGACAGCGCCATTAACTCCCGCTACATCCGTGACGCGGCGGTAGCAGCGCAATGAGATTGAGTTATCACATCGCCATCAGCGTCGTTTCGGTGGCTATTTTCTTTATCGTCTGGCAAGTGGCGACGATGCGGCAATGGGTGGACCCGCTGCTGCTGCCGTCGCTACAGGATATCGGTCTGACCACCGAAGAGCTGTTGGCTGATGGTTATCGTCAGGTGCCGTTGTGGGAGCATGTCGCAGTCAGCCTGGCCCGGGCCTTAAGCGCTTTTTCTGTGGCAATTATCATCGGCATCCCCCTGGGGTTGCTGATGGGGTTGTCGGAAGGTCTGGCGGCGGTACTGAATCCGTTCGTGCAGTTTTTGCGCCCGCTACCCAAGATTGCGCTTATTCCGCTGGCGGTCGTCTGGTTGTTCAGCTGGCCCGGCGTACCGTGTATTTACTACGGTGATGAGGTGGGGCTGGAGGGGAACAACGATCCCTTCTGCCGCAAAACCTTCCCCTGGGATCCGGCGAAGCAGGACAAGGCGCTGCTCAGCCTGTACCAGCGTCTGGCTAAGCTTCGTAAACAGAACCAGGCGCTGCGTTACGGTGGCTGTCAGGTGGTGTATGCCCACGATAACGTGGTGGTGTTTGCCCGCGTCTACAACCAGCAACGCGTGCTGGTCGCCATCAACCGCGGAGAAGCCTGTGAAGTGGTGCTGGATGACTCTCCGTTTCTGCACGTGAAGGCGTGGCATCGCAAAGAGGGTAAAGGCACGATTCAGGAAGGCATTCTCTCCTTACCGGCCATTTCCGCCTCCGTCTGGTTCGGAAATTAATCGTCATCAGCAACCGGTTTATTTCCCGGTTGCTGAAAATTCCCCTAAGTTGTTCGGTTAATTTCAACAGAGGGGACAAATATCTTTACTATCCGCTCAATCAATTCTCGCTATACTCAAATTGCTTTATCAGTCAGGGCCCTTTCTCATATAGCACACCAAAACGTTGGCTTTTAACATATTGATTAAAAGGTACTTTTATGTCTATTCGTGAACTGATTGACCCGTCCAATTCCGTACTGATTTTTATCGATCACCAACCGCAAATGTCTTTTGGCGTGGCAAATATTGACCGTCAGTTATTAAAGAATAATACGGTGGCTCTGGCAAAAGCAGGCAAAATTTTTGATGTTCCGGTTATCTACACCTCTGTCGAAACAAAAAGCTTTAGCGGATACATCTGGCCAGAATTGCTGGCGGTTCACCCGGAGGTTAAACCGATTGAACGTACGTCGATGAACTCCTGGGAAGATGCCGCTTTTGTTAAGGCGGTCAAAGCCACCGGACGCAAAAAATTGATTATTTCTGCGCTGTGGACCGAAGTGTGCCTGACCTTCCCGGCGCTGATGGCTTTGGAAGAGGGGTTTGAAGTCTACGTGGTTACCGACACCTCCGGCGGCACCTCCGTTGACGCCCATGAACGGTCAATTGACCGCATGGTGCAGGCCGGTGCAGTTCCGGTCACCTGGCAGCAGGTCCTGCTGGAATACCAGCGCGACTGGTCACGCAAAGAGACGTATGACGCGGTCATGGATCTGGTTCGCGAACACAGCGGCGCCTACGGGATGGGCGTGGATTACGCCTACACCATGGTGCACGGTGCGCCGGAACGTAAAGCCTGAATACACTTCATCCTTCAGGCAGCCTCTTTGTTGGCTTCGTTGGCCCGCCCGGTCACTGACTTATGTCAGTTCCCGGGGACGTACAAGCTTGCCGCCTCGAGGCAGCATGAATGATTTTGTGTATTGTCATTGATGGAG
>ERZ1106981.1063-NODE-1063-length-14286-cov-9.883775_pt1 | contig 14286 bp, 16 predicted proteins | sample MGYA00403692_ERZ1106981 | MGnify/ENA primary metagenome ERZ1106981 (study PRJEB35170, sample SAMEA104062431) | human gut metagenome | biome: human gut; feature: human-associated habitat; material: faeces | place: Denmark | collected 2012-06-22 ... | reverse complement strand
TATTCAACTCATTTGAATTCACTGCCCGTTTTGATGCAATTTCCTAATAGAAAAAAAACTCTCCCCATCGAGAGAGTTTAACGACCCGTAAATTTTATACTTCAGCTTCCTCCAGCTTCGAGGTGCAATGCGGACAGCGGGTGGCGTGCAGATCAATTTCCGTTTTGCAGTATGGACACACCTTCGTCGTTTTTGGCTGCGGGGCCGGTTCTTCTTTAGCGCGAAGCTTATTCATCCAGCGAATGACCAGAAAGATGACAAACGCCGTTAACAGGAAATTAATCAGACCGGTAATAAAACTGCCGTAGGCAATCGTAGATGTATGCGCCTGAGCTTCCGCCAGCGTCGTATAATGCTGACCATCCAGTGCGACAAACATATTGGTAAAATCCAGCCGTCCGGTAAACAAACTGATCACCGGCATGATGATATCATTGACCATGGAAGTCACTAACGTATTGAAGCCGCCGCCAATAATAACGCCGACTGCCAAGTCAATCATATTTCCTTTTAATGCGAATTTCTTAAACTCTTTGAGCATGGTTTTTCACTCCTATCCTGTGCGTTTCATTATAGAGAACCTGCTGCGGAAAAGCAATTCCTTCCTTTCGCTTTCAGAATCAGATTGGCTGCCATTCTGATTTCCATGCATCATCATTCAATATGATTCATATTTATTGATAGTTCAATATTATAACTAATTTGTTGAAAAATTAATCTTCACTTAATCCTTGATAATTCTTTATCATGATAAAATACAGATAAGATCTGCGGAGTTTGAGATGACTGCAGATCAGGAAAGGGAGGAAATGAACATGAAAAGCAGTAAAAAGCTGATGGCGCTTCTGCTTGCAGGACTGATGATGACAACTACAGCCTGCAGCACCAAGAACGAACCTGCTCAGGGAAACGGTAGTTCAAAAGGCGAAGCGACGATCACAAAAACAGTTCAAGGTTTCGGCGGTGATGTAACCGTCACAGTAAACTTTGACAAAGACGGCAAGCTGGCAGGTGTAGACGCTGTCGGCGACAAAGAAACGCCGACGATCGGCGGACAGGCATTGAACGAATTGCCAGCCAAGATTTTGGAGGCAGGAAATGCCGATATTGACGGTGTTGCAGGGGCAACAGTCACCTCAACCGCAATCAAAACCGCGGTTCAGGAAGCGATTGATGAGTACAATGGAACCTCAGCGGAAATCCCAGCCGCCAAAATGAAAGCTGGAACGTACAACGTGACAGCCAGTGGGTTCTCCTTACTTAAAGAAATGGAAGTTGCGGTGACTGTCAGCGAAGACAAAATTGAGAAAATTGAAGTTCTCGACAACGGCGATACCTATCCATTCTTAGAAGCCGCAAAAGAAAAACTGATTCCGCGGATTCTGGAAAACCAGTCCGTCACTGTCGATTCGATTACCGGCTGCACCGGATCCAGCACCGGCATCAAGCAGGCTACGGAAAAAGCCGTTGCCCAGGCTTTAGCAGAAGGTGGATCAGAAGCGGCAGCCATTAAAAACTTTTATAAAACACCAGCTAAATCCACAGAACAGGAAACCATTGATGTTGACGTCTTAGTCGTCGGTATGGGCGGTTCCGGTACAGCCGCGGCGATGAGCGCTGCGGAAACACAGTATGCCGCTAACGGCAATGATGCCTCCAAAGTCAGCGTTCTGGCGATTGACAAGGCCGGCAAATATGGCGGCACTTCCTGCATTACCGCCGATACAATGGGCATTAATGCTCCGGAATATGACAAGACTTACCATGGCGGCAAGGATTATGTCGACGCCGAGGCGATGAAGGAAGACTGGAACAATTTCACCAAAGGGGATGCGAAGCAGGATCTGTTGGATCTGTTCTTTGAGGAATCCGGCCCAACTGTCGACTGGCTGATCAGCCACGGCTTTGATTACGGCAAGGGTTCCCCGGAGGGAGAAGGCTACCAATACGGCGGTCCGCAGCGCGGTTTCACCGACGAGGATATCTGGTACGTCAAATTCCAGTATACCGGTCAGGGATACGGCAACTGGAAAAAGGAAACCGGCGAAATGTTTGACAGCATGATCGCAGACTATGAAAAAGTCGGCGGCCGCTACATGCTGGAAGTCGAAGCCAAAGAATTGATCTATGATCAAGCTTCCAATGCCGTAACCGGCGTGAAAGCAGAAGGCTATGACGGCAAGCAGTACACGATCAATGCCAAGAAAGTCATCATCGGCACCGGCGGGTTCTCCAACAATGCCGCCCTGCAGGAAAAATACCTGTCAAACGAATATTATCCGTTAAAAGGCAGCTGGCTGATGTACGGCATGCAGCAGAACGACGGAACAATGATCGGATCAGCCTTGGATCTGGGCGCCGGCACCTACAATATTGGAATGCCGCCGATGGTTCACTTACAGGGTGCACCGATTACATTGCACGAATATCCAGTTGAAGTGGTCGGCGATGAAAACGACCTGGGCTTCTGGACACAGCTGCCGCGCAGAAATTCTCTGAACGACTTCCCGAACGCTTTGGCCAGTGCGGCTTATGCGCTGCAGGTCAACATGAAGGGTGAACGGTTCTCCAACGAAGCTGGAACCTTCCAGACCTGGAAATCTGGCCCGCGTTATTACACGATCTGGTCAGACGACTTCTTCCGTGAAGTTGAGAAGAACGGTCTGCCTGTCAGCTTCGGCGACGATCTGACCTGTCAGGGCGGCATCGACGCAGGCAAACCGCTGCCGGTCGATGAACTGATCAATCTGTGTGTTGAAAAAGGCATTGCCTATAAGGGTGATACGTTAGAAGATCTGGCCAAACAGCTGAGCATCGATCCAGCCGTTTTACAGGATAATATCGACCGTTACAACGCTGCGGTTGAGGCTGGCAGCGATGAAGAATTCGGCAAAGCGGCTGATTTCTTAACGATGAAGATCAATGAAGAAGGCCCGTACTATGCTTTCGTAGGTGCTTCTTACATTTACTCCACGGTCGGCGGTCTGGATGTCAACACGGATATGCAGGTCTTAGGTTCTGACAATGCGACACCGATCAACGGTCTGTACGCGGTAGGTACCGATTCACTGGGTGTTCTGTTCTCTGAACAGCGTGAATACGTCACCTATGGCGGCGCAGCTCAGGGCTGGGCTTATACTTCCGGACGTCTGGCAGGCGCCAGTGCCGTGAACAGCTTAGGCGAATAAGCTTCATTCCTCTGTTTTTGAATCTATGATCAATTCAGGTCTGTTCTTTTTAAGGGCAGACCTTTTATTTCGGTTCTAATCTGTTTCTACAGTAAAGATTTCTTCAATCGTCACGTCAAATACCTTAGCTATATTCCAGGCTAAGACCAAAGAAGGATTGTACCTTCCCTTTTCCAGGTTGCCAATCGTTTCCCGACGAACGCCGACCAAAGCAGCAAGTTCTTCCTGCTTCATGTTCCGTTTGGCACGGTATTCTTTAATTCGATTTTGGATCACTCTCCAACTCCCCAGCTTTCTCTAAATTGATAATAACCGATCAAGAGTCCATGAACCATCACTGAAACTCCCCAGCCGGATGCAAAACCTGTCAACAGTGCCGTATTTCCTGGCTGACCTGCGAAGAAGAAACGGATCAAAGTAACAGCCGCGGTTACGAGCATACCGCTGTAAAAGGCCAGCGATGCGGCTTTATCCATGTATGCTTCCAGCATTTCATCGGATTTTATGAAAAAGTATCCAAAATCAACGACGAAAGCAAAAAATGCCAGAAATCCTCTTTCTTTTGTAAAGATGCCAATGAATCCCAACAAAGAAAGCAAACCCATTAAACCGTATATATTTCGTTTTCGTTTCATGCTAATTCCTCCTGCATGTGGTACATTTTTATCTTTATGATAGAAATATACCACATACAACTGTGTAGATCAAGCGTTTTATCCTGTTTTCCAATTTTATTTCTCATTCTCCTGAATTTCCCGGTTTACTTTCCCTTATCCATCTCGCATAATGAAATCAACCGTTGTCTGCAAGACAGTGAAGATGAACAAGGAGAAAGACTATGGCATTTTGGAATCCCTGGCGCGGCTGTCATCGGAAAAGTGAAGGCTGCCGCTATTGTTACATCCATAAAGGCGATGCCCGGCGCGGTGTCGATACGAATATGATCATACGCAGTGAGCGTTTTGATGCCCCTTTGGAAAAAAAGGCCAACGGTGACTGGAAGATGAAAAGCGGCCAGATCGTTTATGTCTGCTTTTCTTCAGATTTCTTTGTTGAAGATGCCGATCCCTGGCGTCCTGAAGCCTGGCAGATCATCCGTCAGCGGCCTGATCTTCACTTTCTGTTTCTGACCAAGCGCATTGAACGCTTCACTGTCGGACTTCCCGAGGATTGGGGGAATGGATATCCCAATGTCACCATTGGGTGTACGGTGGAAAATCAACAGCGGGCAGATGAACGATTAACCCTGTTTTCCACGCTGCCCATTGTCCACAAGAATATTATCTGTCAGCCCATGCTGGAAGCGATTCAGCTGGAAGACTGGCTGAAAAGCGGGGAGATTGAGTTAGTCGTAGCCGGCGGCGAATCTGACCGCTGCGCCCGGCCCTTGGATTATGCCTGGATTGTTGATCTGCACGATCAATGCCAGCGTCAGAACACGCACTTTGAATTTCGGCAGTGCGGTACCCACTTCATCAAAGACGGAAAGTGTTATACCCTGCCCTACAAGGAACTCTGCCGGCAAGCCCGCAAAGCAGACATCAATCTTTGAAACTCGCTTTTTCTGGCCGGGAAATGCGAGGAAATTTACACCGGCTTTGAGTACAATAAAATTACAGAAAGGATCTGAAGACTATGGAATGGATTGAACGTCTGAACGCTTCGCTGAATTACATCGAGGAACATCTAAGCGAAGTGATCGAGATCGATGACCTTGCACAAATTGCCTGTTGTTCCAGCTATCACTATCAGCGCATGTTCACTTATATCGCCGGAATTCCGCTTTCGGAATACTTGCGCCGGCGGCGGATGTCGATTGCCGCCGTTGAGCTGCAGCAAAGTGAAATCAAAATTATTGATTTGTCGCTGAAATATGGATACAACTCACCGACAGCGTTTAACCGTGCCTTTCAAAGCGTGCATGGGATCGCCCCTTCGGCAGTCCGCAAAGCGGGCAGCGTTGTCAAAACTTTTCCTCCAATCAGTTTTCGGATCACTGTTAAAGGAGTGGAAGAAATGAATTATCGGATTGAAAAGAAAGAAGCATTTCGAATCGTGGGCTTATCCGCCCCAATGAAAAACAACACGGAGGAAAACTTTTCTGTCGTTCCTCAGCTGTGGGGCAAAGCGGCTCAGGAAGGATTCATCCCCAAGCTGGCATCGATGATGAACACCTCGATCATGGGAATTTTAGGTGTCAGCGCCTGTTTTGACAATGAGCAATGGAAATACTTCATCTCCGTGGCAACCAGCCTTCCTGCGGAAGCTCCGTTGGAAGAATACACTGTTCCGGCTTATACCTGGGCAATTTTTTCCGGCGAAGGCGCCTGCCCGCAGGCCATTCAGGAGTTGGAGCGCCGGATCGTTACCGAATGGCTGCCGACTTCCGGGTATGAATATGACAATGGTCCGGATATCGAGGTTTATCTGGAACCTGACCCATCCAAAGCACGTTTCGAAGTCTGGATTCCAGTAGTACGGGCAAAATCAAGTGATGCGCAATGAGTGCTGAATTTGAAAATTTTAAGCAGAGCTTAAAACCCGATGAACAAACTTGCGTTCAGGCGCTGCATGAAGCTTTTTTAAAGCAAGGCTGTCAGGCTGAAATCAAAGAAGCGAAAAGCGGGTATACTGTCAGTTATATCAACTCTGCCCGCAAAACGGCTGCCAACTTTGTCTGCCGCAAGACCGGCGTCAAACTGCGCTTGTATCCGGAGAGCTTAGACCAATATGAATCCTTTTTAAATACCCTTCCGGAAAAAATGAAAAAAGAAATTCGCAAAGCTTCCGTCTGTAAGCGGCTGATCGATCCCACTGACTGCAATCCACGTTGTCAAATGGGATATACGTTCACCCTGGATGGAGAACAATTTCAGAAATGTCGGTACATGGCCTTTTTCCTAAGTGTTAATGATCTTTCTACACCTTATCTGTTGGAATTTCTCGATCACGAAAGCCAGGCTCATCAGTAACCCGAGAAGATTGCGGACTTAAAAGTAGTTGATACTTAATCTATAGTTCTAAAAACTGCACTGGCGCAATCCAAAATCAGCGTTCCCTATTTAATCAGGGAATGCTTTTTTTATTGCTTCAATCCCATCAAAATGTAAAATATTTCAACACTTTTCTTCTTTTTGTCTAAAATAATGAATTTTCTTCGATTTTCGGCGGAACTTTTTCCATTTTTCCGCAATATGTATCATAGAGGGTTAATGATAAACATGAATTCGGTTAACACAAAATACAAATCGTCCCGCGTGAAAAGAAAAAAGCCATTATCTTTAACGGAAGACTGGGTCTTCAAACACGTTTTCTGTAATCCTTTTAATCTGGAAATTCTTAAATTCCTGCTTCAAGCGATCCATCCCCAGCTCGTCATCAAAAAGATTGTGTTGTTTCCCAATGAAGAAACAGTAAACTTTGAAGATCAAAAAGCCAACCGTTATGACGCCTGCGGCTTGATCAACGATCATCTGATGTTTAATGTTGAAATGCAGCGTTCAGGAAACCGGACTTTACAAGGGATCCGCATTGCCTTTTACGCCTCCAGCCTGTTCAGCAGTCAGCCTATGCGCGGTGTGGACTTCTCAAAGTTAAAACCGATTTGGGTCTTAATGATTGCGGATTTCCCATTTTTGATGATCCGGATCAATATTTTGAAGACTATTCCTTTGTCGGCAGCCGCAATGCGAAATCCTTGACAGAATATATTCATCTGAGTATTGTTGAAGTAGATAGAGCGGAACGCTTAGCGAAGAAACCGACAGAGCAGCTGACGGCTTCAGAGCGGTGGGTAGTCATCCTAAAATATGCAGGAGATCCATCAAAAAGAGCGTGGATCCGCAAGATTATGGAATTGGACGAAGGGTGTCAAAAGGCGGTGGAAAGAATGGAAGCTATCCCTCGTGAAATGGTTGAATTCATGCAGCAGACAGACGAAATGGCGCATGAAATGGAATTAATGGAGCAGTATTTTAATGGTGAAAGAAAAGGATTCCAGCAAGGAATTTTGATCAACAAGGTTCATCTGATCCGCAAAAAAGCGGCGAAAGGCAAGACAGCCGAAGCTATTGCTGAAGCTTTAGAAGAAGAAATTACTTTCATTGAAAAGATATTAAAAATAATTCAGGCGCATCCCAATTTCTCTGATTCTCAAATCGCTAAACAACTGACTAAAAACAAGCGGTCTAAAAAGAAGGACAACGCTGTCAGATTGATATATCCATGATGAATCCCTTTAGCTAAGCAAAAAAAGCTTCAAAGCGAAGCTTTTTTTATTATGTATTTATTTTTCAAGCAGCGCTCGAATAGCGGGTTCCAGTGCTGATAATTCCGAGGTATCTTTGCGAATCCAACAGGATAGGGTCATACCATGGATCAGAGCACAGATCTGCGGAGCTAAATTGGCGGCTTTTTCTTCACTGTAGCCACAGGCTGTCAGTTTATCCTGATACAGGCGAATCCAGCGAATATAGACCTGCTTGGCGGCGGCTTCCATTTCAGCACTGATATCCGATGCTTCAATACCAATAAACGTAATGACCAGCGAAGTAGCATATCCTTTATTATTGGTCAGCATATCCGCAATATGATGAGCCATCTTCACAAACACTTCCACCGCATTATCTGAAACAGGAAAGATGGAAGTCAAGATTCCCTTTTCCATCCGTTCATACGCGTAATTCAGCACCTCAACCCCAAGCTGATTCTTACCATCAGGAAAGAAATAATAAAAGGAACCTTTCGGGATCCCGCACGTATCCAGGATTTCTTTTAACCCTACTCCATAATATCCCTTCTGTGCAATTAAGTTAGCCGCTGATTTCAAAATTCGAAGCCTTTTTTCACTGGTTTTTTCCTGATTCATTCTTTTCTCCCCTATCGATATCTTCCGTCATCTTTATTTCTCTTTCTTTTTATTATAAACTAGAATCAGGACAGAGCGAAAGCGCTATTGTCAAATTGATACTTAAAACCTAAGAAAACACACGGATTATAAACAGGATCTGACCTGGCTCAATACAAATTACTTAAGCCCGATCAACATCCACCATCACTCCATTAAGAAAGGCACTTACAAGAATGCAAAAACATCGAAGCTGGATTTTAAAAATGATGATCGGCAGCGCAATACTCCTGTTGAGTTTCTTTCTTTTAACTGGACTGCGGATCATCCAAGTCATGCGTTGGCGCGATATAGATCAAACGTTGACGATGCGGTGCCTGGGTGCCTGTTCCTCGGAGAACCTCGAATTACACCTGCAGGGAACAGTAAATCAATCCAACCTATTTCATGGGAGTCTGCATGCCGGTGAAATTGAAATCCAGCTTAAAAATATCAAAATGACGCCAAACACGCTTTTCCCGGATTCTGAATATCAATATTGGAATCTCGATAGTTCACGCGGATCTCCCGACTTAAAAATGGTGATGAACCGCTCGTTAACCCAATGGTTTCTTTTTGATTCGAAACGTTCCTTTTTAATCCTGCCGGCGGATTTCAATCTGAATGAACTGGACAAGGTTGAAAATGCGGCGGGAGTCCGGATACGGCTTAACCCATAAATTCTAGCCGTTTGATTTTTGAGAAGTATTTTCACTGAGTATACAAGCAGAAGTGTGCTTCTGTTATTTTCTTCTGCACTGAGGAATCAATCATTTTTGTCACATTCGCCTTTTCTCTCGTTTTTTTAGTTATAATAAAGAAAAGGGAGGATGACTAATGAATAAAATATGGATCATTGAGGACGATCCCAGTCTTGCCCGTCTGATTTCGGAAAACTTAACGAAATGGGGATATCCATGTGAAGCCGCTGTGGATTTCGATCAATTAGACAAAGAATTCTTAAAGGTTCAGCCGCAGCTGATCATCATGGATGTTTCACTGCCGGGAAAAAGCGGTCATGCCTGGTGTGCTGAGATCCGCAAGCTTTCCAAAGTTCCGATTCTTTTTTTGTCTTCTCACAGTGAAAATCTCGATATTATCATGGCCTTGAACCAGGGTGGGGATGATTATCTGACAAAACCCTTTTCGATGGAAATTTTGGTTGCCCGGATTCAGGCCCTGCTGCGCAGGACCTATAGTTATGAACCTTCCGGAACCCTGATGGAATTTCAGGGTGCGGTCTTTAATCTTGCCGATGCTTCCTTAAGCAAAGAAGGACGCCAGTGTGAATTAACTAAAAATGAGTTTAAAATTCTGCAGCTGCTTTTGGAAAATAAAAATAAAGTCGTTTCCCGGGAGAAAATCATGCTTAAGCTGTGGAACAGCGACTGTTTCGTGGATGAAAATACCTTAACCGTAAACGTCAACCGTCTGCGCCGCAAGATGGAACAACTGGGAATCGAGGACTGCATCGAAACGCGCAAGGGATTGGGGTATCTGCTTCATGCTTAGAAGTTATCTGCGGCATCGCCAATTTTTGTTTCTGTGGACAGCTGTTGTCCTGATCATTTTTCTTTTCCTGCAATATCTCTATTGGTATCCGCTGGCATCGATTGGCTATACCGCGCTGATCGTCGTTACTGTATTGGCGATCATTACGGCGTTTGACTACCGCAGTTATCGCAGTCGTCTGAATCAGCTCGATGCCTTGGAAGAAGCCTGGATCAGTTTGGGACGGGAGATGCCGGATACGCAGGATCCCCTGGAGCAGCGTTATCAGCAGCTGATCCTCAAACAGCGCGAAATTTTAACTTTCGAAAAACAAAAACAACTGACTGCTCAGCAGCAGCGAGAAGAACTGGTTACGATGTGGATGCATCAGATTAAGCTGCCCCTGGCTTCGCTCAGCTTAATCATTGAAAGTCTGGAACCTGACGACATCCTTTCCGCCAGTCATCTCAATGAGATGAAGCTGGCTTTAATGCGCACTGAACAATATGCGCAAACAGCGCTCAAAGCTATCCAAATTGAGAATTTAAAAGAAGATTTAATCCTGGAACCTTGTGATCTGGGGGAACTTTGCGCGGAAGTGATCCGCAAACAGGCGCTTCCATTTATCTTGAAAAAGCTGCAGCTGGATTTCACTCCATTTCACCAGACCGTGATCACCGACCGGAAATGGCTTGGCTTCATGGTGGAACAGCTGTTGTCCAACGCTTTAAAATATACCGATTCCGGAACGATCAGCGTAACATTTCAGACCGATCCCGCGCCGCACTTGATCATCGCCGACACGGGCAAGGGTATTTCCGCAGCCGATCAGCAGCGTTTGTTTGAGCATGGATATACCGGATATAATGGTCATCAGGATTTTAAAGCCAGCGGGATCGGCTTAACTCTCTGCAAAAAAACCGCGGATTCCTTAAACATCAAGCTGGTTCTGGAATCGGAAAAGGACAAAGGGACTCAGGTTCATCTGATTTTTCCTCAATCCGACCTGTTTTTCTATCTTTGATCCGGTGCTTTCCATCGTGACAAAAATGTTTGATTTCCTGGGAAATTGTTCGTTAAGTCGATGGAGCGAATTTTCTGATCACGATAAAATGGAGGCAGATGAAAGAAATGAGGGATGCAAAATGGAACTGCTTCGTGCAGAGAACATTCAAAAAGTGTATAACACCCGCGCCGGAGGAAAGCCTTGCCGCGCTTTGGCCGGAGTCAGCTTCTCCGTGGAAGCCGGTGAATTCGTTGCGATTATGGGAGCTTCAGGATCCGGCAAATCAACGCTGCTGAATATCCTGGCAACGCTGGATATGCCCACCAGCGGTGAGGTTTATCTGGAAGGAAAGTCCATGAAGCTGGTGAAGGGAAAAAATCTGGCCGCTTTCCGGCGGGAAAAGCTGGGCTTTGTATTCCAGGATTTTAATCTTCTGGACACCTTCACTGTCCGCGACAACATTCTTCTGCCGTTAGTGCTCTCCCGTACTCCGCTGGCAGAAATGCAGCGCCGGCTGAAACCGGTTGTCGACAGTTTAGGGATTGAAGCGTTATTAGAACATTATCCGGTTGAAATTTCCGGCGGTGAAAAGCAGCGGACCGCCGTTGCCCGAGCGGTGATCACACAGCCGCGTCTGATTCTGGCGGATGAGCCCACCGGAGCCTTGGACTCCCGTTCTTCCCAACAGCTGCTGAGTATTTTTGATCAGCTCAACAAGCAAGGTCAGACACTGCTTATGGTCACGCACAGCTCCTTGGCGGCCAGTCATGCCCAACGGGTATTGTTTATCCGCGACGGCAAGCTGTTTGCTGAATTGTGCCGCGGCGATCAGTCGCAGCAGGTCTTTTATGACCGCATCACCGCCTCCTTATCCATGGCGACCCGGCAAGGAGAAGAACGCCTATGATCCACTATGCATTCCGGCTGGCCTGGTCCAATCTCAGGCGCACGCAGAACGTCACGCTGCCCTTTTTTCTGGCCAGTACCGTGACTGTGTTTCTGCATTTTCTGATCATGACGATGATGTTTAACCCGCATGTCCCGGAAATCCGTGGCGGAGCCACGCTGGCTTTTATCTTCCAGCTGGGCGTCTTCGTCATCACCACGTTTGCGATTCTGTTCATGATCTCCATCCATCAGATGTTGTTGAAAAAACGAAAGAAGGAATTGGGATTATATACGATCTTGGGCATGGAAAAAAAGCATATTTCACTAATTCTGTTCTGGGAAAATGCGATCCAGACGACGGCCTCGCTGGCCTTAGGGTTGATTCTGGGCTTTGTCGGCGGTCAGCTGATGTGGATGATCCTGCTGCGGATGCTCAACAGTCCTGACGGGCTTCCATATACCTTTTCCCTGACAGCGCTGATCTGCACAACCGTCGTCTTTCTCGGATTATTTATCGTCACAACTGCGGTTTCCTTGTTCCAGATTCATCGGATCAATCCGATTGAACTGCTTCACAGCGAAAAACAAGCCGACAAACCGGTGCGGTTTCTCGCTGTGAAAACGGGAATCGGCGTGATTGTTCTTGGAATCGCTTATGCTATTGCCCTCTTGACCAACAATATGTTTACCGCGTTGATGGTGTTTTTTTTCGATTGTCTGTTAGTCATCTTTGCAACTTCGATCTTGTTTGAATCCGGAATCACATTCTTTCTGCGCTGGCTGAAAAAACGCAGATCCTTCTATTACAAGCCCAACAATTTCGTCGCGGTTTCGATGTTGTCCCATCGGATTCGCCGTAATGCGGCCAGTCTGACGACGATTTGCATCCTCAGTACGATGCTGTTAGTCACGATGGGCGGGAGTGCGGCCTTATTCTTCGGCGAGGATAACGCCCTATCCGAATCCAATCCGGATGATCTGACCTATACGCTGACAGGAGAGCTGACTTCTTCCAAACAGGATGAGCTTGCCGCAGTTGCTCAACAACTGGCTGCGGAAAATAACGTGGTTCTCGAAGACGTCCAGATTTACAGCTACGCCGATGCTTATTCCAAGCTGCAGGATAATGTGTTAAGCCCCTTTGTTACCAGCGATTATCTTGTCGGCCTGCGCAGCGCGGTGATTGATTATGGCTATGATGTCTTTTTGATCCAGGCTGATACGTATCGGCGGATTAGCGGACAAACCGCCAAGCTGCAGGAAGATGAAATCCTGATACTCACGGGAAATGAACAGGTCCAGCTTTCGGATTTAACGATTCAGGGAAAAACCTATGCGGTTCAGGACATCCGGCGCGATACGCCCTTTTCCTGCCGCAAGTACAACAACGGCGGAGGTACGAATACTTCAAATTCCAGTGAACTGTTATTTCTGGTCTTTGCGGACGAAGCGTCGCTGATGTCTGTTCAGGATTATCTGCAGGAAGGCGAGTGGGAAAGCAATACGCGAATCGGCGTCAATTATGCTGGAACATTGGAAGATCGAACAGCCTTTTACGAGGCTTTCAATCAGAAAGTCCGCGCTCTGGATGCACCTGTCCGTTATGCAACCTGCCTGGATTATGACCGTCAGGAATTCCGAAGCATGTATGGCGGATTGTTGTTTGTCGGTGTTTTCTTCTCTGTGTTATTTCTGACTGCCACGGTTCTGATCATCTACTTCAAACAGATTTCAGAAGCGATGGATGATCGTGAACAATACCTCATCCTGCAGAAGGTCGGCATGGATGAACAGGAGGTTTCCGCAACCATCAACCGTCAGGTCATTCTGGTCTTCTTCCTTCCTTTGATCACCGCCCTGCTTCATACCGGCTTTGCGATGCCGCTGATGCAGACTCTGCTGGTCGCGCTGAAGCTGACCAATCCTGTCTTTACCTATACCTGCGTCAGCGTCTGCGCCGTTATCTTCACGATCTTCTATCTCATCTTCTACCGCATGACTTCCCGGATCATTAAGAAAGAAGTTGCATTTTAACCGCAGAAAAAAGACTGCCCTGAATCCTGAATGCTTAAATCATCAGGACCGGCGCAGTCTTTTCTTTTGTTCTTCGATTGCTGAATTCAAGTTGGCTTTCCAACTTGGTTATTCGTACTTTCTGCCTAAATAAAACATCGGAATCAACAGTGTTCCCAAAAACGGAAGAACCCAGGCTAAAACCACGCCGTAGTTCGGCAGCGGCAGTGTGTCGATCCACACGTAATAGGGAGGCATGACAACCATCGTGACCAACGACCAGATCCGTCCGGCTTGGACTATATGCGGCCAGTTGCGGTTGTTGAAATGAACGCCGGCCAGATTGATTCTGAAAATGCCGTCGCTGTAGGCGCTGATTGAATTTTCATCGTAGTAAGCCGGAAGCTTTTCCTTGATTCCCACACAGAAATAGATTCCAAAAATGATGCTGAGCAGTTCCATGACGGCGATATTGCTGACGCTGACAAGCTGCCCATAGCCGCTTTTAATTAAGATCCAAAACTCGGCAGCGGTCAAAATCAGACATCCGATCAATAACCGGCAATATGTCTTACGCCGCTGCTTGAGAACCTGGGAATCCTCCTCCGTCATCGTAATAGCTTTTTTCACCAGCGCCTCAACCTGTGTAGCATTCATCGGTTCGTTACTTGGCATCCGGCGGCCTTCCAGCAGTTCCGTCACACTGACGCCCAAGGCCTGAGCCAGAGGAATCAACAACGTAATATCCGGCATATTCAGTCCCGTTTCCCTTAATTAAAGATATTGTTGGGTAAAAAAGAAAGGTCAGTCGATTT
>ERZ1106981.1047-NODE-1047-length-14516-cov-4.123297_pt1 | contig 14516 bp, 10 predicted proteins | sample MGYA00403692_ERZ1106981 | MGnify/ENA primary metagenome ERZ1106981 (study PRJEB35170, sample SAMEA104062431) | human gut metagenome | biome: human gut; feature: human-associated habitat; material: faeces | place: Denmark | collected 2012-06-22 ... | reverse complement strand
ATAACAGTAAGAAGAATTTTTATGTCAATTCGATGAATGTCAATGGTGCTGATTATACGAAGAATTATCTCCGTCACAATGACTTATTCAAAGGTGGTATTATCAAAATAGATATGATTAACTGGCCGAATATGGACAGGGGAACTAAAGAAGAAGACATGCCTTATTCTTTCTCTAAAGAGCAATAATCCTTACTCAATAAATGAATGTCCCACCAGTGTGACACAGCTATAACATCGGTGTGGCACACTGGTGCCAAGCCGATGGCACAAGTATCAGTCTAGCAGGAAAATTATCAGGCACTGGAAGTATCCTGATTCAAAGATGATGAAGACCCGAATTTGAATCGGGCAGAAAATAAACGTAAGTACCTGAATTGTTGATATATCCTAACACATAAGGATCCAGGATAATCTCAGATATTTTTTTCCGAAAAAAGAGAGATAAGACTAAGTGTTTCTTCTATTTACGTTGTTTTATTAATAAAGGGAGGGAAAGTCGACGCTCTTCTTTTTGAGTTTAATAAAATGTATAACCATTAAATTAAATGTATGAAAAGTAAAAATCCGCTTCGAAAGTCGAAGTTTTTTCGAACCTTATTAATCCTTTTCTTTTTAGCAGTACCCGTACAATGGACCATGGCGCAGTTGACCTTATCAACTCCACGTACGACTTTAGGTATTGTCATTAAAGAAATCCAATCACAATCAAAGTTTAAGTTTTTCTACAGTGACAAACTGCCATCTACCACAGTTGAACCTTTAAAGGTAAAAGACGCTTCTTTAGAGGAAGTATTAAATAAACTTCTAAAAAACAAAAACATCTCTTATAAAATAGAAGAGAATATTATTTACTTGTCAGAAGACAAATCCCCTGCCCCCGTTCAACAGCAAGCCAAAAAAGAACGTACTATAACCGGACAAGTCCTAGATTCTAAAGGTGAGCCCCTTATTGGTGTCAGTATACTAGTAAAGGGAACAACGGAAGGAACTATCACAGATTTAGATGGCAATTATAAAATAATTACTAAAAGCAATAATCCGGTCATCGTTTATTCTTACATTGGCTACAAAACAAAGGAAGTGCCTTTGAGAGGGCAAACATCTGTCAGTGTTACGCTATTGGACGACACGCATGTAATTGATGAAGTGGTCGTTACCGCATTGGGTATCAAACGTTCTGAAAAAGCATTGAGTTACAACGTGCAACAAGTGAAATCCGATGAAATAACAACCAATAAAGACGTGAATTTCATCAATGCGCTAAGTGGTAAAGTGGCTGGTGTTAACATTAATACCTCATCCTCTGGAGTAGGTGGCGCATCTAAAGTAGTCATGCGTGGTTCAAAGTCCATCATGCAATCATCAAACGCCTTATATATTATCGACGGAGTACCGATGTATGCCGGGAATAATGAAGGAGGAACAGAATTCGCATCACAAGGTTCTACAGAGCCCATTGCTGATGTTAACCCGGAAGACATTGAGTCCATGTCTGTTCTGACGGGTGCGGCGGCAGCTGCCCTTTACGGTTCCGCAGCAGCCAACGGAGCTATAGTTATTACAACTAAGAAAGGAAAGGAAGGACATTTAAATATTTCAGTAAATAGTAATACCGAGTTTTCCAATCCATTCGTTATGCCCAAATTTCAAAACAGATATGGAACAGGCAGTTCAAAATCCGCAACTAATGTTGATCGAAGCTGGGGCAATCCGTTAATGAGCGTCAATTCTTATGATTATGATCCTAAAAAAGATTATTTTCTAACAGGAGTTACAGGAACAGAAAGCATTGCTTTTTCTACCGGAACAGAAAAGAATCAAACGTACGCTTCTGTAGCCGCAGTAAACTCTAAAGGGATAATTCCTAACAACAAATATGCCCGTTATAATTTCACCTTTCGCAATACGACTTCTTTTTTAGATGATAAAATGACTTTGGATATAGGAGCGACTTATATCCGCCAAAATGACCGTAATATGACAAATCAGGGAACTTACAACAATCCATTAGTTGGAGCGTATTTATTCCCGAGAGGAGGAGATTGGGAAGATATTAAAATGTATGAACGATATGACATGACCCGCAAAATCAATACTCAGTATTGGCCGGCCGGCGATGCCGCCATGACTATGCAAAATCCATATTGGATTAATTATCGGAACTTACGGGAAAACAAACGAGATCGCTATATGCTGAATGCCAACTTAAATTATAAAATTCTGGATTGGCTCAGCATAAGTGGAAGAGTACGCCTGGATAATTCAAATAATGATTATACAGAAAAATTCAGCGCTTCTACCAATACCCAATTGACAGAAATGTCAGCCCGTGGCTTATATGGCATAACAAAAAGCAATGATAAACAATTGTATGCAGACTTCTTACTCAATATAAACAAGCAATTCGGAACAACTTGGAACTTACAAGCAAACATAGGTGCTTCATTCACGGATATGCGTTCTGATGCCATGAAAGTAAGAGGTCCGATAGCAGATGGCAGCACTGAAGGCGAAATTGTTGGAATGACCAATGTTTTCAATATACAGAATCTGAGCCCTACCAGGACTGAACGTCTGCAAGAAGGATGGCGCGAACAAACTCAATCAATCTTCACATCCGTAGAGCTAGGTTATAAAAGTACCTATTATCTGACATTAACCGGAAGAAATGACTGGCCATCGCAATTAGCTGGTCCCAATTCTAAGAATTCGTCTTTCTTTTACCCTTCTGTAGGACTTTCTGTAGTGCTATCAGAACTTATACCTAATTTAAACAAAGAATATTTATCATATATGAAGCTACGTACGTCGTACGCATCTGTCGGAATAGCCTTTCAACGTTTTATAGCCAACCCTTTATACGAATGGAGTAAGGAGAACGGACAATGGAGCAACACGACACAATATCCCATATATGATTTGAAGCCGGAAAGAACAAAGTCATTCGAAGTGGGGTTAACTATGCGCTTCTTTAAAGACTTCGATCTGGATGTAACCTATTACAATACTCTAACCAAGAACCAAACATTTAATCCGGAGCTCCCGATATCCGGATGGTCTAAATTATATATCCAAACCGGTTCTGTTAGAAACCAAGGTATCGAACTATCATTAGGATACAAAAAAAGCTGGAATCATTTTACTTGGGATACAAGATACACATATTCAGCCAACCATAATAAAATAGAGACTTTAGCAGATAATGCTATAAATCCGGCAACAGGAGAAAGCTTCTCTATCGAGACACTAAATATGGGAGGATTAGGTGAAACCCACTTTTTACTCCGGGAAGGAGGTACAATGGGAGATTTATATTCTTTGATTGACTTAAAACACGATAGCAATGGCAAAATCATGGTTGATCAAAATGGCAACGTATCAACGGAATCAATAAAGAATTCGACCAACTACATTAAATTAGGGAGCGTACTTCCAAAAGCCAATATGGCATGGAGAAACAATTTCAGATGGAAAAACCTCAATATAGGCTTTATGATTGCAGCTCGTCTAGGCGGTGTTGTTTTCTCACGCACTCAAGCTATCTTGGACGATTTTGGAGTATCAGAAGCTTCAGCCATAGCTCGTGACCATGGAGCTATCATCGTCAATAAAACAGATGAAATATCTCCAGAAGTATGGTATAGCACCATTGGCGGAGGTACTGCAATTCCTCAATATTATACTTATTCGGCCACCAATGTGCGCTTGCAAGAAGCGTCTATCGGATATACGATTCCACGTAAATGGCTGTATAATATATGTGACTTGACCGTATCGGTTATAGGACGCAACTTATGGATGATTTACAATAAAGCTCCATTTGACCCGGAATGCGTTGCTTCTACTGGTAACTTCTACCAAGGCATTGATTATTTCATGATGCCTTCACAACGTAACATCGGTTTTAGTTTAAATCTTAAGTTCTAAAAGTATATATTATCATGAAAATACTTATCAACAAAATATTTATAAGTTCATTGACTATTGCCTGCATGGCATGTACGGGGAACTATATTGACATTAATTCGAATCCTTACCAACCAAATGATCTGACAGCGGACGATTATGCCTTAGGTGCTGCAATGAATAACTTGGCCGGATGCGTTGTCTCAGCCGACGTGAACACTGCTCAGTTTACGGACTGTCTTTTAGGTGGTCCGGCAGGAGGATATTTTGCCGACTCTAATAGCGGGTGGGCTAACACCATCTCCATGTATAATGCTAAAGATGACTGGACCAGAGTCTTTCTGAAAAGTGATCGTATCATTCCGATTCTATATACCAACTTGAATACGGTGAATCGCATCTCTACATCAACAAATAATTCTGTAGCTATGGCTGTTGCGCAAATTATCAAAGTCGCCGCAATGCACCGCATAACAGACACTTATGGTTCAATACCTTACTCAAAGATTGGAGAAGACGGTTCAATAACGACTCCTTACGATATCCAAAAGGATGTTTACTACAGCTTCTTCGATGAATTAGATGCAGCTATTCAAACCTTGCTAAAAAATAAAACGATATCGTTATCTCCCAGTGCCGATTATGTCTATGGAGGCGACTTATCCAAATGGATCAAATTTGCTAATTCTCTAAAACTCCGATTAGCAATAAGAATTGCCAATGTAGATAAAGATAAAGCCGAAGAAGAAACACAAAAAGCTGTTGACCCGAAAAATGGCGGTTTGATTGAAACAAATCAGGATAATGCGAAATGGGATTACTTTAAAACGAATCCAAATCCACTATATACAGCAACACGATATAATCAACCAGAGGGTTGCGAAACAGGGGGAGATACACATGCGGCAGCTGATATCATTTTATACATGAACGGATACAATGACCCGAGACGAGAGAAATATTTTGTAAAATCCGAGTTTTCCGGTCAAGACTATGTAGGGTTACGCAGAGGCATTATTGTTCCCGCCTCATCCATTACACGTCAATATTCCGGAGTGAACTTAAAACCCACAGATCCCATTTATTGGATGAACGCCGCGGAAGTAAATTTTTTGCGGGCTGAAGGAAAGGCTGTATACGGATTTAACACAGGAGATAAGCAGGCTAAAGAATACTATGAGGAGGGTATTCGATGCTCGTTTGAGCAATGGAAAGCAGAAGGTATTGATACATATTTAAACATTTCAGATGCCTACATTGGTTATTATTCTGATCCAGGCGTTCCAGAAAACAGTTACTATATGAAATTAACAGATATCGCAGTCAAATGGAATGAGGGAGCTTCTCCGGAAGAAAAACAGGAACGAATAATTATTCAGAAATGGATAGCGAACTGGATATTGGGAAACGAGGCATGGGCAGACTATCGGCGCACGGGCTTCCCTAAGTTGATTCCGGCATCTCCAAACGGCAATAAGAGCAATGGTATCGTTAACTCTCTCAAGGGTGCCCGTCGCATGCCTTATCCTCAAGATGAATACATTAGCAACAAGCATAATGTAGAAAACGCAGTTATTTCCTTAGAAGGAAGTGATAATATGGGAACAGATGTATGGTGGGCGAAATCTAAATAAATAATATCTAAAAACAAGAAATATGAAGAAACTGCATAATTTATTAAGCGCTTTATTTATCATAAGTTTGACTATTGCATCTTGTGATGACTGGACAGAGCCGGAGAGTTTGACAATCAATAAGCCTACAATCGAGGAACAAAATCCCGAATTATATGCTAGCTATTTGGCATATTTACGCAAATATCGTGAGACAGAGCATCAGAAGGTTTATGCATGGTTTGATAATAGTGTCAAGGAACGTTTTTCACGAGCGCATTATTTAACGGACATACCTGACAGTATTGACGTCGTGGGGTTAATATATCCTGACCGGTTAACCCAAAATGAATTAAATGAAATAGCCGAGATTCGGAATAAAAAAGGAATAAAGGTTATATATTCCATTGATTTCGATAAAATAAAAGAGGCCTACAATGAAAAACGAATGAATGCACCGGAGGAAGAACCCTTATCCGAGAGCTTTCGTGATTTTTTAACCGACAGCCTGTCCAATGCGCTAACATTATTGAGGAAATATAAATACGATGGAATATCTCTTAATTACGTCGGCAAAAGTCCTCTATATATGAACAGCGTAGAAAAAAAAGAATACATGGAGAATGAGAATTGCTTTATTGGCATCATTAATGATTGGAGTGAGCGCAATACGGATATTCCTCTTATTTATCAAGGAAGACCTGAAAACTTAATAGATAGAACGATATTGAACAAATGTGACATAATATTCATTAATAGCACGCAAGCTACATCGTTGAGCGATTTAACTCGTTTATATACACTCGGATACTTTGCCGAATATGCCAATAAATACGGAATGTGCGTAATGGGTACTCCGCTTGTTGGTTCAAGCAAATATAGTACATTCACAGACGAAAGACCATCTGTAATTGCATTAGGAGAATGGGCATTGATACCTCATAATGAGAATCCAATAGCAGCCGTTGGGGTCTATGACTTCTCCGGAGATTATTTTTCTGCAGATAAAAACTATAAAAATATTCGTAATCTAATTTCGACATTAACACCGTCGATCAAATAAAAAGGAGGATTAGCATATGAGAGATATTTCATTGATTTTATACGTCATATTATTCACTCTCGCCGGAATTATATTTTCCTGTCAGGATGATTTAGAAAACTATAATAGTAAAATATACTATACTACCCCACAACTAAACAAAATCTTCATAGAAGAAGACATGAATACTTGTGAAAAGAAACTGCAGGTAACTTTGGCCAAGCCTGTAAATGAAGATGTAATATTTTCGTTAGTTGCAGATACAGAGAAAGTTTTAAATTACAATCTGTTATATAGTGATAATGCGAAATTACTACCCGCAAACTATTACAATTTATCACAGACTAATGTCACTATTACAGCAGGAAAGATGTTCTCGGATGAGGTAAACATTGCTTTCAAAGAATTATCTGAATTGGATAAATCTCAAATATATGTATTACCAATCTCCATTAGTGGTTCAAATCTGGATATTCTGCAAAGCCAACGAACTGTTTATTATGTGATCAAAGAAGCTTCCTTAATAAATGTAGTTGCCAATATGAAAGAAAATAGTTTTTCTATAAAGTGGAATAATGCAGAGGTTGTAAATAACTTATCAGAGTTGACCGCTGAATTTCTCATAAATATTGATGCTTTTGCGAATGAAAGAGGTAGCAATATTTCTACGATTCTTGGAGTTGAGGGACATTTTCTAATTCGCTTTGGAGATGAAAAGTTTATTCCGAACAACCAACTTCAAATTGCAGCAAAAAACAGTATTGGAGAAGAAAAACTAACATCTTCAGACTGGGTTTGCAAATCAGGAAGATGGACACATATAGCTGTTACCTACAGTCAGTCAGATCATGAAGTGGAAGTTTATATTGACGGACGAAAAAAAACGACTCAGACATTCAACAGTTTTAACGAAAAGATTAACTGGGGCAAATATTTCGAGACAGAAACAGAGCAAAATAGAAGTTTCTGGATTGGCTATTCTTACAGCTCTGACCGTTATCTAGATGGTAATATTTGTGAATGTAGAATTTGGAATCGAAGATTACAAGAAGGAGAGATAAAAAGTGAAAATCACTTCTATAAAGTGAATCCTGAGACAGATGGTCTAGTCGCCTATTGGAAACTCAACGAAGGAACTGGTAATAATATAAAAGATTACACATCAAACGGCAATGACGCAGTTACTGCTAAAAACGTGATTTGGAAAACCGTAGAACTTCCAGCGAAATAAACATTATGAAATAAATTAAGAAAATATGAGACTAAATAGTATATTTAAAGCAAACAGGCTCTTCCTTATGGGAATATTGGCTAATTGTATAATAATAGGATGTACAGAAACTGAAATTGAACAAAAGCCGATAGATGAGACATCCTATACCATAACAGATGGACAAAAAGGATATTTAAGAAACATGAACGGCCAACGTTATATGGAGACAATTGAACTCAAAGCCAATACTTCTGGTTTCATGGAGTTTACTCTGAATGCTACATCAAAAGCTGAAGAAATAAGTGAAATCCTATTAAAATATGATTTAGGGATATTGGAAGATTATAATAACGAAACAGGGAATGAATTCGAAGCTCTTCCTGAAAATTCAGTTAAAATAGAAAATAATGGAAGCTTGATTTTAAATCAAAATCAGCAGCAAACCTCACCGTTACGTTTAGAATACACTCTTTCGGGAACACAAGTAGCAGGGAAAACTTATGTTATACCTCTATATGCCAAAACAAAATCGGGAAATCTAAAACTTTCAGAAACAGATTCCAGATTCCTATTATTCCTAAAGGTTGCAGAAAACCCAGGAGATTGCAACAAAGGTAATGATGCTGTAAAAATATTTAGTTGTATAGAGGTTAATGACACAAACCCTTTAAACCATTTATGTTTTAAGTTAAAAAACAGCCAAAAGTATCTAATAGATGCTGTTATACTTTTTTCAGATAATGTCATCCTCGATAAGAAGACTGGCACTGTACACGCAGGAGTCAACGACAATGTAATGCATGTCTTGAATAATCGCGAAAAATATCTCAAACCATTACAAGACCGTGGAATAAAAGTTATATTGAGCATAATGGGACATTACACTCACGCCGGTGTAGCTAATATGAAAGAAGAAACAGCAAAAGCATTTGCTAAAGAACTGAAAATCATATGTGACACTTACCAATTGGACGGGATTTTCTACGACGATGAATATACTACACGTGAAGTACCTACCCCCCCAGGATTTGATGCTGATAGATCCTACAAAGCCGGTGCACGACTATTTTATGAAGTAAAAAGGATTATGCCGGATCGCTGGAACATTGCATATCATTTGAACGGTACTTATGATTTCAGCTCGGAAGATTGTAAATTCTTAGATCATAATGGAGAAAAGAAGGGACCAGAATATTATGTTGACTATGCCGTAGCAGATTACAGCGACTATGATGACATCGATAATTTAGCAAAGCATTATCCTGGTTTACCTGAAAACTGTCGGGGAATAAAATCGCAAGAATTTAATAGGGGATATTGGAATACAGAAGATGAACTTCAACAAATCAAGCAAAGAAAAGCAATCAGTTTTATTTTTGGAATGAGCCCATTCCGTAGCTCATTCAAAACACCCCCATACCCTACAAACGATACACAATTAAGCATGTTGAAGAAAATGGTACGCATTTTCTATGACGATGAATTAGTCTATGATGAAAAACCTTTCAACAAAGACTGGTAAACGATAATAGAATTCTATACATATTAAACCTTTAGAATAAAATAATCAATTATGAAAAAGTATATATTATTATTTTGTATTGCACTTGGCTTCCAATCATGCGGCGATGAGGAGGATAAATTCTTCAACCCTAATAAAGCAGGAAACGAAATTGCAAATGTAGAAAGTAATACACAACCAGAGATTACAGTAAATACAACTTTATTTGATGTAAAAAAAGGATACCGTGTCCAGAATAAAATCACAAGTGGTTCTAGTGAATACAACATTATTGTATTAGATCCTAATATAGCCAATGCCACTATTGAAGGTAATATTATAACTGTTGAAGGGATAGAGCAAGGAGAAACAGAGGTCATTCTCACCGACAAGGGGGGGGATTATAAGAATATTAAAGTAAATGTCTATTTATCAGATGTATTAACAACTGATGCAGGGAATTCTCTTACAATAAGACTACCTTTTGGAGTAGCTACTAAAACGAAAATTAATATATTAACTGGCAACGGCGAATATTCCGCGACTTCTTCTGATGAAACTGTCGCTACAACCGAAATTCAAGAAAATGAAATTGTAATAACAGGACAAAAAGACGGTACAAGTCAAGTAATCATTAAAGACTCAAGAGGATTAGAATCCAAAATTGAAGTTAATGTGGAAACCACAAATGAACCATATACTCCTGAACAATTAGTAGAAATCAAAAGTAATCCAAAAATCCGTTATATTGCCGAAGGAAGTAATATCCTAGATATAACGACTTATAACGTCACTTATTATGCAGGAGGAATTGTCTCAGGAGCAAAACCAGAAAACGCTTGCTATGGAATGTTTGAATTTGGATTTAGAGCTCAATTATGGGTACAATTTCCTCAAAGAATAGATTATACATTAGGTAAAAAAGAAGGAGGCCTGATCACTTATGGAAGAATCAGGTTTAATAAGATATTAAATGAGGTAGATGTAAATTTTGAAGTAATAAAGCATGAAGAAGGAGTTGTGTGGGCCACTTACTATGCCATACATGAGGGAAAAGCCTATGTTGGATATATGGTATTTAATGAGTGATTTACAGCAGAAACAATAATCCAGATTCATTAAACGTTCATTTGAAAAATGTTTAATTGATCAGGTAATACCGAATCTGCCTACGAATAACACAGGAAGATTCATTAAAACAAAAAAAGAGAAGGCAACTACTTCATTGCGAAATAGTTGCCTTTTTGTATCTTTAAGCATTTTCCTTAAAAAAAACGATTTGACGGTCAAAACGGGGATAATTAAATTGTAAAGATTTAAGTATATGACAAAAAAATATAGTTTACTAATTATCAAATAATTACTATCAAAGTGATTCCCGAAGAGAACAAGATTATCGGCTACACTACACGCAACAGCGGTGGAGTTCCCAAAAACTTCAAGAACTACTTTATTATTGAAATCGACAAGCCTTTTACTTACAAAGCAACGGTAGCTAATGGCAATCTGCAAGAGAACGTTGCCGAACAGACAACTGACCATGCCGGAGCTATCATCGGTTTCCGGACACACAAAGGCGAACAGGTACATGCCCGAATCGCTTCTTCTTTCATCAGCTTCGAACAAGCTGCCGCGAACATGAAAGAATTAGGCAAAGACAATATCGAACAACTGGCCAGAAAAGGAAAAGAAGCCTAGAATCAAGTATTAGGGAAGATAGAAGTAGAAGGCGGTAATCTCGACCAATACCGTACATTCTATTCTTGCCTGTACCGTTCACTGCTTTTCCCGCGCAAGTTCTACGAACTGGATGCTACCGGACAATCGGTTCATTACAGTCCGTACAACGGTCAGGTTCTGCCAGGATATATGTACACCGATACAGGTTTTTGGGACACTTTCCGTTGCTTGTTCCCGTTGTTGAATCTGATGTATCCGTCGGTCAACAAGGAAATGCAGGAAGGGCTTATCAACACGTATAAAGAAAGCGGTTTCTTCCCCGAATGGGCAAGTCCGGGTCACAGAGGTTGCATGGTCGGCAATAATTCCGCTTCTATCTTGGTAGACGCTTATATGAAAGGCGTGAAAGTGGACGACATAAAGACATTGTACGAAGGATTGATTCACGGAACGGAAAGCGTACACCCCGAAGTCTCTTCTACAGGACGCTTGGGATACGAGTACTATAAGAAACTGGGGTATGTTCCTTACGATGTGAAAATCAACGAAAACGCCGCCCGTACACTGGAATATGCATACAACGACTGGTGCATCTACAAACTCGCCAAAGAACTGAAACGTCCGAAGAAAGAGATTAACCTCTTTGCCAAACGTGCCATGAACTACAAGAATCTTTTCGATAAAGAATCCAAACTAATGCGCGGACGCAACGAAAACGGTACATTCCAGTCTCCATTCTCTCCGTTGAAATGGGGGGGACGCTTTCACGGAAGGAAACAGTTGGCACTACACCTGGTCTGTATTCCACGACCCGCAAGGGCTTATCGACCTGATGGGTGGAAAAGATATGTTCGTCACAATGATGGACTCCGTATTTGCCGTACGGCCTGTCTTTGACGACAGCTACTACGGACAGGTGATTCATGAAATCCGTGAAATGACTGTTATGAACATGGGTAACTATGCACATGGCAACCAGCCTATCCAACACATGATTTACTTATACGACTATGCCGGCCAACCTTGGAAAGCCCAATACTGGCTGCGTCAGGTTATGGACAGAATGTACACTCCGAGCCCGGACGGTTATTGCGGTGACGAAGACAACGGACAGACTTCCGCCTGGTATGTATTCTCGGCATTAGGCTTCTACCCTGTCTGCCCGGGAACAGACGAATATATAGTAGGTGCCCCATTATTCAAGAAAGCTACTCTTCATTTTGAGAACGGCAACAGTTTAGTGATTGACGCTCCAAACAACAGCAAAAAGAACTCCTATGTCAACTCGCCGAATGTCAACGGAACTGATTACACCAAGAATTATCTCCACCACGAAGACTTATTTAAAGGTGATACTATCAAGGTAGATATGAGAAACCGACCGAATACGGAAAGAGGAACCAAAGAAGGGGATATACCTTATTCTTTCTCCAAAGAGCAATAATCCTTTCTCTATAAAATTGTCGCCATCCCGGTTTCAGCCTTCAGTTTTTTTCTGAAAGTAGCTAATCATCGGGATTCCGGCAGAAAGCGATAGCCTGAAAGTAAAGAAGTCTGCTTTCAGGCTATTGTTTTTGATCACTTTCCACTACTTTTTGAGATAAAGTATCATAAATACTACTATAAGACCATTACTATTCATTGATTTCACCAAATTCCCGAAATGCCGATAAATAAGGAGATAGCGGGTGAAAGCAAGTGGCAAATTCCAGTAAAACTGAAGATTATCGGTTTCACCTTGTTTTTTTCAAAAATATCCCTTGAGCTAAAAACAATATCATTATAGCTAATCCGGATATGATTATAGCTAATGAGAATATGCTTATAGCAAATCCGCTGTCAGGTATTAATAGATAACCCATTAGGTATCAACAGCCTGAAGTCGAAGTATTAACGCCTTAATTTTCAGCCACTAATACTTGAGTTGGTGTATCTATATATTCAGCACATTGTATCTATATACTTACCATATTGAATCTATATATTCAGTACGGTGGCTCTATATGTCCAGCAACCGGTATAAATAGATTTGAAAGGTGAAAGCAATAACGGGAGATTTCACCTTGATTTTTTCTACGCTTTCACCCGCTATCTCCTTATTCATCGATGTTCTAGATATAAGGTGAAACTGGTGGAATTTATGAGTTAAAAGTTCATGTTATACTTATGAGAATCAGTAATTGAAAACAAATACTCATTCATTTCCGTGTAGAATGAAATCTTCCGTGCATGTAGGTGACCGTTATTTCGTAAACTATCAGAAAATAGAACGTGAAGTAACCCGTCTATGCGAAATACTAAATCAGCGCATCAAACAAGTTCAGGCACCCAACTCTATCTATCAGTTAGCTTTCGACGCCCATTATTATCTGGTTAGTATTCATCCATTTGCTGATGGAAACGGGAGAACTTCACGTTTATTGATGAACTATATCCTCTCTTATCATCAACTTCCTTTAGCCACTATCTTCAAAGAGGACAAACTGGAATATTATCAGGCATTGGAAGCATCCCGACCCAAAGATGATGAAGAACCGGACTTGGGTCCTATCCGCAATTTTATGTTGCTCAACAGATGAAATATCTTGCAATGGAAATCAAGAAATATAAAGAGGCGGAAAACAAAGGGGGAATAAGATTTATGTTCTAAACAAAGATATTTGGATACTGATACTCATTCCATCAATGTCTATTATTTTCAAATAATTAGTATTGCAAGACAATGATTTCAGATTCTTAAAAACTGTTTTGAATTTATCATTTGACCCTATTAAGCATCAGGGCAACCGCATCAAAATTCTAATCATCTATTCCACCTGTTCTTTCGGATAATTCACCAAATACAAAGTCTTTGTCCCCCGAGTGAACGCCGTATACAACCACCGGAAATAATCCGGAGTCAAATATTCATCCATCATATATCCTTGATCCAAGAACACATTCTGCCACTGTCCGCCCTGTGCTTTATGGCAAGTCACCGCATACGCATACTTCACTTGCAATGCATTATAATGCGGGTCAGCTTTCATCTTCTTCATCCGGTCACGCTTATTGGGAATATCTATATAATCTTCCAGTACCGTATAAAACAACCGGTCATTATCCGCCTTCGGCAATGCAGGTGCGTCTGAATGTAAAGTATCCAACAACAAATTAGCATCCAGTTCAAAATCATTCTGGTCGGGAAACCGAAGGGTGACTTCGGCAAAACGGAAGCCGTACATCTCACGAGTACGACGGACACGGCGGACAACGGCAATTTCGCCATTGGCTATGAAATCCATTTCCTTATACTTCTCTGTCCAATAATAGTTATTCTTAGTCACCATCAGCATATCGCCCGTATTCAACTCATCTTCACGCCATAGGATTTGCGCACGTATCCCATTATTATATAGGTTCGCACGTTTATTAGAACGGCAAATAACAATCGTTTCGTCCATCCCGTCATGGTCATAGCAATTGTTTAGTTCTTCAATCAATTCCATACCCGGCACTACTTTTATATCAGGAAAACCTGTTATTTTTATTTTAGGTAAAGAATAACAATCATCCTCCG
>ERZ1106981.1045-NODE-1045-length-14538-cov-51.149002_pt1 | contig 14538 bp, 13 predicted proteins | sample MGYA00403692_ERZ1106981 | MGnify/ENA primary metagenome ERZ1106981 (study PRJEB35170, sample SAMEA104062431) | human gut metagenome | biome: human gut; feature: human-associated habitat; material: faeces | place: Denmark | collected 2012-06-22 ... | reverse complement strand
GGTGTGGGAGGAGCTAAGCTAAGGAAGAATCGGCTTCCTTAGCTTCCTACCCGATATCTTCTTCTCGACGAAAGAAAAAAAGAATCAATTAATTCAGAATCATCAATGTCCTGACCGCAGATTAAAATCAGAATTGTGGAAAAGCTTGAAACTTTGATCGTTTTGGTAGAAACTTAAGTTGGATCAGCGATGAAAAAAGGAGCGCGGCTCCTTGGAGGAATAGATATGGAAATCAAACACATTCAAGATCATCTGATGAGCGTGGAAGAAGGCTATGTGCGCTGTTTTCTGATCGAAGGGGAAAACGCGGCGCTCGTCATCGACGGCGGAGTGGAAGCGGGCTTGCGGGAAATGGTGGAAAAACAGACGTCCAAGCCGCTGACTTTCTTATTAACGCACAGCGATCCGGATCATACGGCGGCGTGCGGTGAGTTTGAGGAAATTTTGGTGCATCCTGCCGAGATGGCCCGGCTGGCGCAGAAGCGGAAAACTCAAAGCCGGTTTGTCGCCGTGCAGGAAGGGGATCGGCTTGATTTTGATCCTTATCATTTTGAAGTGGTGCTGATCCCGGGTCATACGCCCGGCAGTATTGCATTGTGGGAAAAAGAGAAACGGTTTTTGATCAGCGGTGACAGCGTGACGAATGCGACGACGTTTATGTTCGGCGAAGGCCGGAATCTGCGGGCGTATTTATACAGTCTGCGGAAATTGGCGGCGATTGCGGATCAGCTGGATGTGATCTACGGCTCGCATGGGCCGGTGGAAGTCCCGCCGTCCCGGATCGGCGAGTTGATCGCGCTGGGCGAACAGGTGGAACGCGGTGAGAGACAGGGGGTTCCGGCTGAGCGCTTCGCCGGCAATATTCAAGAGTACCGCAGCCAGGAAGCGGCGATTTATTATCCAGCTCAAGACAAAGAGTAAAAAAACAGAACTGTTCATCATCCCGGCAAGCCTTGCCCAGGAATTGTGAGCGGTTCTGTTTTTTAGATGTGTTTAATCCAGCCGGTTCTCTCCGCTGGTCAGCTGATAGCGGATTAACGAAGGATCAAAATCCACAATTTCATCGCTGAGGATGACCGCCTGGTCCAGCCGGGAGAATTTTGAAGGATAGAGCTTGTTGAACTTGGAGCCGTCAGCGAGAACATACGTCTTGCCGGAGTGAGCGATAACCTTGGCTTTGACGGCAGCTTCCTGTTCGTTGGTCGTGGTTAAGCCAACCTTTTCGTGGATACCGTTAACGCCGATAAACGCCACGTCGAAAAACAAATCGTCTAGTTGGTTTAAGGTCAGGTTGCCAGTGACCGCTTCCGTCGTCCAGCGGATCGTTCCGCCCAATAAGATCGTGTGCGTGGAGCTGCGCTTGAGTCTCGCTATGTGCGGCAGGCCGATTGTGACGACGGTGATGTTTTTCGCACGCACATAATTTAACATTTCAAACGTCGAGCTGCCGGCGTCGATGTAGATCATCTGATTGTCTTTAATCATGCTTGCGGCCAGGCGTGCGACCTGATTCTTACTTGAAACGTTAGTTTCCGATTTGATCAACATCGGCGGTTCTTCAGACTGGCCGTCGTTAAGCCGGACGCCGCCGTGATACCGGCTGACCATATTGAGGTCTTCCATTTGCTGCAGATCGCGGCGCACCGTTGCTTCGGAAACACGCAGCAGCTGAACTAGCTCCGTGACGCTGACCGAGGTATTTTGCCGGCACAGATCGATGATGGCCGCCCAGCGTTGTTGTTTTATCATTGTTTTCGCCTCCGCTGTCATTATAGCACACTTTCAACTTGAGTGATTGATTGTGATTGAATTTAAGATATAAACGGTCATTTATCGTGATTGGAATAATAAATGATTGTGATTGTTTTTAAAAACGATCAAAATATGCTTGAAATCAGCTTTGATATCGCTTACATTGGTGATGCAGGGAGGTATACCACCATGATTATTACACTCACGCTGAATCCTTCGATCGACTACACGCTGACCGTGGATGAACCGCTGCTGGACGTCGAGGTCAACCGCACCACCAGCGAACAGATGAAGGTCGGCGGCAAGGGATTGAATGTTTCGATGATGCTGGATAAGCTGCAGATTCCGTCGCGGGCAATCGCACTGCTCGGCGGCTTCACCGGCGATTATATTGAACAGGCGCTGCGGCCGTATCCGCGGATCGATCTGACGCGGGTGCCGGTCGACGGCATGAACCGGATCAACGTCAAGCTGTATCACGGACCGGGCACGCTGTGCGTCAACGCCCGCGGGCCGGAAGCGGGATCCTCTGTCCGGCAGACACTCTCAGACTTGCTGGAAGCGGCAGGACCGGGCGACTGGGTGCTGGTGTGCGGCAATATGATGCGCGGACTGGATGCGGATTTCCTGACTGGGCTGTGCGCGAAAGTGCATCAGCGGCAGGCCAGACTGGTCATCGACATGGAAGCCCTGTCGCCCCAGCTGATCGAACGCTGCCGGCCAGACTTGATCAAACCCAACTTCTACGAGTTCAAACTGCTGACGGGACAGTCTGACCTGACGTTAGAGAATCTGCCGCAGGCCGCCGCGAAGCTGCGGGAAAGCGGCGTCGATAACATTCTAGTTTCGCTGGGGGCAGACGGCGCACTGTTGGCAGCCTCCGAGGGAATCTACCGGCTGACGCAGGAGCCCGTCGAAGCGGTCAACCAGGTTGGTTCCGGCGACGCGATGCTGGCAGCGTTTGTCGGCAAGCTAACGGAAGGCTGTACGAAAGCGGAGGCCCTGGCCTGGGCGGGAGCGGCAGGAAGCAGCGTCGCGATGACCCATGACGAAGTGAGCGCTGATCAGATCGCTGAAGGGCTTCACCGCATGCACGTTCACAAGCTGTAGACAAACATCCGTCATCGCAAAGATGAAAATCCGGAAATAAAACGAACCAATTAAAAAAAGAGGAGAGAAAAACCATGGCAAAAAAATTGAATTACGCCGATATGGCCGCCGCGATCATCACGCAGCTGGGCACTCAGGAAAATCTCACCAACGTCAATCACTGTGCGACCCGACTGCGCGTGGTTGTCCGCGATCCATCCAAAGTTGACGCCGCGTCGCTGAAGAAGATCGACGGTGTGCTGGGCGTCGAGGTCCGCGAGAGTCAGGTTCAGGTCATTGTCGGGCAGATCATTGAGGACCTGTTCCTCGAAGTGGAAAAACGCGTCGGGAAGACCAGCGCCGGGGGATCGGGTAAACCGCAGGAGAAAAAGCTTGTCGCGGTCTTCTCCAATTTCCTGCAGCTGATGGCGGGCATCATGAGCCCGGTCATCCCGTCCCTGATCGCCGCAGGCTTTCTGACCTGTCTGTTATTGCTTTTGAATCTGGTCTTCGGGCTGGAATCGACCAATTCCACCTATGTCATCCTGAATAACTTAGCGCAATCCGTCTTCTACTTCCTGCCGGTCTTCGTCGCTTATACCTCGGCGAAGAAATTCGATACCGAGCCGGTGCTGGCGATGCTGCTGGCGTGCTGGCTGCTGTACCCGGATTGGGTCGCCATGGCGGGAGCCGGCGGCTACACGACGTATTTCGGTATTCCGGCGCTGTTGACAACGTATAACGGTGCAGTCTTACAAATCATTCTGTCGGTCTGGGTGATGTCCAAAATCGACCAGCTGCTGAAAAAAGCGCTGCCGCTGTCAGTGCGGCATTTCCTGAAACCGTTTCTGCTGATTCTGATCACGTCGGTCATCACGCTGACGCTGACCGGTCCGTTAGGTGGGTTAGTCACGAATTATATCGCAATGTTCATCGCCTGGATCCGCAATTATGCCAGCTGGGCGGCAGTGCCGGCAATCATCATCTTTGCCAGTACGATCGGTCTGTTGTGTCCGGGTTTCCATCTGGCGCTGATCCCGATCGCGACGACCAGCCTGGCTACCGTCGGCTACGACGATTTCATCAATATCTGGTTCTTCTGCTGCACGATCACGCCGGGCTTCATCGCGCTGGCGGTGGCGTTAAAAAGCAAGAACCGCCGGTTAAAGGAAATCGCATTCCCGGCTTCGATCTCGGCGCTGTTCGGCGGCATTTCCGAGCCGACGACCTACGGCATCTCCTATAAAATGCCGAAGGTCTACTTCTGCAGCATCGCGACATCGCTGATCACCGGACTGTACGCGGGCATCGTGCATCTGAAATGCTTTGGCTTCGGCGGCTATTCATTGACGAATATCCTGCTTTATCTGGGCGAAAACGGCGACACGACTAATTTCATTAAAGCGTTGATCGGCGTCGGTATCATGGCAGTCTGTTCGTTTGTCTTCGTATTTATGACAAAGTGGGACGACAGCGTGTATAACGAGGAAGACAGTGAAGCAGAAAACGCTGCTGCGGTTCTGACGTCCGTTGAGCTGACGGCGCCGGCGCAGGGAGTCTATATCGCCCAGGAAAATATCGCCGATCCGGTCTTCGCGGCCGGCACGCTGGGTGCCTGCTTTGGAATCCGTCCGGAAACGAACGAAGTTCTCTCCCCGGTGGACGGGGTAATCAATTCGATCGCTCCGACGCGGCACGCCATTACAATCAAGACAGCCGGCGGGGCCGAGGTGATGGTGCATATCGGCATCGATTCGATGAAGCTGGGAGACCATGAAATAGAAACACTTGTGCAGACTGGTCAAACCGTTAACCGTCATCAGCCGATCGCGAAGATCGACCGTGAAGCGTTTGCGGCGAAACAACTGGACGATACAATTATCGTGATCTTGTTAAACAGCGCGGCTTATACTCAGGTTCATGTGGATGATCAGCAGCAGCTGATCGCCGCGGCATAGAGAAACGGAGGAATCAGAATGCGGAAATATGCGAAACAGCTGTTGGATCAAATCCACGCGAAGGAACATGTTGAAACCGTGGACGGCGTCCCGGTCTTAATGAAACCAGTGCCGGACGACGACCGGCCGCATGTGCTGGATCCGCGGCTGCTGGACGTGATCCGGATGAAACGAAAAATGTTTGCCCAGCGGGCACAGAAGGGCTACCGGCTTTCGCAGGAGCGTTATCGTCCGGATAAAGTGACCGAGGATCTGTGCACCGTGGAAATCGATGTGGATGAAAAGCTGATCGATATTGGTCACGATCATAAAATTGACGTTTATCTCTACCGGCGTCATGTGGATCAGGGCTGCCTGCCTGTGCTTATTTATCTGCATGGCGGCGGCATGACGGCCGGGGATATGCGGCTGTTTGCGAATCAGATGCGGTTGATCGCTGAACTGGCCCAGGCCGTAGTCGTGTTCCCGGAATACCGGCTGGCTCCGGAATGTCCGTATCCGGCTTCGATTGAAGACGCCTGGGGAACGGTGCAGTGGGTCGCGGAACATGCCGACGAGCTGAACGTCGATCTGAACCGCCTGATGGTGGCCGGCGACAGTGCGGGCGGCGCGCTGACAAACGCCTGTTTATTAAAGGATGAGAACGGTCTGATCAAAAAAGCCTTTGAAATCTATCCGGCCGTGGACAGCACGGATTACCGGAAACAAACTCGCTATTCCTGGTCCTATGACGCTTATCCGATTGTGGAGGAACAGCGCGAAGACGCGTTCAGCCGGATTGACCGGATTAAGAACAGCGCCGGCGTGAGCGAGGCGGAAAGTCTGTATCTTCAAGGAAAGACAAATTATGAAAATCCGCTGGTTTCGGTGATTTATGCCCCGGCGGAAAGACTGGCGCAGTTTCCGCCGTTGACGATTGTGAGTGCGGAGTATGATTATCTGCGCGTCGGTAGCGATTATTTTGTCAAACTGCTGCGGGACTTGGGCGTGGCTGCGAAGTCAGTGCGCTATTGCGGCTGCGATCATGGTTTCCTCGATCTGCTTGGTACGATTGTACAGGCCGAAGATCTCTGTCATTTGATCGCCGGGGAAATCCGGACAATGGCTAAATAAGGCCGAAGGGACGGCATCGCCGTCCTTTTTCCTGAGAGCTGAACTTTTTCCTGACGTGCTGACTCAGTTTGACAATTTCAGCTGTGCAGCGGCAGTCAGCCTGTGCGATAATGAGAGTAAAGAAGCAGGAGGAAGGATCTTCTCCTGTACATTCCTTCGAAAATGAAGGAGGAAAGGAGTCTCTATGTTGGTAACGATGAAAGAAATCCTCGACCCGGCCAGCGCTGGGAATTACGCGGTGGCAGCCCCGAATCTATGGACGGAGTTAGACGCGCGGGCGGTGATCGACGCCGCTCAGGAACTGCGGGCACCATTGATTCTGGATATCGCCTACCCGGCCAATCCGGATTTGTTTCTGCTTTGTCAGATTGCCCGGTATTTCGCCCAACGGGCAACCGTTCCGGTTGCGATTAACCTCGATCACGGCGGATCGAAAAAAGAAGTGCTGGAAGCCTTCCGGGCGGGTTTTACATCCGTGATGATCGACCGTTCAGCTTGCCCGTTTGAACAGAATGTCCGGGAAGTGAAGGAAATCGTTGAGCTGGCTCACGCGCTGGGAATTTCCGTGGAAGCGGAGTTGGGCCATGTCGGCATGGCAGATCAATATGAAACCGACGGCAGCGTAGCCCTGACGGAACCGGAAACCGCGGCGGAATTCATCCGGCTGACCGGCGTGGATTGTCTGGCGGTGGCTGTCGGCACAGCTCACGGGGCGTATCCCAAGGGCATGAAGCCGAAGCTGGACTTTGAACGGCTCGCGGCGATCAAGGAAAAGACCGGCCATTTCCCGCTGGTAATGCATGGTTCCTCCGGCACCGATAATGAAACGCTGAGAAAGGCCTGCCGGATGGGGATTAATAAAGTGAATATCGCCAATGATTTATGCCAGGCCGCGGCCAAGGCGGCGAAAACTGCCGATCTGGAAGGCAATCATGCTTATGATTTCAGCGCGGTGGTCTATGAAGCGGTGAAAGCGAAAATGAAGGAGATGATCGAGGTCTACGGTTCCATTGGGAAAGCGTCAATGTAATCAAAACCTCAGGAAATCAAGGATACGCCAGCTGGTTTGCGGAAACCAACTGGTTAAGAATGCGGATTGAATTTGTTGGAAAGGAAGGCTTATTCATGAAAACATATCAGTGGGCAGTACTGGGCTGCGGTCAGATCGCGGGGGAGATGGCGCAGGCGATGCTAAAAGAAGGCCGCTGTTTTGCGGGCGTAGCCAGTCGTTCGGTAAACCGGGCGGCGGACTTTGCCAAACAATATGGCGTGGCGAAGGTTTATCCGAACGCGGAAGCTTTGTTCGCAGATAAAACGATCGATATCGTTTACATTGCGACCCCGAACCTGACGCACAGCGCTTTGATCCGGCAGGCGCTGCAATCCGGCAAGCATGTGCTGTGTGAAAAGTCCATTACATTGAACATAAAAGAATTGAACGAAGCGGCAGCTCTGGCCCGACAGCGCCATTTGGTCTTGGCGGAAGCGATGACTATTTATCACATGCCGCTGTATAAACAACTGAAAGCCTTAATCAAAAAAGGAGAACTGGGCCGCCTGCGGATGATCCAGCTGAATTTTGGCAGCCGCAAGGAATACGATCCCGCCAGCCGGTTTTATAATCCGGCTCTGGGCGGCGGAGCCTTGCTGGATATCGGAGTTTACGCGCTTTCCTTCGCGCGCTGGTTTATGACATCTGTTCCGGATCAGATTCAATCACAGGTCAGAATGACGGCCAGTGGAGTGGATGATCAATCCGGAATTCTGTTGAAAAATCCCCAGGGTGAAATGGCAACGATCGCTCTGACCTTTCAAGCCAAACAGCCCAAACGCGCAGTGGCTGCATTTGAGCGGGGGTATATCGAAGTTGAAGAATATCCGCGGGCGGACAAGGCCTGGATCACCTGGACGGCAGACGGCGTGAAGGAAAAACTGGAAGCCGGTAAAACGGAGGATGCTTTGCGTTATGAAATTCAGGATATGGAACGGGCGGCCGCAGGCGGTTTGAATGAAATGGCCTTAACAGAAACAAGCGAGGTCATGACGATCATGACGGCGCTGAGGCAAGACTGGGGGTTGGTTTATCCTGGAGAATCAATCCTTCCGGACTAAAGCCGGTAGAATCGAAGTAGTTCTTTTTCTGGAAAAACAATACGAAGCAGAAGAAAAGCGCCGCGGCTGCGGCGCTTTATTCATCCTGAACCGGTGTCAGCGTCTCGTTCCAGATAAACTGACTGGCAACGGTATAGACATTCGTTCCCGGAACATGATATTTTGCCTCTGGATAATCCTTGTAGGCGATAATGTTCCCCATTCCGTTGGAGAACGTACCAGCGTTATACAGCTGCGATCCATCGTAGCCCAGCTGTTCTAACAGGCAGATTGTGTACGCCGCTTCCACCCCGGCGGTGGAGATGAAGACGATCGGCTGATCCTGGGGGAATAAATCCCGGATAAGACTTTCTGACTCTTCATAATTGGGGAAAAAGCTGCCGACGTCACCCATCTGCGCAATGACCTGCCCCTGCTCGTTGCGAACCTTGGTCATGCGGTATAAAACATTGTCCTCGCGCTGATAATCAACCAGCACGCCGTAAAACGGAACGTTGACAAACCCGGCGACGGAGCCCTCTTCAGCCAGCTGCGCCGGGGAGCGCAGGTCAAAGTAGAGCACATCGTCAAGAAATAAATAGTCGTCCAGATTGGTCGGACTGATCGGCGATTCACTCATCAGCGCGCTCTGCGGAATCGTTTTCTCCGGCAGTGCGGAAGGCGCTGGAAGGTCATCTGATGCAGGCGGGGTCTGCGGCTGGGCGGCGCATCCGCCGATTAACAGAACGCAGAGGACGGAAAGTAAAATTCTATTTTTCATGTTTTTCACCTCGTTGAATTTGATAATCGACAAAGTCCGGAATGGCGGCGGAGGTCATCCGTTTTTGATCCATTCCTTCGCTGACCGTCAGTTTTAAACCGGTGTCAGCGGGTTCGCACCAGGCGTAGTCCATCGCAAGCTGCGTTTTGGCTTCAAAGCGGCCGATCATCGCGCGGCGCTGAGCCGCATCTTCTATATTATAAAGGACAGTGCTTAAAACATCCAGCGTTCCCGCCTGATCCGGCGCACTTAAGGTTACGCTGCGCAGCCAGTTCTCACTGTATCCGGTATGGGGATTGAGAATGTGATGACGGCGGATTTGTTGATCGCCATCCTGAATCAGAAAGTAATTTTGATCGTCAGCCGAGGTGGAAACGACCCCCTGGGTCAGCGTAAACGCATAGAGCAGCGAAGTCTGTCCGGAAGGATCACGCACGCCGATTTTCCAGCTGTAAGGCGCGTCATCCGGCGACCAGGCGATGATCGAGCTGCTTCCGGCGTCCAGCAGAAACGGCGTGTTCAGCGGCTTCAGTTCGGCGGCCAGCTGATCGAGAATATATCCCTTAGCCATCGCGCCCAGGCTGATTTGCAGCGAATTTTCACAGGCCCCCGGCTCAAACCGGACAGTCCGGCGTTCTGGATCCAGCTGAAGGACTTCATTCAGATCCGCCGCGGCGGGCAGGCAGCCGGTGATCTGCGCGATCAGAGCGGAATCCGGATCGGTATTTTCCGTCGGAAACGGTGCGAATTTCGGTTCCCATAAAGCGCTCAAGGATCCCAGAAGAGGATGAAACAGACCGTCGCTCAGCTGCGACAGTTCGATCGCGGCGCTGAGCATCGCAGCGAGTTCGGGTTCAATCGAAATGGTTTCTCCGGGATGCTGATTGATGTAAGCGACGTTGTGCAGCTCGTTTCCCTGATCATCAAGGTAGCGATGATGGGAATCGGCCAGTTTGTGCCAGAACGGCAGCTGGGCTTCGACAAGCGTCGTCGCTTCCGCTAATTTTTTTTCATCCGTCATTGTCAGCTGGATTGTCGTATTCAGCGGCAGGACGAGATTTCCCTCGCTGTCCGTAAAAACATCAAAATAATTTGTGAAAGTTTTTTCCTCCGTATTTTCATAAGGAATGTTTCTTTGACATCCGGAAAACAGGCTTAAACAAAGGAAAATACTAGAAATAGAAAGCGTTTTCAGAAAATTTCTCATCCATCAGGACTCCTTAATCAAACGGCTGTGAAAATATGAAACAACTTCATCAGTTGTTTTCCGTCAGCCGAGTTGTTATAATAATAACATATTAAAGAGTCTTACGCACAGTGATTATCAAAAGCAGAAAAGCAGGCTTCATCCAGTACTGCTTTTCGTCTGTGAGCGGCGCTGGGAACGCCGGCAGGGCACTTTAATACAGTTTAGGGAGTAAAGAAAACAAGGAGGGAATTCATGAAAAAAGTTTGGGCAATTCTTCTGTCCTCACTGATGGTGCTGACGTTAACGGCCTGCGGCAACAGCGGCAGCGGAACACCGGCGCCAACTCAGGGAACCGAGGGCGGCTCCTCGACGCCATGCACGGCGGAGGGTGAGATCACACTCGACAGCATCAACGAATATCTGAATCAGAGCGCCGATATGGGCGAAGGTTCGATGGCAAACGTCGTCGCCGTTGTTCCAATCAGCCATATCAACGGTCCGCGTGAGGAAAGTGATTTCTATGCCTTTGTCAATTTCAAGTACAAGGCGAGAAATTACATCAAGTATCAGATCACGTATTTATCCTGCACCTGCCGTTCGGCAGATGTCAATTACTGGATGACAGCGTATGTTGAACTGACCTTGCCGGAAAGCAAGAAGCTGGACGACGCCCAGGTGCGTTTCCTGTCGTTTGACCGCGACAGCGCCGATAAGTATACGGCAGGCTTCTGGGGCGACAGCAATCCGACCCCGGCCGGCGCGACTTACGACATGTTCAAGGCGGAATACATTCCGTACTTCATCGACAAGGACTATGCGTACATTAAGACGCTGAGCACGGTCGACGATATCGCGGCTGAAGATTATACAGTCGGTGAAGGCCGTGAAGGTCTGACACTCGATACGTTTACCGGTTCTTCCGTATCGTCCAACAACATCATCAGAATGCTGAACGCGCTGATGGAATATCACGGCACTGACGAATATTTCAGCGCTGAATAAAAAAGGAAAAGAGGAAAATTCCAATGAAAAAGTTATTTGCGATCGCTCTGTCTGTTCTGCTGCTGGCTGGCTGCGCTTCCACACCGAAGGAATGCCCGCCGTGTGCAACACCGGATGCTTCTGAACCGACGACGGCGGCTCCGGCACCGCTGCCAGAACCGCGTGATACAACAAAGACCTACAAGCCTTCCAAGGATGCGGCGGACGAAGCCTGCACCGCTGAAGTCTGGGCTACCGGCTGCTCCAGCATCAACGTCGACAACCTGACGGAATACCTGGGCCGTGACGACGTTCTGTATATCGACCTGCGCGATTACAACGACTATGCGAAAAAGCATCTGAGAAACTTTGAAGTCATTCCTTACTTCGCCTTGATTTTTGATGAAGCTGCAGGAACCGAAGGCAAGCCGCAGCTGTACGGCGGAACTTTAGACGCTCCGGTTGCTACGTATGAAGAATCCGCAGCGCTGCTGGAAGCGATGTTCCCTAAGGATAAGACAATCTTCTTAATGTGCCAGTCCGGCGGACGTGTCGCTCAGATGATGAAGCTGATGAACTCCTTAGGCTATGACATGAGCAAGGTTTACAATGTCGGCGGCATGGGCCAGTTCACAGATTCCAAGTTCGCTCCGTACACGACGGACAATGCGGAAATCGTTCTGGAAGCGACCTATTCGTTTGAAGGTCTGACACCGGCTACGAAATAAGTTAAATTCTGAATCAAAAGAAGCAGCGTAACGTTACGCTGCTTTTTATGCGCTTTTTTTACCGATCCTTAGGGGATGGGCCGATTGCGTTCGCTGCTTTAACAATGGTATAATAATGATGTTTTTATAACCAGCCGGTTCCTGTGTTCCAGGCTGATTTATTGGTCAAGTTTAAAGAAAACGACGGCGGTCTTAGCGAAAAGGACTGCGGTTCATGGCAGATTCCGTCATGCTTTCGGAAATTCGGCGTCCTGGCGGCGAACAACTTGTTTTATTTTGACCGCAGATCTGAACCGGGAGATTTCAGAAACCTAGGAGGAAATCATTTTATGATGACTGTCGAACAATGTTATAAACAGCTCGGGGGCGATTACGCGGATATTATCCGGCGGATGCGCACAGATGAGCGGGTAATTAAATTTCTGGGCATGCTTTTGCGGGATGATTCGTTTTGTCAGCTGAAAACTGCGCTGGAAAACGAAGATTACGAAACGGCGTTCCGTGCTTCCCATACGTTAAAAGGCGTTTTGTTGAATTTAAGCCTGACGTCCCAGGCCCGGGTGATCAGTGAGCTGACGGAAGTCCTGCGCGCCCGGCAGGCCAACGAACAGATCGGGCCGTTGTTTGACCAGGCGGAGACGGCGTACAGACAGCTGACAGCGGTGATCGAAGACCTGCTGGGAAAGAAAGAACAATCATGAAATCCCGCGATAAAGTTTTGATAGTAGATGATTCCGATATCAACCGGTCGCTGTTGGCGGATATGCTGGCACAGGATTATGAGCTTGTGGAAGCCTCGAACGGATTGGAAGCGGTCACCGTTCTGAGTCAGCAGTACAACGAGATTTCGCTGGTGCTGTTAGATATTGTGATGCCGATGATGGACGGATTTGAGGTACTGGCATCGATGAATAAATCGGGATATATCGATCATATTCCGGTGATAATGATTTCAGCTGAAACCTCTTCCGTCTATATTGATCATGCTTATGATCTGGGGGCGGCGGAGTATATCAGCAGGCCGTTTGATGAGAAAACGGTCAAGCGGCGGGTCAAGAATACGATTATGTTGTATGCCAAGCAGAAGTATCTGGAAAACATGGTTACGGAGCAGCTGCTGGAAAAAGAAAAAAATAACCTCGTCATGGTTGAGATCTTAAGCCATATCGTTGAATTCAGAAATGGTGAAAGCGGACTCCACGTCATGCATATCCGTGTCATTACTGAGACGCTGCTGAAACAACTGTGCCGGATGACGGATCGTTATAACCTCACCCCGGAACAGATTGCGATGATTTCCAACGCGTCCGCTTTGCATGACATCGGTAAAATTTCAATTCCCGAATCAATTTTGAATAAGCCGGGGAAACTGACGCCGCAAGAGTATGAAATCATCAAAACACACAGTGCGATCGGCGCGGAAATGTTGGAGAAGATTCATTATTTTGAAACAGAGAAGCTTGTTCAGGTAGCGCGGGATATCTGCCGGTGGCATCATGAACGATACGACGGGCGCGGTTATCCGGACGGATTAAAGGGCGAGGAGATTCCGATTTCCGCGCAGGTAGTTTCGTTGGCGGATGTCTACGATGCATTGGTCAGCGTCCGTGTCTACAAGGCTGCCTATACGCACGAAAAAGCAATGCAGATGATTTTTAACGGTGAATGCGGAGCGTTTAATCCGCTGTTATTAGAATGTCTGAAGGAAGCGGGTCCGACGCTGAAAAAAGAACTGAAGGTCCGTTCGCTTTCCGGCGCTTCACGGATTGAACTTCAGGATATGGCGCGCAATCTGATCCAGAGCGGCAATGCTTCTAACAGGACGCTGGCGCTGCTGGAACAGGAGCGGACAAAATATCAGTTCTTTGCTTCCATGTCCAAGGAAATCCAATTTGAATACAATTATCATTCTGATTTATTAAGTATTTCGGAATGGGGCGCCGCGCAGCTGGGCATCAATGAAGTGATCATGCATCCGAAGCAGAATCCGCAAATTTTAAATTTGTTCACCCACGAGCATTTCGAGGATTTTCTGACGAAAATCCGCACCGCGGAGCCGGAAAACCCGATTCTCAGCGGCACGTATCCTTTGAAAATAAAGGGATCCTCACGCTGGTTTAAAGTCGTTGCCCGGCCGTTGTGGGTAATGGAGGAGTCCTCGGAGCTGACCGGCGTGATTGGTAAGTTCATCGACGTCCATGACGAACAGGTGGAACTGGATCAGCTGAAACAGCTGGCAAAAATTGATTCCCTGACCGGACTGTTTAACCGGGCTTATGCCAAGCGGGCGCTGGACACGATTTTAAACAATGAAGCCGATGCCAGCCAGAACTATGCGCTGCTGGTTTTCGATATCGATTTCTTTAAGAGCGCCAATGATGAATTTGGTCATCTGTTCGGCGATCAGGTGCTGGCGAATGTTGCACACCGGATTCAGGCCAACGTACGCAAGTCGGATATTTCCGCCCGTATCGGCGGGGATGAATTTCTGATCTTTATGGAATATAAGGATCATTTGGAACAAATGATTGAACGAATCTTTCAGGCACTCAATGGTAGCTTTCAGGGTTATGATATCACAGTCAGTATGGGGGTGGCGTGTTTTCCCCAGGATGGTCTGGATTATATGACCTTGTTTCACCATGCCGATCAGGCGCTGTATGCCGCGAAACGCCGCGGACGCCGGCAGTACTGTTGTTACGAAAGCTCGATGCAGGATCTGTTGACGGGGGTGTCGGCAGAAGCTTAATCGATTCGTCAGCGGTTTATGGAATTCCGGACGGTTTAAAATAGAACAAAAACTGGCTCTTTCAAAAATAGTGTTGGTGAGAGAAAAACCGAAACAAGAAAGACGCA
>ERZ1106981.1036-NODE-1036-length-14703-cov-3.319566_pt1 | contig 14703 bp, 11 predicted proteins | sample MGYA00403692_ERZ1106981 | MGnify/ENA primary metagenome ERZ1106981 (study PRJEB35170, sample SAMEA104062431) | human gut metagenome | biome: human gut; feature: human-associated habitat; material: faeces | place: Denmark | collected 2012-06-22 ... | reverse complement strand
CTGCTCCCCCATAAGAACAGAACTACCAGCGCCAAAATCGGGAAGACGAGCGAGGTCTCCTTGTGGCGGGTTTTAACCGCCTCATGTGCATGTGTCATTTAATTAATTCTCCATCTCTGCAGGTATTTATAATTATAAATGTATTAAAGATTGTAAAAAATAACAGAAATCGCGGCTTCATCATTGTGTTTTTACGTAATTTTACGGCATGGGCTATTTTTCCCCGCAGAGTGAATGAAAAAGTACGTCTTGTTTAGAGAGTATATGAATAACAGTGGGTTAGTGACAAATAAAAAGTAAAATAGCACCCGACTGGCGAGACAAAACATTGTTGACCACACTAAAGGTTTACAGCAAAAAGAGGAGTCAGCAATGCCTTATAAAACGAAAAGCGATTTGCCGGAAAGCGTTCAGAATGTGCTGCCTGCGCACGCGCAGGATATCTATAAAGAGGCGTTTAATAGCGCCTGGGAACAATATAAAGATAAAGCGGACAGACGTGACGACGCCAGCCGGGAGGAGACCGCGCATAAGGTTGCCTGGGCTGCCGTCAAAAATGATTACCAAAAAGGGGACGATGATAAGTGGCATAAAAAGCGCTGATCGTCTTCGTGCCAGACCAGGCAAATGATGCGCGTTGAGCGTCTGTTGCCTTGCAAGCGGCGGTTGAATTGCATATTGTCCTGTTAGTGGTTTCAAAATGAGCAGTTAAAATGCCCGGAAGGCGTCAAAAAAGTGTTGCAGGGAAGTTTGCAGTGGCGGAGGTGTAAGGTGTTAACGCGTGATTTTTTACTGAATGCCGATTGTAAAACGGCGTTTGGCGCTATTGAAGAATCACTACTTTGGTCAGCAGAACAACGGGCCGCTTCACTGGCGGCGACGCTTGCTTGCAGGCCCGATGATGGACCGGTGTGGATCTTCGGTTATGGATCGTTGATGTGGAATCCGGCGTTAGAATTTGACGAGTCCTGTACCGGTACGCTGGTCGGCTGGCACCGGGCGTTTTGTCTGCGTCTGACGGCAGGGCGTGGAACGGTGTGCCAGCCCGGACGGATGCTGGCGCTGAAAGAGGGCGGGCGAACGACTGGCGTGGCTTATAAACTGCCGGAGAACGCGCTGGAGCAGGAGCTGACGCTGCTGTGGAAGCGGGAAATGATTACTGGCTGTTATCTTCCCACCTGGTGCCAGCTGGCGCTGGATGATGGCCGGACGGTCAATGCGCTGGTGTTTATTATGGACCCGCGGCACCCGCTGTATGAGTCGGATACTCGCGCTCAGATTATCGCGCCGCTGATCGCTGCCGCCAGTGGGCCGTTGGGCACCAACGCGCAATATCTGTTCTCGCTGGAACAGGAGCTTGCCAGACTGGGGATGCGGGACGATTGCCTGAACGATCTGGTGGCGAAAGTCAGAGGCTTGTTAGGCGAGAATCAGCCGGAAAGGGGGTTCAACCCCGGATTTGCCTGAGCGTTGCCCCTGAATCCAGGGGCAAAAACATCAGGCTGCGATATAACTGATGGAGTGTTCCAGTGACTGGCTGTGGCTGTCGATCAGCACGTTCCAGACACCGGTGTACGGTACGGTCAGCCAGGCATTATCACGGTTCTGCACGCTTAAAATATCGGTCTGCGTGTCTTTGACGTGTTTTTTCTCACTCATTAAATGGATGTGGCAGCGTTCAGAACAACGCACTATCACCGTATCCCCACCAAACAATTTCAAACTTGCTTTCACTAATGCCATTTTTCACCCCGTTCTTGAAAACAACGTACTCCCTTGCGGAAGTGCTGCGTGATGTTGTTCACATTTCACTCATTGCATAACACCAAAGGGTGAGCTCACGGATGCTGATTTTGATCAAAAAATGGCATAACCATTAAACAAAAATGACAAAATGCCTGAAAATCATTGAAAGGGCGTGGTAACTTTCGACAAAAACACGCCCTTATAAGATTAAATTCGGAAATGCCCGGCAGTTTCAGCCAGCTCGCCTGCCTGGCTCTGCAAGGCGCCTGCGGCGGCGGCAGACTGCACCACCAGTTCAGCGTTCTGTTGCACCATGCGATCAAGGTGGTTCACGGAGTGATTTATTTCCTGAATGCCTTTCATCTGCTCACTGGTGGCGATGCTGATTTCATGCATGATGCCGGAGACATGGCCGATGCTGGACAGGATCTCCTGCATACTTTCTCCGGCCAGATGAACATAACGTGAACCTGTCGCGACGCTGGTGGTTGTGGAGTCGATCAACGATTTAATCTCTTTTGCCGCCTGCGCGCTGCGGCTGGCAAGGTTGCGCACTTCACCCGCGACAACGGCAAACCCGCGGCCTTGCTCTCCCGCCCGGGCGGCTTCGACCGAAGCATTCAGCGCCAGAATATTGGTCTGGAACGCAATGCCGTCGATCACGCTGGTGATATCGCCGATTTTCGCCGATGCCCCTTCAATAGATTGCATTGTCGTGATTGCCTGCGAGACCACGTCGCCGCCGCGCGTGGCGGCCTGTGAGGCTTTTTGCGCCTGATCGTTGGCTTCGGCGGCAGATTCCGTGGACTGGGCGACCGATGCGGTGATTTGCTCAACGGCGCTGGCGGTTTCACGCAGGCTGGAGGCGGCCTGCTCGGTACGGCCTGAAAGGTCGCGGTTACCGGCGGCAATCTCCTGCGCGGCCATTTTCACCGAGGCGCTGGCATCGCGTAGCTGTACCATCACCACGGACAGCTTATCGCTAAAACCGTTAAACGCCCTGGCGATTTGCGCGACTTCGTCCGTGCCGCTGTCCGGCAAACGCTGAGACAAATCGTTCGTCCCGTTGGCAATGGCATGCATCGCGTCGCGGATCGTGGACAGACGCTTCATCAGGCGAGCCACCAGAAGGTGCATCACTGCGCCGCCCGCGAGAACCAACAGCAGCAGAGACAGGGTGGACGCCTTCAGCAGTGCCAGCATGCCGGAGGTCGCCTCTTTTTCGTCTAACGCCACGACCAGCCACCAGTGGGTTCCTTGCACCGGCGTCGCCAGCAGCGTTTTACTGCTCTCGCCGATCAGCGCCTGAACAGGGTGTCCGCTTTTTACCTGATTGAAATCCACGCCGCTGACGACCTGCGCGAAAGGTTTCATCGTCAGCGCCGGATCGTTGGCGGCGATGAGCGTTCCGTTTTGGTCGAGCAACATACCGCTGCTGGCGGGCGTCGGTCGAATACCGTGTACATTCGCCACGACGGCGTCCATCGCGACATCACCGGCGACTACCGCTTTCAGTTCGCCGTTCTCTTTCACCGGAACGGCGAACGTTACCACCAGCTTACCGGTTCCGGCATCAACATAGGGGGCCGTAACGACGGCGGCGTCAGCGCTGACAACCTGTTGATACCAGGGACGTGACGTCGGATCGAAATCTGGCGGTATGCCTGCCGGATCGGAAAATTTTGCTGTTTTGCTGGCATACCCGACATAGATATTCGTAAAGCCGCCGCCCAGCGCCATTTGACGAAATACCGGCACCGGATCGTCGGTTAGCGCCGCCTGCTGCAACGAGGAAATCATATTCATTTTGCTGCTAACCCAGTCGGCAATCGCCAGACTGTGGCTGGCGCTGGTACTGGTGAGCGTATCCTGCTGCGCTTGTTGGTTATCGAGACGCGTTACCTGAAGGTTAATCAGCGTGTTAAGGAGGAGGGCGACAACCAGACATCCCGTTGTCGCCGCAATAATACGGGCGCGAATTGAGCTGAACATAGTATTTCCTTCAGTGTGGTATTGGAAATCCTATCGGCTACCGGGCGGCGAATCTTGAGGCTGCAACCGCGTCCATAAGAAAATAGTATCAGCAGGGCTAAACGCGCGTTAAGCGCTAATGAAGGTGCGCGGAAACCAGGGGCAATTCCCGCGCCAGGGATCAGAAGGTCAGAACTTTATCCGCCGCCAGCGTCCACTGGGCCAGTTCGACCAGCGTACCGACTTCCACGCCGTCAATGAGCGGCAATGTGGTGATTCCCCGCCCGTCGGTACAGGTTTTACACAGTTTCACCGGGACGTTCTGCGCGGTCAGGATCTCCAGCATTTGCTGGATATTGTAACCTTCCGCAGGCTTCTGTCCGCGTAATCCTGCGGTGACGGCATCCGACATTAAAAATAAACGCAGGTCGAGGTCGCCGGCCTGTTCACGTAGCGCAATGGCCAGACGCAGGCTGTTAAATAACGCTTCGCTACCGTATGCCGCACCGTTTGCGACGATCACTATCTTTTGCATTTTGACTCCTGTTGTCAGGGGGGCATGGATATTGCTTGTAGTTACGGGTAGACCTGTTACCCGGGAGAGCAACGATGATGACGAATATGGAAAGCCGCCCCGGCGCCACCCAATGGTTTCATTATGCGCGCCAGCTTGAGAATACGCAGCTTCGCCAACTGGCGCAGTCAGGGAAGCTGGTGTCCCGGATTAGCCATCTGGTGCATATGCTACAGTGCGAACGCGGCGCATCCAACATCTGGTTGTGTTCCGCAGGGCAACTTTATGGGCCGGAGATACGCGCCAGCCGCGCGCTGGTGGACGAAGAACACGCCCGGTTGCAGTCCCTGTTGCAGGAGATGAGGCCGATGGCGAACAGCGCGCTCTGTCATCGCATCGCCGGGGCTGTCTGGTGTCTGGAGCAGTTGCCGCAGCTGCGCGAAGCGGTCAGTGGACGGCATAGCGATGCGCCACAGGCGATGGATCAGTACAGCCGCACGCTGCGCCACCTGCTAAGCATTGTGCCGCAGCTTAACGACAACATCGACCATCCCCACATCGCCGGAGGGATGGTCGCGCTGTACAGCTTTATGCAGGGTAAGGAGCTGGTGGGGCAAGAGCGGGCGCTGGGGGCGATAGGGTTCACGCAAGGGGCGTTCAGCCACGAGATGCGACAGGAACTGGTGGATCGCATTGACGGACAGCAGCTCTGCTTTGACACCTTTATATCGCTGGCGTCTCCGGCGGTGGTTCACGCATTTCGCCAGCAGTGCGAAGCGGAAGCCGCTATCGAACAGTGGCGCCGCCTGGCCTGTACGCGCCAGCCTGCGCCCGATAAGGGCGAAAGCGCTTTACGCTGGTTCACGCTCCAGACGCAACGGCTGGAGCAACTGCGCAGCATCGAGGAGATGCTGATCGCCGAGTTAATGTCTGCGGTGGAGCGCCGTCTGGCGCAGGATGAGACAACGTTGCCGCTCGCCAGCTGGCTGGATGATGCCACCGACGATACGTTCTCATTGCGCCGGGATAAGCAGTTGCTGCTGGTTGTGCGGCAACAGGCGCGGGAGCTGGAGCAGCTTAGCGGGCAACTGGCGTCACTACAGGATGCGCTGGAGGAGCGAAAGGTTATTGATAAGGCCAAATATGTGCTGATGCATCACCAGAATCTGTCTGAAGAGCAGGCCTGGCAGTCGCTGCGCAAAATGGCGATGGATAAGAACCAGCGGATGGTGGACATCGCGCGTGCGCTGCTCACGGTGAAATCGCTCTGGCAGGTGACAACCAAAGGGTAGCTGCACAATGGCTGGGCATCGTGTGCCAGATTCGGGTGCAAGCGCGTTCGCGTACCGCCTGAAAAGCGGCGGAATAGGGGCATGTTGATGTTGGCATCTGAATTGCAGGACTGAAATGGTAAAAGAGTTCTGAAAACAGTTTAGCGGCAAACCAACGACGGTTTGCGCGCGTTTGGGATAAAGGCGTCCTGCAATGCTTCGGCATTGCCGGGCGCTTTTTTTTGCAATGGGGAGCATGTATGGGTGACAGGTCTGTTTCATTGACGCGACGTCGATTATTGCAGGCAGGGGCCGCGATGGGCGGGGCGCTGCTGGTGCCCGGTTTGATGCAGTCCGTGTGGGCGGCAGGGTCGGACAAACCCGAACTTGAAATTGTCAGAGTCGGCTTTATTCCGCTCACCGACTGCGCTCCGCTGATCATCGCCGCGTTGAAAGGGTTTGATAAGAAATACGGCATTACCCTCGTGCCGACCAAAGAGGCCAGTTGGGCGGCGGTGCGCGACAAACTCGTTTCCGGCGAACTGGACGCGGCGCATGTGCTGTATGGCCTGCTCTATGGTCTTGAGCTTGGTATCGCCAGTAAGCCGCAGCCGATGGCGAACCTGATGACGCTAAATCAGAACGGGCAGGCAATCACGCTGTCGACGGCGCTCCAGGAGAAAGGCATTACCGACGCTGGCGGATTGAAAAACATGATCGCCGGACAAGCGCCCGGCACTTACACCTTTGCGCATACCTTTCCGACAGGAACGCATGCGATGTGGCTCTATTACTGGCTGGCCAGCGCGGGGATTAACCCGTTCTCTGATGTCCGAATGGTCGTCGTGCCGCCGCCGCAAATGGTGATGAACATGCGTATTGGCAACATGGTGGGCTTTTGCGTCGGTGAGCCGTGGAATGCCCGCGCGATTAATGATCGCATTGGTTTTACCGCCACGACCTCGCAGGCCATCTGGCCCGATCACCCGGAAAAAATCCTGGGAACGCGCCGTGACTGGGTCGAACAGCATCCAAACACCGCCAGAGCGCTGGTCAGCGCGGTACTGGAGGCGGCGCGCTGGATCGACGCCTCAGTGGAAAACCGACGCGAAACCGCACAAATATTGGCCCGTCGCGCCTGGCTTAACACCAAAGAGCAGTACCTGACAGGACGTATGTTGGGCGAGTACGACAACGGCGCAGGGCATCGCTGGCAGGACGCGCACGCCATTCGTTTTTATCACGATGCGGAAGTGAGTTTTCCGTGGCATTCCGACGGGATGTGGTTCCTGACGCAGTTTCGTCGCTGGGGGCTGCTCAAGGACGCGCCGGATTATAACGCCATCGCCGCCCGGATTAACCGCACGGACATCTGGCGGGACGCCGCCGCAGCGGTAGGCGGCATCACGCCGCCTTCTCAGCTGTTACGCACCAGCACCCTCATGGATGGTTCCGTATGGACCGGGCGGGACCCCGAACGTTACGCCAACAGTTTCACTCTCCATCATCAAGGGGCCTGACATGAAAATAGTACAAAACGCGCAAAGACGCATTCCTGAACCCGCCGCCGGTGAAGTGATTACGCTGCCGCCCGTTACGGTGCGCAGGCGTAATCCGCCGCTGTCGCATCTGATGCGAACGCTGGCGCAGCGAACCGTTCCCGCATTGCTGGGGCTGGCGCTGCTGGTGGTGGGCTGGCAACTGGCGGCCATTAACAGCAAAGGCTTCCCGACGCCGCTCAGCACCCTTGATTCCGCGCTGACGCTGTTTGCCGACCCGTTTTATAACGGTGGGCCTAATGATATGGGGATTGGCTGGAATGTGCTGGCGTCGCTACAGCGTGTGGCGATTGGTTTTGGGCTGGCGGCGCTGGTGGGGATTCCGCTTGGCTTCCTGATCGGCCGGTTCACCTTTTTCTCACGCATGTTTACCCCGCTGATCGCGCTGCTGCGACCGGTCAGCCCGCTGGCCTGGTTGCCAATTGGCTTGCTGCTGTTTCAGAAAGCGGAACCGGCATCAAGCTGGACTATTTTTATCTGCTCTATCTGGCCGATGGTGATCAACACCGCCGAAGGCGTGCGCCGCATCCCACAGGATTACCTTAACGTTGCCCGGGTCCTGCAACTCCCGGAATGGACGGTGATGCGCCGTATTCTCTTTCCGGCGGTTCTGCCTGCGGTGCTGACCGGCGTGCGCCTGTCTATCGGCATCGCCTGGCTGGTGATTGTGGCGGCGGAAATGCTCACCGGCGGCCTTGGCATTGGCTTTTGGATCTGGAACGAGTGGAACAACCTCAATGTGGAAAACATTCTCATCGCTATCGTCATCATCGGCGTGGTTGGCCTGCTGCTGGAGCAGGGTTTAATGCTGGTGGCGCGTCGTTTTAGCTGGCAGGAAAAATAAGGGGAACACCATGAAACCGTTAATTCAGGTACAGGCCGTCAGTCAGCGTTTTTCTACCGCCAGCGGCGAATTTCTGGCGTTGCAAAACGTCTCTTTCGACATTCATGAAGGTGAAACCGTCATTCCGGCTGCGGGAAATCGACGCTGTTGAATCTGATTGCCGGAATTACGCTCCCTACCGACGGGGGGCTTATTTGCGACAACCGGGAAATCGCCGGGCCGGGGCCGGAAAGGGCGGTGGTCTTTCAGAATCACTCGCTGCTGCCGTGGCTGACCTGCTTCGATAACGTTGCGCTGGCGGTTGATCGGGTCTTTCGCCGCACGATGGGGAAAACAGAGCGTCGGGAATGGATTGAACACAATCTTGAACGGGTGCAAATGGGGCACGCCATGCACAAGCATCCGGGAGAAGTGTCCGGGGGGATGAAGCAGCGCGTCGGCATCGCCCGCGCGCTGGCGATGAAACCCAAAGTGCTGCTGATGGATGAACCGTTTGGCGCGCTGGACGCCCTGACGCGCGCGCATTTGCAGGACACGGTGATGCAAATCCAGCAGTCGCTCAATACCACCATTGTGCTGATTACCCACGATGTGGATGAAGCGGTGCTGCTCTCCGATCGCGTGCTGATGATGACCAACGGCCCGGCGGCGACGGTAGGCGACATTTTGCCCGTCACGCTTCCTCGCCCGCGTAATCGCGTGCAGCTGGCTGACGACAGCCGATACCACCAGCTGCGCCAGCAGATTCTTCACTTCCTCTACGAAAAGCAGCCGAAGGCGGCGTAGGGAGGCGGTATGACGCAGCGACTGGTCATTATCGGCAATGGGATGGCCGCCACCCGTCTGGTGGAGGCGCTGTTGGCGCAGGCGCCGCAGGCCTTCACGATAACCGTTGTGGGGGAAGAACCGCAGCATGCGTATAACCGCATTCAGCTTTCGCCCGTACTGGGCGGCGAAAAGCGCTTTGCGCAGACGCTGCTGCATCCGCCTGAGTGGTATCAGCGCCACGGCGTCACGGTGCTGACGGGGGAAGCCGTCATCGCCGTTGACGCGATAGCGCGTACCGCCACCACCACCGGTCGAACGCTGGCGTGGGATGCGCTGGTGTTTGCCACCGGCTCGGTTCCGTTTATTCCGCCGATCCCCGGCGCTGATTTACCCCATGTGCATGCTTTTCGCACGATTAACGATGTGGACAGCATCCTGCATGGCTGCGGGCCGGTTGCCGTGCTGGGCGGCGGTGTGCTTGGTGTCGAGGCGGCTGCCGCACTGCGACTAAAAGGTGACAATGTCACGTTAATTCATCGCGGCAATCGGTTCATGGAGCAACAGCTTGATGAGCAGGCCGGGGAACTGCTGGCGGAACACCTTGCCGCACGCGGGATTGACTGCGTGCTGTCGTCCGGTATCGACAGGATTACGCCTGATGACGTCACGTTGACGAACGGTTGCGTGCTGTCTGCAACGCGCGTGGTGATTGCCACTGGCGTAAAACCCAATACGGCGCTGGCGCTGGCAAGCGGGGTGTCCTGTCAGCGTGGAATTGTGGTGGACGGGCAACTGCGCACGGCGGTGGCAGGGATCAGCGCGATAGGCGAGTGCTGTGAAATCGACGGCCAGACCTGGGGGCTGGTCGCGCCCTGTCTGGCGCACGCGGAGGTGCTGGCGGCCCGCCTGGCGGGAATCCCCGGCGCTGATTTTCACTGGCAGGACAGCGGTACGCGTTTGAAGGTGACGGGCATCGATCTGTTCAGCGCCGGGGAGGTAAACGCTACGGCAGGTGATGACCTGCTGCGCACATTTGACCCGCTGAGCGGCCATTACCGTCGTCTGCTGATCCGCAATGGACGGTTACAGGGGGTGCTGCTGATGGGCGATTGCCGCAGCGCCGCGCCGTTGACTGATTTGCTGGCGCAGGCTGCGTCGGCGAATCCTGACTGGTTATTCGACAGATTTGATACGCAGCCTGCGGCTGCAGGACAGGTGACTATGACAAAACCCACGTTGGCTGTTGTTGGACACGGTATGGTTGGCCACCATTTTCTTGAGCAATGCGTTAGCCGCAATCTGCATCTTGACTATCAGATTGTGGTCTTTGGCGAAGAGCGTTATGCCGCCTATGACCGCGTTCATCTGTCGGAGTATTTCGCCGGGCGCAGCGCAGAATCGCTCTCGCTGGTGGAAGGCGATTTTTTTGCCCGCCACGGTATTGAGCTGCGGTTGTCGCAATGCGTCACGGCGATCGATCGGGATGCCCGCGTTATTCGCACCGCCAGCGGACATGAAACGCACTGGGATAAACTGGTGCTGGCAACCGGATCATATCCCTTTGTTCCGCCGGTGAAAGGCGGTGATTCGGCGGCGTGTTTCGTCTATCGCACGCTGGACGATCTGGATGCGATTGCCGCGAAGGCAAAACACTCTCGCCGTGGGGTGGTGATTGGCGGCGGGCTGTTGGGGCTGGAGGCGGCGAACGCCTTGCGGCAATTAGGGCTGGAGACGCATGTTGTCGAGTTCGCGCCATCGTTAATGGCGGTTCAGCTTGATAACGCTGGCGCGGCGATGCTGCGCGAAAAAATCGAGGCGCTGGGCGTGAGCGTGCATACCTCGAAATCCACTGCGGAAATTGTCTCTACCCCGCAAGGGTTACAGTTGGTGTTTACGGATAGTGAGCGTCTGGAGACGGATATGGTGGTGTTTTCTGCCGGTATTCGCCCGCAGGATGCGCTGGCGCGCGGCGCCGGACTTCGTATCGGAGAACGCGGCGGGGTGTGTATTGATAACCACTGTCTGACCTCTGACGCGGATGTTTTTGCCATCGGTGAATGTGCGCTCTGGGACGGCAGGGTGTTCGGGCTGGTTGCGCCGGGCTACCAGATGGCGCGCGTGGCGGCAGCGCAGTTGGCCGGTGAAGATGCGGCGTTCAGCGGGGCGGATATGAGCACCAAACTCAAATTACTGGGGGTGGATGTGGCCTCGTTCGGCGATGCGCAGGGGCGCACGCCAGGCGCGCAAAGCTATCAGTGGACGCATGGCCCGGAGCAAATCTACAAAAAAATTGTGGTCAGCGCGGACGGCAAGACGCTGCTGGGCGGCGTGCTGGTGGGTGATGCGGCGGATTACGCCACGTTATTGCAAATGATGCTTAACGGTATGGCGCTGCCCGGACAGCCGGAATCGCTGATTTTACCTGCTTTGGCGGGCAGCGCGCCGAAAGCGTTGGGCGTTGCGGCATTACCGGACAGCGCGCAAATATGCTCTTGTCATAACGTCAGCAAGGCGGACATTTGCCAGGCGGTCAGCGCGGGCGCAACGGAGATGGGCGCAATCAAGCAGTGCACCAAAGCGGCAACCGGCTGCGGTGGGTGCAGCGCGCTGGTGAAACAGGTGATGGAGTTCCAGCTGGCGGCACAGGGCGTGGAGGTTAAAAAGGATATCTGCGAACACTTTGCGTACTCGCGGCAGGAGATTTACCACCTGGTGCGGGTGAACCGCATCCACACCTTTGAGCAACTGATTAGCCGCTATGGTCGCGGGCATGGTTGTGAGATTTGCAAACCGCTGGTGGGCTCGGTGCTGGCCTCCTGCTGGAATGAGTATCTGCTAAAACCTGCGCATCTGCCGTTGCAGGACACCAACGATCGTTATTTTGCCAATATCCAGAAAGACGGTTCGTATTCCGTTGTACCGCGCATGGCGGCAGGCGAGGTGACGCCGGATGGGCTGATTGCCATAGGCGAAATCGCCAAACGTTATCAGCTCTACAGCAAAATTACCGGCGGGCAGCGTATCGACTTGTTTGGCGCGCGCCTCGAACAACTGCCGGATATCTGGCGCGATCTGGTTGCCGCCGGTTTTGAAACCGGGCACGCCTACGGGAAGTCGTTGCGCACGGTGAAATCCTGCGTCGGATCAACCTGGTGTCGCTATGGCGTTCAGGATTCAACCGGTCTGGCCGTCACGCTGGAGAACCGCTACAAGGGACTGCGCGCCCCGCACAAAATCAAAATGGCGGTCTCCGGCTGTACCCGCGAGTGTGCCGAAGCGCAGGGGAAAGACGTTGGCGTGATCGCCACCGATAAGGGCTGGAACCTGTATGTCTGCGGAAACGGCGGTATGAAGCCGCGTCATGCGGATCTGTTCGCCAGCGATCTGGATGACGCCACGCTGATTAAATTCGTGGATCGCTTCCTGATGTTCTATATCCGTACCGCCGATCGCCTGCAACGCACCAGCACCTGGATGGATAATCTTGAAGGGGGCATCGACTATCTGCGCGAGGTGGTTATACACGACAGCCTGGGTATCGGCGACGAGCTTGAACAGGAGATGGCGCGAATCGTGGAAACATACCAGTGTGAATGGCAAACCACGCTGAATGATCCGCAGCGTCTGGCGCTGTTCCGCGCCAGCGTGAACGGCGACGAACCGGATGAAGCCGTAGCGCGCCAGATGCTACGTGGGCAACCGCAGCTGGCGAAACCGGCGGCGCCAGCGAGAACCATCCTGCCGAAAAAACCCTGGCAGGAGGTTTGTCAACTGGAGGAGATCCCCGAACAGGCGGGCATTGGCGCCCGTCTGGGCAACCTGCAAATTGCGCTGTTTCGCTTTGGTCAGACGATTTACGCCCTTGATAACCATGAACCCGGCAGCGACGCAAACGTGCTTTCCCGGGGAATTCTGGGGGATGCCGGCGGTGAGCCCGTTGTCATTTCACCGCTCTACAAACAGCGTATTCGCCTGCGCGATGGTCGGCAGTATGACAGCGGTGAGCCCGTTGTGCGCGCCTGGCCGGTGAAAGTCGAAGCGGGCAAGGTATGGGTAGGGAATCAGGCGCTACTGCTACGTGCGGAGGCGTCATGAATGAAACCCGGACAACGTGCCCTTACTGCGGCGTCGGCTGTGGGGTGATCGCCCGCGTCAGCGAACAGGGCGTCACGGTTCAGGGCGATCCCGATCACCCGGCCAATTTTGGGCGACTGTGTGTGAAAGGCGCCGCGCTGGGGGAAACCACCGGACTGACCGGACGGTTATTACACCCGCAGGTTAACGGTGAAACGGTAAGCTGGCAGCAGGCGCTGAACACGGCGGGCGAGCGCCTGCGCAGCATCATCGCGCAATATGGCCCAACGTCGGTGGCTTTCTACGCCTCGGGACAACTGCTGACGGAAGACTACTATGCGGCGAATAAGCTGATGAAGGGATTCATCGGTGCGGCCAATATCGATACCAATTCGCGCCTGTGCATGTCGTCAGCCGTTACGGGCTACAAACGCGCGTTTGGCGCGGATGTGGTGCCATGCAGCTACGAAGATATAGAGCGCAGCGATCTGGTGATTCTGGTCGGCTCGAACGCGGCGTGGACGCATCCGGTGCTCTATCAGCGCCTGGTGCAGGTGCGAAAAGAGAACCCGTCCATGAAAGTGGTGGTGATTGATCCCCGGCGCACCGCCACCTGTGATATTGCGGATATGCACCTTGCCCTGACGCCCGGCAGCGATGGCGGGCTGTTTGTCGGGCTGCTGCACGCCATCGCGACAAGCGGCGAACATGACGTCGATTTTGATGATGCGCAGGCGGCGTTTGCCCGCGCCAGCCGCTGGCCTGTTGAGCGAGTCGCGCAATTTTGTGGTCTGGAACCCGCGGAAATCCGCCGGTTTTATGATGGTTTTCTGACCGCGCCGCGCGCAATCACCCTTTACACGATGGGGATTAACCAGTCCGCCAGCGGCAGTGATAAATGTAACGCGATCATTAACGTACACCTTGCCAGCGGTAAATACGGGCGGGAAGGCTGTGGGCCCTTTTCGCTGACCGGACAGCCAAATGCGATGGGAGGGCGTGAAGTCGGCGGGCTGGCGACACAGCTGGCGGCGCACATGAATTTTGAGCCGCAGGATCTGCAGCGCCTCGCGCGTTTCTGGGGGACCGAGCGGCTGGCGCAGACGCCGGGGCTGACGGCGGTGGATCTGTTCGCCGCCATTGGCCGCGGCGAGGTGAAAGCGGTGTGGATTATGGGCACCAATCCGGTGGTGTCGCTGCCGGACAGCCTTGCCGTCAGCCAGGCGCTGGCCGGGTGTCCGTTGGTGATCGTTTCCGATGTGAGCGCCCAGACGGATACGGCAGCATTGGCCCATATTCGTTTCCCGGCGCTGGCGTGGGGAGAAAAAAATGGCACCGTCACCAACTCGGAACGACGTATTTCCCGCCAGCGCAGCTTTCTGCCGCCGCCAGGCGAAGCCAAAGCCGACTGGTGGATAATCGCGCGCATGGCCGAACAGCTCGGCTTTGGCGCGGCCTTTGCCTGGCGCCATCCGCACGAAGTCTTTAGCGAGCATGCCGCGCTTTCGGGGTTTGAAAATAACGGCCAACGGGCGTTCGATATCGGTGGGCTGGCGGATCTCAGCCGTGAGGCGTGGGACAACCTGGCGCCGGTTCGCTGGCCGGTCAGCCGCAGCGGCGCCGGTCTCGATTTACAGCAGGGCTGGCACGGCGATGGCAAATTGCGCATGGTGCCGGTGACGCCCCAGACCACGCGCGCCGCGACCGACGCCTTTTATCCGCTGATCCTCAATAGCGGACGCATTCGCGATCAGTGGCACACTATGACCCGTACCGGTAGCGTGCCGCGCCTGATGCAGCATATTGCCGAACCGATCGTGGAGATCGCGCCAGCGGATGCCCGACGCCTGCAGCTGCGCGAGGGAGAACTGGCGCGAATCTGGTCGCGCAATGGGCTGATGGTGGCCAAAACGGTGGTCAGCCGCGGGCAGCGCTCCGGCTCGCTGTTTGTGCCGA
>ERZ1106981.1026-NODE-1026-length-14879-cov-3.040003_pt1 | contig 14879 bp, 13 predicted proteins | sample MGYA00403692_ERZ1106981 | MGnify/ENA primary metagenome ERZ1106981 (study PRJEB35170, sample SAMEA104062431) | human gut metagenome | biome: human gut; feature: human-associated habitat; material: faeces | place: Denmark | collected 2012-06-22 ... | reverse complement strand
TAATAATCATTGGCAAAATGAGCTGATAGTTATCGGTCATCTCCAGCACCAGCACGATCCCGGTCAGCGGCGCACGCACCGAGGCGGCGAGCAGCGCCCCCATACCGGCAATCGCGAAGGTGCCGGCATCGAGATGGTAGGCCGGAAACAGCGGAATAGCCGCCATGCCGAACGCCGTGCCCAGCAGCGTGCCGAGCGCCAACATAGGCGCGAAAATGCCCCCTGGCGCGCCGGAAGAGAAGCAGATCAGCGTGGTCACCACGCGGGCAATAAAGATAAACAGCAGCAGTCCGACGGAGAAGTTACCGGCAGCGGCGATAGGGATCAAGTTAAAGCCACCGCCCACCGCGGAGGGCTGCATCAGCCCCAGCAGACCGCAGAGCCCGCCGATTAATCCGCCAATAAACACCCATTTTTTGATGTTGCCGCCGTGGATGCGCTGGAACAGATCCTGAGTGCGCAGCACCAGAAAATTAAACAGCGGGCCAAAGCAGCCAAACAGCATGCCCAGCACCAGATACAGCCATAGGGTATTTACCGGGGCGTTGCTTAGTTTACCCACCTCAATGATCGCCGCTTCGCCGTTGAAAATGCGAAACACAATGCTCGACATGATCACGCCGGTAAACACCGCTTTAATGGAGATCAGGTTGTAGCGGAACTGCGGGCGCATCTCTTCGATGATAAACAGAATACCGGCCAGCGGCGCATTAAAGGCCGCCGAAAGCCCCGACGCCGCACCGGTCGCCAACAGCGTATGCCGCGCTTCCGGACTGCGCATGCGGAAAACGTCCAGCACCATGCGCCCAATGTTGCCGCCAAGCTGTACCATCGGTCCTTCACGACCCAGCACCATCCCGGCGCCAAGGGTCCCCATGCCGCCAACGAATTTCACCGGCAGCACGCGCCACCAGCGCACCGGCCGCAGCTCCTCCAGAATGGCCTGCTTGTCCCCCGTGCGCATGGGCAAGTTCTGAGCAATGTAGTCGGCGATGTAGCCCGGGTCCTCACTGGAGAGCACCGAGAGGAGCACATCGGGAGTCATCTTGGGGGCCAGCTCAATAAACCGCTCAAACAGCTCGTAGGTCTGGCGAATGAGGGCCTCCGTTCGTGTGGAACGGCGGACCGGCTGTTCCGCCGGAAGCTCCTCCACCAGGGCGTTCAGGTAGGGCGTGGTCTTGGGCAGAAGGCACAGCCGCCCACGGCTGACCCCCTCCACCATCACCCGCACGTTGTCTCCGGGCAGGCGCAGAATCTGGCGCACATTGCAGATGGTTCCAATGCTGTAAAGGTCTTTTTCCTGCGGGCTTTCAACGGCCAGCTCCCGCTGGGCCACCAGGAAAATCGGCTGGCCTGAGGCCATGGACTCGTCCAGTGCCTGAATGGACGCCTGCCGTCCCACATCGAAGTGGAGCAGCATCTGCGGAAAGACGGTCAGCCCCCGCAGGGCCAGAGCAGGCATAGTCTGCTGCCGGTTCAGTTCTTCCATCACACATTCACTTCCTTCCAGGACAGGGATTTGATGCAGAATGGGGCGAGGGATGCTCCCCCGCCCCACCGGTTCAGTTGCTGTTTAAGAGACATTTCCCTTGGGGGATACGCCCCCCTGCTCCGCATGGAGGGCGGCACCGCCAAGACGGGGCCGCTGGGTGCGGTCGGGATCGTGCTCAACGGCGGGGGAAACGTGTTCTTTCACGCTCTCAGCCGTAATCGTCACCCGGGTGATCGTTGGATCGGAGGGCACCTCGTACATCAGAGGGGTCATTACCTCCTCCAGCACGGCCCGCAGGCCGCGGGCGCCGATGCCGCGCTCGATGGCCCGGTCGGCGGCAGCCTCCAGCGCCTGGGTATCGAAGTCCAGCTCCACCATGTCGTACTCCAACAACTTCTGGTACTGCTTCACCAGGGCATTCTTCGGCTCGGTGAGGATGCGCACCAGTTGTCCCTTGTCCAGAGCGTTCAGGGTGGTGATCACCGGCAGGCGGCCCACCAGCTCCGGGATGATTCCGAACTTGAGCAGATCGTGGGGCTGTACCTGCTTGAGCACCGAGGTAGTATCCCGCTCCTTCTTACTCTGGATGTCCGCGCCGAAGCCAATGGTCTTTTTGTTCAGGCGCTGCTCGATGATCTTCTCCATCCCGTCGAAAGCGCCGCCGCAGATGAAGAGGATATTCTTGGTGTTGATCTGGATGAACTCCTGGTGGGGATGCTTGCGGCCGCCCTGGGGCGGAACGTTGGCCACAGTACCCTCCAGGATTTTCAGCAGGGCCTGTTGCACGCCCTCGCCAGACACGTCGCGGGTAATGGAGGTGTTCTCACTCTTGCGGGCGATCTTGTCGATCTCGTCCACGTAGATGATGCCGCGCTCAGCCAGCTCGATGTCGTAGTCGGCAGCCTGCACCAGTCGCAGGAGGATGTTCTCCACGTCGTCGCCCACATATCCGGCCTCGGTGAGGGTAGTGGCGTCGGCGATGGCGAAGGGCACCTTCAGAATCCGGGCCAGGGTCTGGGCGAACAGGGTCTTGCCGCAGCCCGTAGGCCCCATGAGCAGGATGTTGCTCTTCTGGAGCTCCACGTCCTCCCCGCCGCCGAAGTAGATGCGCTTATAGTGGTTGTAGACCGCCACGGACAAGGCGATTTTAGCGTCCTCCTGCCCGATGATATACTGGTCCAGCACGTCGCGGATCTCCCTGGGGGTGGGGATCACATCGGGGATGTCCGGCCCGGCCTGCTCCTCGGGATCGTAAGTGTCGTCCAGAATGCTCATGCACAGGTGGACACACTCGTTGCAGATATAGGCGCCCGGACCGGCGATGATGCGGGCGACCTGTTCCTGGTGCTTGCCGCAGAAGGAACAGCGCACGGATTTGCGCTCGTCATTTTTCGGCATGGTTTGCTCCCTCAAGTCTTTCTAAGGCTCAGAGGGAGCGGGGCGTTTGCTTCCCCGCTCCCTCTGTTGGATTTTATCGCGTATAAATGACCTTGTCAATCAGGCCGTACTCCTTAGCCTCCTCGGCGGACATGAAATTGTCGCGCTCGCAGTCGGCTGTAACCACTTCCAGCGGCTTACCGGTGTTGTCCGCCAGAATGTGGTTCATGCGCTTTTTGATAATCTCCAGGCGCTTCAGGTGGATGGCCATATCGGTGATCTGTCCCTGAGTGCCGGCGGAGGGCTGATGGATCATGATCTCCGCGTTGGGCAGAGCCAAGCGCTTGCCCTTGGCGCCGGAGGAGAGCAGAAACGCGCCCATGCTGGCAGCCATGCCGATGCAAATAGTGGATACATCGCACTTAATATACTGCATCGTGTCATAAATGGCCATACCGTCGGTGACGGAGCCGCCGGGACTGTTGATGTAAAACTGGATGTCCTTGTCCGGGTCCTGGGCCTCCAGATACAGCAACTGGGCCACCACCAGGCTGGCCGTGGTGGCGTTGACCTCTTCTCCCAGGAACACAATGCGGTCGTTCAGCAGGCGGGAAAAGATGTCATAGGAACGCTCGCCGCGGTTGGTCTGCTCTACTACATAAGGAACTAGGCTCATAATGAAGGATCTCCTTTAATTTTGATGTCGGGGTGCAGGGCGCCCCACCATCCTACCGCAGACGGGCAGGCTCACAAACAGAGTATGCCCATCGTTTGGAAACTTATTCCTCCGTCTTCTCCACGGCCGCCTCGGCGGTCTCCTCCACCTTCTTGCGGGAGGTGCCCTTGCGGGCGGTCTTCTTGGGCTTCTCCTCGCCCTCGGCGCTCTCCTCCGCCTTCTTCTTGGTGGACTTCTTCTTGGCGGGGGCCTTGCCGACCTTGGCGCTGTCGTAGACCACGTGCTCAGCCTTGTGGTAGCTCTGCTCCTTGCGGATGCTCTCGGCATCCACCGCGGCCTTCACCTTGTCCACATCCATGTGATACTGCTCGGCCAGACGCTTGTACTCCTCCTCCAGCTCCTCGTCGGAGATGGTGATATTTTCGGCAGCCACAATGGCGCCCAGCGCCAGCTCACGGCGCACCCGCTCCAGAGCAGCGGCCTTGGCCTGCTCCCGCATGATATCCATGGTCATGCCGGTCATGGCCAGATACTGGTCAAAGGGGATACCCTGGGCCTGGATGCGCTGGGCCATATCGTTGACCAGGTTATCGGCCTCATACTCCACCATGGCGTCGGGAATCTCGACCTCCATGTTGTCCATAACCTGCTCCATCAGAGCGGCCTCGAAGTCACGCTGGTTCTGAGTCTCGCGGCGTTCCTTCAGCTTCTCACCCAGATCCTTTTTAAAGTCGGCGAGGGTATCGAACTCGGACACATCCTTAGCGAACTCGTCGTCCACCTCAGGCAGCTCCTTGGCCTTGACCTCGTGAACCTTCACCTTGAAGACAACAGCCTTACCGGCCAATTCGGCGTGATAGTCCTCGGGGAAGGTGATGTTCAGCTCCTTCTCGTCGCCGGCTTTGGCACCCACGAGCTGCTCCTCGAAGCCGGGGACGAAGGAACCGGAGCCCAGCTCCAGGCTGTGGCCCTCGGCCTTGCCGCCGTCGAAGGGCTTGCCGTCCAGGAAGCCCTCGAAGTCAATCACCACAGTATCGCCGTTCTCGGCCGCCCGCTCCACGGTCACCATGCGGGTGGCACGGTTGATGAAGGGCTTGAGCTCGTTGTCGATGTCCTCATCAGAGATGGCGACCTCGGCCTTCTCAGCAGTCAGGCCCTTGTACTCGCCCAACTTCACCTCGGGGCGGACGGTGACCAGGGCCTTGAAGGTCAGGCCCTCCTTGCCCACATCCACGATCTCCACCTTGGGCCACGCCACGGCATCCAGCTTCTCCTGCTCAATCGCCTGGGCATAGGCCTCGGGGTACAAGTCGTTGATAGCATCCTCATAAAACACGCCGGAGCCGTACATGCCCTCGATGATCTTCCGGGGGGCCTTGCCCTTGCGGAAACCGGGCACGCTGATCTTGCCGCGCTGCTTCTTGTAGACCTTCTCGACAGCGGCCTCGAACTCCTCCTTGCCGATCTCGATCACCAGCTCGACGGTGCTCTTCTCCTGCTTCTCGACGCTCTTGACATTCATGTTGTTTACTTCCTCCTGTCAGCCCTGTCCCGCCGCGCATCGGCGGTATACGGGGCCATCTTTCGCGTTATCCGTTATATACTAGCAGATATGCGTCAAAATTTCCATACCTTTTTTCAATTATTCACAGATTTTTTGCGGGCGAAACCCCACATAGTCTGCGGAGACCAGATAATAGGCCACGTCTCCCTGCCGTCCTTCCACGGCCAAGCGGTGGCTGCCGCCGTGGAGATGGCCGTAATAGCAGCGCTCCACGCCGTACTGCTCCAGCAGGGCAATGATCTCTGGACAGCGGTAGCCCTGGTAGAGGGGCGGATAGTGGAGAAAGCACAGCTTGGGCCGCTCCCCCGCCGCCTTCAGCGACGCCTCCAAGCGGATCAGCTCCCGCTTGAACACCTTCTGGTCGCCGGTCTCCTCATAGAACCAGCCCCGGGTGCCGCACAGGGCGTAGCCCCCGTATTCATAGCAGTTGTTGTGCAGAATGCGGAGGGTGGAAAAGCCGCTCTCCGCAAAAAAGCGGTTCATCTTGGCGGCGGTGTTCCACCAGTAGTCGTGGTTTCCCTTGAGCAGCAGCTTCCGCGCCCCAGGCAGGGCGTCCAGGAAAGCGAAGTCCTTCTTTGCCTCCTCCAGACTCATGCCCCAGGACAGGTCGCCGCAGAGCACCACCGTATCCTCCGGCCCCACCGCCGCGAAGCCCTTCTGCAGCTTATCCACATAGCCCTCCCAGCCCCCGCCAAACACGTCCATGGGCTTATTGGAGGACAGGGAGAGGTGGGTGTCCCCGATTGCGTAGAGAGCCATTCAGCGCAGCATCTCCAGCACCTGGTCCACCATGTGCTCTTTGGTGACGCTCCGGCCAAAGCGGACCGTCTTGTCCTTCAGGACAGCCAGGGGCGCCGGGACGGGTACGCCGGTCTGCTGGGAGAGCTGGTCCAAAATGGCCGTGCCGGCGGCCAGCTCGCTCACGCCCAGGGCGCCCAGCACGCTGTCACAGAACTTGAAGGGGCTGGCGGTGGACACCACCACGGTGGGGGTAGTGTCACCAGTATCCCGCCGGTACTGGTCGAGCACGTCAAAGGCCACGGCGGTGTGGGGATCGATCAGGTAGCGGTGCTCCTGCCACATGCGGCCGATGACCTTCTGTGTCTGATCGTCGTCGCAGAAACCGGCGGCGAAAAGCTTCTCCAGCCTGCCCTTGATGGCGGGGCTCACCTCATACCGCCCGGACCGGGCCAGCTCCTCCATATACCCGCGCACCTCGGCGTCGTCGTGGTTGGACAGGGAGAAGAGCAGCCGCTCCAAGTTGGAGGAGATCAGGATATCCATGGAGGGGGACATCGTATTGTAGAAGGTGCGGTTGCGGTCGTACACGCCAGTGCACAGGAAGTCGGTCAGTACATTGTTGCTGTTGGAGGCGCAGATGAGCCTGCCGATGGGCACACCCATCTCCCTGGCGTAGTAGGCGGCCAGAATGTTGCCGAAGTTGCCGGTTGGGACGCAGACGTTGATCCGCTCCCCCTTCTGAATCCGCCCCTCCCGCAGAAGATCACAGTAGGCGGAGATGTAGTAGACGATCTGCGGCAGGACGCGACCCCAGTTGATAGAGTTGGCCGAGGAGAGGAAAAAGCCGCGGCCGGCCAGCTTCTCCCGCAGGGCCTCGTCGGAGAACAGGCGCTTGACACCGGTCTGGGCATCGTCGAAGTTGCCTGCCACGGAGCAAACCCCTACGTTGTCTCCCTCCTGGGTGTTCATCTGCAGCTCCTGAATAGCGGAAACACCGTCCTTGGGGTAGAACACCAAGATGCGGGTCTTGTCCACGTCCTTGAAGCCCTCCAGGGCGGCCTTGCCCGTGTCACCGGAGGTGGCGACCAGGATGCACACCGTCTTCTCCTCTTGGTTTTTCACCAGGGAGGCGGAGAGCAGGTGTGGCAGCATCTGCAGGGCCATGTCCTTGAAGGCACAGGTGGGGCCGTGCCACAGCTCCAGACAGTAGGTGTTTTCGTCCACCGCCCGAACGGGTGCCACCTCCTTCACATCGAACTTCTCTCCGCCGTAGGCCTTGTCCGCATAGGCAGACAGCTCAGAGGCCGTGAAGTCGTCCAGATAGGAGTTCATCACATAGACGGCCCGCTGCTGATAGGACATGTCCCGCATGGTGTCCAGGGCGTTGTGGGACAGCTTTGGAAATACCTCAGGGGTCATCAGGCCGCCGTCCACAGCCAGTCCCTGGGCGATTGCCTCCGCCGCCGTGCGCCGGTCTTCCTTGTTCCTCGTGCTTACATAGTACATACTTCGCTCACAACCCTCATCAGATTCTCAAAAAACAGGGCGCGCACCAGCGCCTCACTGTAATTCCGCTGCAGCAGCCGCTCCCACAGCCGGTCCAGATCCTGAATACCCGTGATCCCCTCCGGCAGGCTGGAACAGCCGTCCAGATCGCCGCCCAAAGCGACGGTCCGCTCGCCCCCCAGCTCCAGCCAGTGCTCCAGGTGGGCGATGGCGGTGTCCAGGTCGGCCCGCTCCCCCAGGAAGTTGGCGTAGAGGTTAAGGCCAACCACTCCGTTGTGGTCTATTATGGCAGTAAATTGCTCATCGGTCAAGTTCCTGGGATGAGAAAAGACCGCCCGGGCATTGGAATGGCTGGCAAAAAAGGGGCCGCTCAGCTCCTCCGCCACGTCCCAGAAGCCTGGATCCGACAGGTGGGACACGTCCACCAGCATGCCCAGCCGCTCCATTTTGCGGACGAACGCCCTGCCCTGAGGCGTCAGCCCCCGCTCCGGCTCCTCTGCATTCGTGCCGGAGAGGGCGTTGACGTGGTTCCATGTGGGGTTAACGGCCCGAACCCCCATGGCGTGGGCCTCCTCCAGCCGCTCCAGGGAGCAGTCCAGCAGCTCCGCCCCCTCCACCGAGAGGAAGGCCGCCCGCCGCCCCGACCGAAAGGCCGCCTCCGCCTCCGCGCCAGTGCGGCAAAAGGCTGCTAGATCGGCATTGGCCGCCATTTCCCGCTCAAAGAGCGCGTACTCCTCCAGAAAGAGCTCCCGGTGGGTTTTCCCGCTGAGATCCCGAACCGGGGTGGGCTCCGGCTCTCCGAACAGGGCGAAAAACTGGGCGGCGGTATTTCCCCATACGCTCCAGATCCACATGGCCGTCGTTCCGGCGCAGGCCTCCGCCGGAGAGATAGCGCAGAAACACCGCGTCACAGTGTCCGTCAAACAAATCAATTGCATACCGCTCCATCTGGAACTCCCCCTAAAATGCATTTTCAAGCCAGGTGATCCGGGGGCGGCGGGTGGCGGTGCCCTGGGGGGCGTAGATCTCCGCCACGTCAAAGCGGGGCTGGCGCGCCTCCTCCGGGTGCTCCGCCAGATAGAGCTCCGCCGTGGCGCGCAGGCGGGCCTGCTTCCGGCGATCCACCGCCTCCCGTCCGAGGGCAAAGCGCTCCTCCGTCCGAAGCTTTACTTCTATAAAGGATAAATACTTGTCAGTAGCTGCTATGAGGTCAATTTCCCCAAACCGGCTGCGGTATCCGGCCGCCAAGACCTTCCAGCCCTTTCGCCGCAGCTCCGCCGCCGCCAGCGCCTCCCCCCAGCGGCCCAGCAGCTTTGCCTCTCCCCCGCTCACAGCTTCTTCAAAAAGGTCCGCCGGTGGATGGGACAGGGGCCGTACCGGCGCAGCAGCTCATAGTGCCGCTTGGTGCCGTAGCCCTTGTGGCGCTCGAACTCATATTCCGGGTAGCGTTCCGCCATCTGCTCCATATAGCGGTCCCGGCTCACCTTGGCCAGGATAGAGGCTGCGGCGATCGAAGCCGAAAGGCTGTCTCCCTTTACAACCGTCTGGTGCTCCAGGAGGATAGCCGCCGTTTTGCCGTGGTCCCGGTTGCCGTCGATCAGCGCAAAGCCGGGTGCGGGCTCCAGGCGGTCGATGGCCATCTGCATGGCCTTAATGCGGGCGCTGAGGATATCGGTGGCGTCAATCTCCTCGGCCTCTACCCGGGCCACCGCCCAGGCCACCGCCACGGTTCGGATCGTGTCGTACAGGGCATCCCGCCGCTTGGGCGTCACCTGCTTGGAGTCGTTGAGTCCCTCAATGGAGCACTCGGGGGGCAGAATGACCGCCCCGGCCAGCGGGCCCGCCCCCGCCTCGTCACAGCCGCACACCAGGGCGATCCCCCTCGCCCAGCAGGCCCGCTCCAGCGCCCAGCGGTCAATCTCTGCCATGGGCCGCCTCCCGGCTCTCCAGATCTTGGGGCGTCTCAAATGTCAAGTTTCCCAGCTTGCCGGAGCGGTACTCGTCCAGAAGCACCTTCGCCATGCGCTCGGTGTCCACCTCGCCGCCAGAGATCCGGAAGCCCCGCTTTTTGCCGCAGAGCTCCAGCAGCTCCCAGCCAGGCAGCCCTGGGTCAGCCTCCAGCTTATACCGCTCGGCCAGCGCCTGGGGGTAGCGCCGGGCCAGCAGCTCAATGAGGTGACAGGCCAGGGTCTCCAGATCCATGATTTCGTCCTTTACAGCGCCAGTAAAGGCCAGATGGATGCCGGTAGTCTCGTCCTCAAACTTGGGCCAGAGGATGCCTGGGGTATCCAAAAGCTCCAGCCCGGCATCCACACTTACCCACTGTTTGCCCCGGGTGACGCCCGGCCGGTTGCCCGCCTTGGCGGACTTCCGCTTGGCCACCTGGTTGATGAAGGTGGACTTTCCCACGTTGGGGACCCCCACCACCATGGCCCGCACGGGGCGGCCCACCAGCCCCTTGGCCTTCCACTGCTCCAGCTTCTCCTTCAGCGCCTGCCGGATGACGGTGGAGAACTGGCCAACTCCCTTGCCGTCTCTGGCGTTGGTCTCCAGCACCGCCCAGCCCTGTCTGCGGAACCAGTCAGTCCATACCCGGTTCATGGCCGGATCGGCCTGATCCGCCCGGTTGAGTACGATCAGGCGGGGTTTCTCCCCCACCAGTTCGTCAATATCAGGGTTACGGCTGGAGATAGGGATGCGGGCGTCTATGATCTCCGCCACCAGATCCACCAGTTTGAGATCCGCCTGGATCTGCCGCCTGGTTTTGGTCATATGGCCAGGATACCACTGAATATTCACGCGTTCACCCTCTCTACCGAATATTCTTGTATTATACACAATGCTCCGGTATTTGAAAAGGGCAAAGACGCATAAAAAGTGCCCGGCCAATGGCCGGACACTTTTTAGCGGCTTTGGATCGTACTATTTGAGCCAGCCGATGGAGACGCAGTTACTGGGTGCATACCAGGTCACGTTGCGGCCCAGGCCCTCAAAGAGGGCGCGCACGGCGACATACTCTACGCCGTCCACAGTCTTGACGGGCAGCTTAACCGACTTGCCATCCAGCGTAACCAGAACGCTGGAGCCTTCTGTGCGCTTTTCTGCACTGATACCGTTCACAATGTCGTTCAGAGGAACCCAGATTTTCCCGGGCTCCACAACTAGCTTGTTGTTGAAGGACTGAACCAGGCCATTCCACATCACTGTGGGAACAGAGGCATCCTTGCGGTAGACCTCCTCACCTCCGGAGACGGTAAGCAGCACTTGGGTGTCCTTGATGTACTCTGCGGGGCAGGTCATCAGATCACGGTCAATCACTGCAAAGTCCGCCAGCTTGCCGACCTCCAGGGAACCCTTGATATCCTCATTGAACTCTGCATAGGCAGACCAGTTGGTAAAGGAACGCAGGGCCTCCTCACGGGTCATGGCCTCTTCAATATGCCAGCCGCCCTTTGGCTCACCCAGGCGGTTGGTGCGGGTCACGGCTGCATAGATACCGTGGTAGGGGTTTACCAGCTCGACCGGAGCATCGGAGCCGTTGGGAATCACACTGCCCTTGTCCAAAATGGTACGCCAGACATAGGCCCCCTTGATGCGCTCACTACCCACGCGATCCTCCGCCACCAGCATGTCAGAGGTAGCGTGTGTAGTCTGCATAGAGGGCAGAATTCCCAGGCTGATGGCGCGGTCAATGTCAGCGGGCGCCACAATCTGGAAGTGCTCAATGCGCAGACGGTGGTCATCCCGGGGATTGGCCTTGATGGCTGCCTCATAGGCGTTGATCATCTGGTTGTTGGCGCCGTCACCGATGCAGTGGGTCGCAATCTGATAACCGGCGTCATAGGCCACCTTAACGACTTCGTTCACCTGTTCCTGTGTATAGCGGTAATCGCCGATATGGCCCTCACGGTCGGAGTAGGGCTCCAGCATGGCGGCAGAACGGGCCCCCAAAGACCCATCCGCAAACATTTTTACGCAGCGCAGACTGAGATGATTGTTGTATAAAGGCTCGTAATTCTCATTGTCAATGGGATGGCTCTTCAAATACTCGGCGGTCTCTCCCGCAGCAGATGTGTGGGAAATCATCCCGTAGACGCGCAGCTTCAACTCTCCGGACTCATACAGGGGTACAAAGACCTCGTTATATACCTCAATGCTGTTGCCTGCATCCATCGCAGAGGTCAGCCCATAAGAGAATAGCTGCTCTTGCGCCTTCAGCAGGCCTTCCTGCATCTGCTCCACCGTCAGCTCTGGAATCAGCTCCCGGATGGGATTCATGGCGGTATCGGTCATACAGCCCAGCAACTCTCCATTTGCATTCTTCAGGTACTCGCCGCCCTGGGGATTTGGCGTATCGGGGGTAATCCCAGCCAACTCGATGGCCTTGCTGTTGGCCCAGCCCATATGCCCGCATGCCCGGGTCAGGAATACTGGGTTGTTTGGGGCAACCGCGTCCAACTCCTCCTTTGTAGGGTAGCTGGTGTCCTCCCATACTGTGTTCATCCAGCCGCGGCCCTGGATCCATTCCCCTGGCTTTGCCTGTTCGGCGGCCGCCTTGACTAGATCCAAAATCGCCTGCTTGGGCATCCAGAAGCAGTCCAGATTCATCAGACTGCTGCCCAAGCCAGCCACGTGCATATGTCCCTCCACCAAGCCTGGAATGACCGTCTCTCCACCCAAATCGACAACCTTGGTATCGGGACCGATGTAAGCCTCCACACCGGCCTCACCGCCTACATAGACCAGGCGGTCGCCTTTGATCGCCAGCGCGGTGGCCTTGGAAAATGCCTCATCCACAGTATAGATGTTTCCGTTGCGGTATACGCTGTCGGCAGCCTCTGTACCGGCTGCCATTGCAGGGAATGCTGAGAGAAGTGTAGCGAGGACTAAGCATGCGGCGAGAGCTTTATAAATGCGTCTGCGTGACATTATGGTTCCTCCCTCATCATATTCTTCTTTCTGAATTCCTGGATCAGCGTGCGCCCCCTACCCTCCTTCCAGTCTTCATGATCACAGCGTACCACATTTTATACATCACATCAAGGAAAAACGCAAATTAAATTTGTTATTTTTCACATATTACACTCTGTGGTATAGAGATGTGAGCTCCGGCATTGCAGAAGAAATACTTATAAAAAGGCTGTGGAGAGGCAGTTGCCTCTCCACAGCCCAATATCCAAGACTCAGATGCGCTCCTTGACTTTAGCGCTCTTGCCCACGCGGTCGCGCAGGTAATAGAGCTTCGCGCGGCGGACCTTACCCTTGCGGACGGTCTCGATCTTCTCAATGGTGGGAGCGTGGATGGGGAACACCTTTTCCACACCGACGCCATAGGAGATGCGGCGCACGGTGATGGTCTCCTCGATGCCGCCGTGCTTCTTGGCGATGACGGTGCCTTCGAAGACCTGGATACGCTCGCGGTTTCCTTCCTTGATATGGACGTGAACGCGGACGGTGTCGCCCACTTCCGCCACAGGGGGCTCGGCTTTCAGGTACTTGTTGTTAAACGCCTGCATGAGATCCATTTTAAAACTTCCTCCTAGTTTATAGGTGTTCTTGCAGCCATGGATGCCGCCTACCTTTGGCGGCGGCCGCAGAGGACCACCCTTTATTGAGACTGCAATAGTTTACCACAAGTCTCAACGGATTGCAAGCAGAATTTTCATCCCATCCGTGTCCCTCGGCATGGTTTGGCTGCAGGCGGCACCAGCAGCCAAACCGCGGTAATGAGCAGAGTGAGGTTTCCCCTCCCCTGCCAGAGCAGCAGCAGCGCTCCGAGAACCAGCCCCACTGCCAGCGCGGAGGAGAGCACCCGCAGCAGCCGCTCTGCCCGTTCCTCCGAGGTCAGCAGCGCCAGGATACACCAGAGGATGCGCCCGCCGTCCAGTTGGACAGCGGGCAGCAGATTGAATGCGGCCAGCGCCAGATTGAGCCCAGCAAAGCAGTACGCCCCCTCCGTCCCAAGCCCGACCGCCATCCGGGCGGCCAGCAGATTGACCGCCGGACCAGCCAGCGCAGCGGCTATCTGCTGCCAGTAGCCCAGCGGACAGCGGGCGGAGAGACGCATCTCCGCGCCGACACAGGTGATGCGCAGGGCGGTTACCCGCCCGCCTAAGGCCCGGATGACCAGCCAGTGGCCCAGCTCATGCAGGGCACAGGCACAAAAGGCCATCAGCAGTACACCCTGTTCATCCAAATAGTAGAGCGCCGCCCCCAGCAGCAGCGCGCCTGCGCTGATTTCAACTCGTTTCCATCTCAGCATTCAGTTCGTCTCGATATAATAGAGCGGGTTGAGCAGCACTCCGTTCAGCTTCAGCTCAAAGTGCAGATGGGGCCCCGTGGAATTGCCGGTGGCACCCGAGAGGGCCACCCGCTCTCCCGCCGCCACGGTCTGCCCCTGCTGAACCAGCAGCTCGCTGCAATGGGCATAAAAGCTTTTCAGCCCTCCAGGGTGGCTGAGCTGGAGGTAGAGACCGTAAATCGGGCTGTCGCCGATATAGTCTACGGTTCCGTCGGCAAAGGCCAGAACATCCGTTCCGTCGTTCACTGCCAGATCCACGCCGTTGTGAAATTTCTCACCACCGTCTACCGGGTGTTCCCGCCAGCCAAAGTCGGATGAGACCCACCCCAGCGCCGGAGTTACCGTCTCCCCCACGCCCAAGGCGTTCAGATTGTAGCGGTCCATGGTGGCGTTGTCCGGGAGCGTGGGACCGTTGTACTCTACATGGACTACGGCCGGCTCCGGCGTGGCGGTGGGAACCGGAGTGGGTTCCGGTACGGTATTGGGCTCCGCTGGTTCTACAGCGACCGGCTCCGGCTTCCCAGCCTCCCCCAACCAGTGGCTCACCGCATCCTCACGTGCGGGGAAGCCGCTGAGAAATGCGGCCTGGGCGCGGAACAGGGGCGTGCTCACCTGTCCCTCTCCGTCCGGCACCGTGACAGCCTCTCCGCCAAAGACCTCCACCCAAAGGTCCCCCAGGGTGTCCAAAATCGGTTCCCCCTCGGAGATCGACCGGCCCAGGCTCGCAAACGCAGCTTTGAAATCCGTGTCGGCCTGAATAGCGCTCAAAACAGTTTCCCGCACCTCCGCGAGCTTTCCTGGAAATACTCCTTTTCCGATAAATACCACCAGAAACAGCGCCAGACATACTGCCAACTGCGCCATCCGGCGCTTCTCACGCGGACCCAGCGCCACGCTGCCCTTTTTTCTCCGGTGGGACAGCGCCGGCCTATGCCCGCCCGTCCGCTCCTGCCTCCGCTTTTCCCACTTTTGATAGGCCGTTTCCATAGCGGCATCTTCCCTTCTGTACGCATTTCACAGCATGTATATGCGGACGTGCCTTTTGCTATGCGGAGAAGATTTCCTCTCTTGACAACCGGCGGCAAGACAGCTATAATAGTATCCATCGTGTGAACGGGGTGTGGCGAAGTTTGGTATCGCGCATGGTTCGGGTCCATGAGGCCCCGGGTTCGAATCCCGGCACTCCGACCAAGCGTAGAGAGGCGGACAGGATTTTATCCTG
>ERZ1106981.1012-NODE-1012-length-15061-cov-30.721112_pt1 | contig 15061 bp, 16 predicted proteins | sample MGYA00403692_ERZ1106981 | MGnify/ENA primary metagenome ERZ1106981 (study PRJEB35170, sample SAMEA104062431) | human gut metagenome | biome: human gut; feature: human-associated habitat; material: faeces | place: Denmark | collected 2012-06-22 ... | reverse complement strand
ATCTTTTGTAAATCAATGATGATTACATTTGATAATATTTCACAATACTTAAATGTTAGCCATCTGTCGTTAGATTTAAGAAAGTGAAAATGAAGGCTCCTTCGGGAGCTTTTTTGCTTAGTGTCTAGTCGATGGATACTCACATATTACGGTAACATTATGAAAAAAATAATAGTTTTTTTTAACTCTGAACCAGCAATGGTAGTGCCAGTGATGACCGGAGTTAACACCATCATGCGTGAATATCCAAATGGCGAAACAACACACCTCACTGTAATGGCTGCAGGGTTTCCATCTCTGACCGGAGATCATAAAGTCATTTATGTAGCAGCGGATCGACATGTAACTTCAGAAGAAATTCTGGAAGCAGCAATGAGACTCTTGAATTGATTTGATTCTAATGCATTGATAATAAATGATAATCATCTTTATCTGTTTGTGTGAAATTTAGACCGTCGTATGTTGATTATTGCGATGTTTCATCTTATCTTTTATACGTTTGCTCCATATAATTGACACTACTGTGTACCAGGACAGTCATAACAGACTAAAAGAGGAAATGATGAACATTGAAGAGTTAAAAACAAAAACAGAAGCAGATATTTCTGAATATATAACAAAAAAAATCATTGAGCTTAAGAAAAAGACCGGGAAAGAAGTTACCAGTATCCAGTTTACTGCACGGGAAAAAATGACTGGTCTTGAAAGCTATGATATCAAGATTGATTTAATCTAGCATGTTTATAGTATTAGCATCAATTTCTCATCAGATGCTATTCAACAATACAAATTATCCATAAACCTCGTTTTTACGGGGTTTTGTTATATTTAAACATTACCGAATAGATATAAATCTCGATTGTCGATGGTATTGGTTGTGTGACAATACCTAGTCTTTCCGGTATGCCTGAAGAGAATACAAACGACAGATTATGTAAGGGAAACGCGCTGAAACTTTCACTCTTTCATGCTGAGTGATTTGACGTTATATTTTTAGCCGCAAGTGAAGAGCAAACGAATGGAGCGACAAAATGCATAAAGATCAATACACTGATGCCCCCTCCCAGGAGCAGGTTCGTGTAAAAACTATGCTTAATAGCACCATTTCGATGGGTTACCCGGATGTTGTAATTGCATGTATAGAACATCAAGTATCTCTGGAAGCATTCAGGGCAATTGAGGCCGCGTTAGTAAAGCACGATAAGAATACGAAGGATTATTCCCTGGTGGTTGACTGATCACCATAACTGCTAACCATTCTGACCATTTCACAAGTGACAGAGTCAATATCGTATTCTGTCACTGTAATGCTAATACAGTACTGCAATTCAACTACAGCAATGCCTCGTATTTAGGTGAATTTACAATATCGTCCAGTTCGGATGCCGGCTGCATTTCTGAAGATAAGGCATTTCGGTTCGCGTATTTTCCCCTCATGCTCGTCAGTCCTGCGCGTAGTAAGAAACAGGACACTCACACTAATTTGTGTGAGCATGCTGTGATGTCCTTCTGAATTATCCCCATGCCATTATGTAACGCTCTGTTTCAGATGCTCGTCACGGTTGTCAGGCTGTCGGGTCCTCCCAGTGGGGGTCCCTGCCACGGGGCGGGAGCGTCGCGGAAAAAGACTAGTTTTTGCATTTCCATGGCGGCGGCAGCATATTTGGTAATTTATTGATAATTAAAAGTTATTTCTCTTTTCACCTGTACAATATTTTTTTCTCCCTGTCATTAGACCAGTTTGCAATTAATTGAAATATATAAATAAACCTGATTTTCACCTGCCAGATGGAGTTGCTTATGTCAAATGTGAGCGGGATCGGTGATGCTTATTACTGGAGTGTTTTTAAAATCGCCGAGGCCTTTGGGCTTCACCGGGACACAGTAAAAAAACGGCTCCTCGCGGCCAACACTCCTGTGGCTGCGACTGTCAGGGGGAACCCCGTTTACGCCCTGCAGCATGTCGGGCCCGCCCTGTTTAGTGTGAAGCATGAGGCAGCAGACTCTGTTCATGATCCATCCCGTATGGAGCCGAAAGAGAGAAAGGACTGGTACCAGTCTGAAAATGAAAGGATCAAGCTGGAAAAGGAGCAGCGAAAACTCATCCCAGTTGATGAAGTAGTCATCGTCTATTCGTCCATGAGAAAGGCTGTCGTCCAGGTTCTGGAGACAATTCCGGATGTTCTTGAACGCGATTGCGCCCTGACTCCTCAGGCCGTCGGCGTTGTACAGCAGGCCATTGATGACCTGCGATACACTCTTCAGGAAAAATCCTACGAGGCTTGTGCTGCTGAATTAATTCCTGATGAGGAAGGAGAGAGTCTCTAGGAGGAATAATGGGTTTTTCATCAGCCCGAAATTTGGGAAGGGACATATCGGCAGGATTTTCCCCACCACGTCGCATGCCGATTTCGGAGGCTGTTAAAAAATTCATGCGTGTTCCCAAGGGGGCTGGTAACTCGGTGCCATGGGATCCTGAACTGACACCCTACATCATTGAGCCCATGAACTGCCTGGCATCGCGTGAATACGATGCGGTGATTTTTGTTGGTCCTGCGCGAACAGGGAAGACCATTGGTCTGATCGATGGATGGATTGTCTATACCATCGTTTGCGATCCTTCGGACATGCTCGTTGTGCAGATGACCGAAGATAAGGCCCGCGAGCATTCTAAAAAGCGCCTTGACAGAACGTTCAGAAGCAGTGCGGCGGTAAAGAAAAGAATGAGTCCACGTCGTAACGACAATAATGTCCATGATAAGACGTTCAGGGATGGCTCGTTCCTTAAAATTGGTTGGCCCTCGGTCAATATTATGTCGTCGTCGGATTACCGGTTTGTCGCCTTAACCGATTACGACCGTTTTCCGGAGAATATCGACAGCGAGGGTGATGGTTTCTCCCTGGCCTCAAAACGTACCACCACATTTATGTCCGCCGGGATGACTCTGGTGGAGAGCTCGCCGGGACGTGACATCTGCGACAGCAAATGGCGACGTAAGTCGCCTCATGAAGCGCCACCGACGACTGGTATTCTTTCCCTTTACAATCGTGGTGACCGCCGCCGCTGGTACTGGCCATGTCCGCACTGCGGTGAATATTTTCAGCCAGCTATGGATGCCATGACCGGCTACCGTAATGAACCGGATCCCTTTAAAGCCAGTGAGGCGGCGTATCTACTTTGCCCGCACTGCAGCGGCATTATCACTGCGGAGAAAAAGCGTGAGCTCAATAGTGCAGGAGTCTGGTTGCGTGAAGGTCAGGTCATTGATCGTAACGGCAACGTTTCCGGTGAACCGCGCCGCTCCCGTATCGCCAGTTTCTGGATGGAAGGGCCAGCTGCTGCGTATCAGACCTGGGCGCAACTGGTTTACAAATTACTGACTGCAGAACAGGAGTATGAAGCGACAGGAAGCGAAGAAACACTCAGGGCGGTTATCAACACCGACTGGGGATTGCCTTATCTTCCTCGTGCCAGCATGGAGCAACGAGAAAGTGAACTGCTTGAGCAGCGGGCAGAGCCAGTTCCTTCCCGCAGTGTGCCGGATGGCGTTAATTTCCTTGTGGCGACAGTGGATGTGCAGGCGGGACGTCATCGCCGTTTTGTGGTTCAGGTAACGGGCTATGGCAGCCGTGGCGAACGCTGGATTATTGATCGTTACAACATCACGCAGTCATTGCGCAGTGACTGCGACGGGGAGAGCCAGCGAATTGATCCGGCCAGCTATCCGGAAGACTGGGATGTCCTGCTGACGGATGTTTTTCATAAAAGCTGGCCGCTGGCCTCCGATCCTTCTCAACAAATGCGACTGATGGCAATGGCGGTGGACTCCGGCGGTGAAGACGGGGTCACTGATAATGCCTATAAATTCTGGCGTCGTTGCCGTCGTGATGGCCTTGGTAAACGTATTTACCTGTTTAAGGGCGACAGCATCCGGCGCGCAAAACTGATCAGCCGTACATTCCCTGATAACACCGGACGAACGGGCCGCCGGGCGCAGGCCGCAGGTGATGTGCCGCTCTGGCTTCTTCAGACGGATGCCCTGAAAGACCGGGTGAATAACGCGTTATGGCGTGACTCGCCAGGTCCAGGCTATGTGCATTTCCCTGACTGGCTGGGGAGCTGGTTTTACGACGAACTGACGTATGAAGAGCGGAGCAGTGACGGGAAATGGAGTAAGCCGGGTCGCGGTGCCAACGAAGCTTTTGACCTGATGGTGTATGCCGAGGCTCTGGTCATTCTGCATGGATACGAAAAGATCCGCTGGCCGGATGCACCGGAGTGGGCGAGCCGGGAAACCTGGCTGGAGTGTGTCCCGGACAGTACCGAACCGTCACCCTCACCGGAACCGGTACCCACGCCTGTTAAAAAACAAAAACGGAAGAAAACAGTAACTGACGATGTTAACCCCTGGCTGACTTCCGGAGGATGGTTATGAATCAGAATGATATTGAAGCCATGATTCAGCGTTATACGGAAGCTGAAATGGCGGTGCTGGACGGAAAATCCGTCACTTTTAATGGTCAGCAGATGACCATGGAAAACTTATCTGAGATCCGGCAGGGGCGGCAGGAGTGGGAGCGCCGCCTTGCGGCTCTGATTACACGACGACGGGGGCATCCCGGGTACCGGCTGGCGAGGTTCTGATGGCAATTCTTGATGATGTGATTGGCGTTTTTTCACCTGGATGGAAAGCGGCAAGGCTGCGTTCCCGTGCGGTGATCCAGGCTTATGAGGCCGTAAAAACGACGCGGACACATAAAGCCCGACGGGAGAGCCGAACTGCCGACCAGTTAAGCCAGTACGGGGCCGTGTCGTTACGTGAGCAGGCCCGTTACCTTGATAACAACCACGATCTGGTCATTGGTGTATTTGACAAGCTGGAAGAACGGGTGGTGGGGAAAAACGGGATTATTGTCGAGCCACATCCGGTATTACGCAATGGGGCCATTGCCCGTGATCTGGCAGCGGAGATTCGCACCCGATGGAGTGAATGGTCTGTCAGTCCGGAGGTCACCGGGCAGTTTACCCGTCCGATGCTGGAACGTCTGATGCTGCGTACCTGGCTGCGCGATGGTGAGGTGTTTGCCCAGATGGTTTCCGGGCGCATAAACAGCTTGACGCCTTCTGCCGGTGTTCATTTCTGGCTGGAGGCGCTCGAGCCGGACTTTATTCCCATGACCAGTGATGAGAGCAACAGGCTGAATCAGGGCGTGTTTGTTGATGACTGGGGGCGTCCCGAAAAATATCTGGTGTATAAAAGCCGTCCCGTATCCGGGCGGCAGATGGAAACCAAAGAAGTGGATGCAGAGCGAATGCTGCATCTTAAATTTGTTCGCCGTCTGCACCAGATGCGCGGGACGTCTTTGTTGTCCGGTGTGCTGATCCGCCTCAGTGCTCTGAAAGAGTATGAAGATTCTGAGCTGACTGCAGCAAGGATCGCCGCTGCTCTGGGGATGTACATCCGGAAAGGCGACGGACAGAGCTATGAAACGGATGGTAATGACAGCAAGGAGAATGAACGCGAGCTTACCATTCAGCCAGGCATTATTTACGACGATCTGAAACCCGGCGAAGAAATCGGAATGGTGAAGTCGGATCGCCCCAATCCTAACCTTGAAACTTTTCGTAATGGTCAGTTGCGTGCCGTGGCTGCGGGCAGTCGTCTGAGTTTTTCCAGTACAGCGCGCAACTATAACGGCACTTACAGCGCCCAGCGTCAGGAGCTGGTTGAATCTACTGATGGCTACCTGATCCTGCAGGACTGGTTTATTGGTGCCGTCACCCGCCCGATGTACCGTGCCTGGCTGAAACAGGCTGTGGCATCCGGTGTTATCAGGCTACCCCGCGATCTGGACCGATCTTCACTGTATACCGCGGTGTATTCCGGACCGGTGATGCCGTGGATTGACCCTGTTAAGGAGGCTGAGGCCTGGAAAATTCAGATTCGTGGTGGAGCGGCGACAGAATCAGACTGGGTACGTGCAGGTGGTCGTAATCCGGATGATGTCAAACGTCGGCGCAAGGCCGAAATTGATGAAAACCGCAAGCTGGATCTGGTATTTGATACCGATCCGGCCAGTGATAAAGGAGGCAGCAGTGCCGCAACGAAACGACAGGAGCCGCAGCACACCGACGACCAGTCCGAAGAATAATTCCTGGTTCAGGATGCAGGCAGGTCACCAGAGTGACGCGGATATTTATATTTATGACGAGATTGGTTTCTGGGGTGTTACAGCGAAGCAGTTTATCAGTGATCTGAATGCACTGGGCGATATCACCCACATTAATCTCCATATTAATTCACCGGGTGGCGATGTCTTTGAAGGCATCGCCATTTTTAATGCACTGAAAACACATGGTGCGTCCATTACCGTTTATGTCGACGGTGTGGCGGCGTCAATGGCGTCGGTCATTGCGATGGTGGGAAACCCGATCATTATGCCGGAAAACTCCTTCATGATGATTCATAAACCATTTGGCTTTACGGGCGGTGATGCGGAGGACATGCGCACCTATGCCGACCTGCTCGATAAAGTTGAGGCGGTTCTGTTACCCGCTTATGCACAGAAAACCGGGAAAACCACCGATGAAATTGCTGCCATGCTGGCGGATGAGACCTGGATGTCCGGTGCCGAATGTCTGGCACAGGGATTTGCTGATCAGGTGACACCAGCCGTTAAGGCAATGGCATGTATTCAGTCAAAACGTACAGAGGAATTTAAAAAGATGCCGGAATCCATTCGAAACATGATTACTCCGCCACGCAACAGTGCTCCACGCGTACAGGATGATGAACCTGCAGCCTCCCGGACGCCAGTGCAGGCAGCAGCACCCGTGGTGGATGAAAACAGTATCCGTGCGCAGGTACTGGCAGAGCAAAAAGCGCGTGTAAACGGTATTAATGATCTGTTTGCCATGTTTGGCGGGCGTTATCAGATGCTGCAGGCCCAGTGTCTTGCCGATCCTGAATGTTCGCTGGAGCAGGCCCGTGAAAAGCTGTTGAACGAGATGGGGCGCGAGTCCACGCCATCCAATAAAAATACCCCGGCTCATATTTATGCCGGTAACGGTAATTTTGTGGGGGACGGGATCCGCCAGGCGCTGATGGCGCGTGCCGGATTTGAAAAAACCGAACGTGATAATGTCTACAACGGGATGACCCTGCGTGAATATGCCCGTATGTCACTGACTGAACGGGGTATTGGGGTTTCCGGTTATAACCCGATGCAGATGGTCGGTGCGGCGTTCACACACAGTACGTCTGACTTCGGTAATATTCTGCTGGATGTTGCGAACAAAGCCATTCTGCAGGGCTGGGAAGATGCCCCTGAAACCTATGAACAGTGGACGCGGAAAGGTCAGTTGTCTGATTTTAAAATTGCCCATCGTGTGGGTATGGGGGGCTTCAGTGCTCTGCGTCAGGTGCGTGAAGGGGCGGAATATAAATACGTCACCACCGGAGATAAACAGGCCACTATTGCACTGGCGACCTATGGCGAGCTGTTCAGTATCACCCGTCAGGCCATTATCAATGATGATCTGAATATGCTGACCGATGTCCCGATGAAACTGGGCCGTGCGGCGAAATCCACTATTGCCGATCTGGTTTATGCCATTCTGACGTCTAACCCGAAAATCTCCACAGATAATGTAAGTCTGTTCGATAAAGCGAAACATGCAAACGTACTGGAGAGCGCTGCAATGGACGTGGCATCGCTGGATAAAGCCCGCCAGTTGATGCGCGTTCAGAAAGAGGGGGAGCGTCATCTGAATATTCGTCCTGCGTTCGTACTGGTACCGACGGCGATGGAGTCTGTTGCTAACCAGGTCATTCGCTCCTCAAGTGTCAAGGGGGCTGACATTAACGCCGGTATTATTAACCCGGTGAAAGATTTTGCGACCGTTATTGCAGAGCCTCGTCTTGATGATAACAGCCAGACCACCTTCTACCTGGCTGCGTCAAAAGGCTCCGATACGATTGAAGTGGCTTATCTCAACGGTGTGGATACGCCATATATTGATCAGATGGAGGGCTTCAGTGTGGATGGCGTGACAACGAAAGTGCGTATTGACGCCGGTGTCGCGCCAGTTGATCACCGCGGTCTGGTGAAATGTACGGCGTAAACGTCGCAGACAACAACTCTGATGGCCCGTAAGGGCTTTTTTTGTACCTGAAATCAGCCCCTGAACGGGGCTGTGCGGAGACAGTTATGGCAAAGAATTTTGTAGAAGAAGGAAAAACGGTGGCGATTGTTGCCAGTGCAGCCATCAGCAGCGGAGATCTGGTGCAGGTGGGCGATGTTTTTGCGGTGGCGCTGACCGATATTCCACAGGGTGAAACAGGCGACGGCATGACCGAAGGTGTGTTTATGCTGCCTAAGCTGAAAACGGATGACATGAAAACGGGTAAGAAGGTTTATCTGAAGTCCGGAAAAGTTCAGCTGACTAACAGCGACTCTGATCCGCTGGTCGGGGTTGTCTGGGCAGATGCCGGAACCAGTGCAGAAGAAGTGCCGGTAAAACTCAATGTCTGATCCCTTTTCCCGGCTGGCAGCGCGTATGGATGCTATCACGGTTAGAAAGATGGGAAAGACAGCCTCGATTAATGATGTCGATATGACTGTGATCCCGGGAGAAACACTGGCAGAGCTGAATGCTCTGTCCGGACCTGCGGTCTCTCTGGTGGTGTTTTCTTCGGGATACCGCCCACGGCGCGGGGATCGCGTTGTTTATGACGGACAACAATGGACGGTCACACGGCATGAACGTTTTAACGGTAAGCCAATGATCTTTATTGAGTAAAGAGGTGTGGGATGAAGGGGCTTGAGAATGCCATCCGTAATCTGAACAGCCTTGATACCCGTATGGTGCCACAGGCCAGCGCATGGGCGATAAACCGTGTGGCACAGAAAGCGGTCTCGGTCGCCACCCGGCAGGTTGCCGGGAATACCGTTGCGGGAGATAACCAGGTGAAAGGGATCCCCCTGAAACTGGTACGTCAGCGTGTCCGGGTGTTTAAAGCCAGTCCGTCAGGAAAAATGACGGCCAGGATCCGCGTTAACCGGGGCAATCTGCCCGCTATTAAGCTGGGGACAGCCCGGGTCAGACTGGCCCGGCGTGGTGGAAAACTGCAGTACCGTGGCAGTGTGCTGAAGGTGGGTAAATATCTTTTCCGGGATGCGTTTATTCAGCAACTGGCGAATGGTCGCTGGCATGTGATGCGGCGTATTGATGGCAAAAATCGTTACCCCATTGATGTGGTGAAAGTCCCGCTGTCCGGACCGCTGACACAGGCATTTGAAGATGCCCGCGACCGCATTATTGCTGCGGAAATGCCGAAACAGCTGGGGTATGCACTGAAACAACAACTGAGGTTATGGCTGACCCGATGAACCGACATACACAAATCCGCCAGGTCGTACTGGCACGCCTTCGGGAACAGTGTGGAGACAGCGCCACGTTTTTTGACGGGCTTCCGGCATTTATTGATGCGCAGGAACTGCCTGCCGTGGCGGTGTGGCTGAGTGATGCTCAGTACACCGGAAAAATGACGGATGAAGATGACTGGCAGGCTGTTCTGCATATTGCTGTCTTCATCCGGGCACAGGCACCGGATTCAGAGCTGGATATGTGGATGGAGAGCACCATTTTCCCGGCCCTGAATGATATACCGGCACTTTCCGGACTCATCGACACCCTGATCCCTCTCGGTTTTAACTATCAACGTGATAATGAGATGGCCACCTGGGCGATGGCGGAAATCACGTACCAGATCACGTACACGAATTAAAGGAGGTGGCAATGACCACACCAAATCCACTGGCAAAAACGAAAGGTGCGGGAACGACGTTCTGGATGTACACCGGCAAGGGCGATGCGTTTGCGAACCCTTTATCGGACACTGACTGGCTGCGTCTTGCGATGGTGAAGGATCTGCAACCTGGCGAAATGACCGCTGATGCAGAAGATGACACTTATCTCGATGATGAAGATGCAGACTGGAAAACGACAACCCAGGGGCAGAAATCCGTTGGTGATACTTCGGCGACGCTGGCCTGGCGTCCGGGTGACAGCGGGCAGAAAAAACTGGTTCAGTTGTTCGACTCCGGTGAAGTCTGCGCGTTTCGTATCAAATATCCCAACGGCACTGTTGATGTTTTCCGTGGCTGGCTGAGCTCACTGGGTAAAACCATTGCCTCAAAAGACGTGATGACCCGCACAGTGAAAATCAGCGGTGTGGGGCGTCCGTATCTGGCAGAGGAAGGCACTGAAACAGTGAGCGTTACCGGGCTGACGGTGGCACCGGCATCTGCCAGTGTAAAAGTGGGAGCAACCACCACGCTGACCTTTACAGTAAAACCTGACGGAGCCAGTGACAAAGCGATCAGTGTGCATTCGACAGATCCACAGACTGCCACGGTGACCCTGAACGGGCTTGTGGCCACGGTGAAAGGCGTGAAGCAGGGCAGTGTCAGCATTGTGGGCATGACTTCTGACGGCGATTTTGTGGCAGTGGCTGCGGTGGCTGTCAGCGCCGCAGGTTAACAGGACGATACTCATCATTTGCCCCGGTTATCCGGGGCTTTTTTGCAGGTGGAGAACATGATGTTTCTGAAACAGGGCACGTTTAATTATGAAAAGCAGTCCGTGGTGCTCAGTGAGCTGTCCGGGCTGCAGAGAATTGAATATCTGGCGTTTGTTCAGCAGCGAACGGCAAAGTTTGATGCCGAAGAGGGAGAACTGCCGGAGGCTGAACGACAGATTGCTTTTCTGCGGATGGGGATGGATATCAATGCCTGGCTGGTTTCCCGCTCACTGTGGAATGCGGAACAGTCTCAGGATGTTGAGACGCTTTGCGCATCCGTTATTACAACATGGTCGTATGATGCCCTGGGAGCGGGGGCGGAGATGGTTCTGTCGCTGAGCGGTATGGGAGTCATTGAGAATGCCGGGGATTTGGAGCATGAGGTGCTGACGCCGGAAAAGTCCTGACGCGGGAAATGCAGTTTGTCATGCGGCTTGCCCGGGAGTTCCGGCGGGCAGACTGGCGGCGGATGCTGTCGGAAATGTCGGCCACTGAGCTTGGTGAGTGGGGCGATTATTTCCGGATGCAGAGCTTCAGTGATGTGTGGATGGATGCGCAGTTTGCCTCGCTGAAGGCATTGATCGTGAGAATGGTGTCCGGTAGCAGTGATGCTGCGGTGGCTGATTTCAGCCTTTTACCGGAAGAGAACGGGATACCGGAGCGAACGGACGAAGAACTGATGCATCTTGGGGAAGGTATTTCCGGAGGTGTGCGTTATGGACCAGATAGCCAACCTGGTCATTGATTTGGGGATTGATGCGGCAGAGTTTAAAAATGAAATTCCCCGTATCAAAAACCTTCTGAATGGTGCAGCCAGCGATGCAGAACGGTCTTCTGCTCGTATGCAGCGTTTTATGGAGCGTCAGACTCAGGCCGCCCGGCAGACAACGCAGGCAGCTTCTTCGGCTGCAACAGCCGCATCCGTCCATGCGCAGACGGTGGAGAAGAACGCACAGGCTCATGAACGCATGGCCCGCGAGGTGGAGAAAACCCGCCAGCGCATGGAGGCACTGAGCCAGAAAATGCGCGAGGAACAGGCGCAGGCCATGGCTCTGGCGGAGGCTCAGGATAAAGCGGCTGCTGCGTTTTATCGTCAGATTGACAGTGTGAAACAGGCCAGTGCGGGGCTGCAGGAATTACAGCGTATTCAGCAGCAGATCCGACAGGCCAGAAACAGTGGCGGGATTGGTCAGCAGGATTATCTGGCGCTGATTTCTGAGGTTACTGCGAAAACTCGTGTTCTTACACAGGCTGAGGAAGAGGCTACCCGACAGAAAGTGGCGTTTATCCGTCAGCTTAAAGAGCAGGCAACCCGCCAGAATCTTTCTTCTTCTGAGTTGCTTCGTGCTAAGGCTGCCCAGCTGGGGGTAAGCAGTGCTGCAGAAGTGTATATCCGCAAAATGGAGCAGGCAGGAAAAGCCACGCATTCGCTGGGTCTGAAAAGTGCAGCGGCCCGCCAGGAGATAGGCGTTCTGATAGGTGAACTGGCTCGCGGCAATTTAGGTGCGCTGAGGGGATCCGGGATAACGCTGGCTAACCGTGCCGGATGGATAGACACACTGATGTCACCGAAAGGCATGATGCTGGGCGGGGTTATTGGCGGTATTGCCGCGGCCGTCTATGGTCTGGGTAAAGCCTGGTATGATGGTCAGAAGGAGGGGGAAGAATTTAACCGCCAGTTGTCGCTGACGGGGCATTATGCCGGAGTCACTGCCGGGCAGCTGTGGACGCTCAGTCGTGCTATTTCCGGGAATGGTATCACGCAACATGCTGCAGCCGGTGCGCTGGCTCAGGTGGTGGGGAGTGGTGCATTTCGTGGAAACGATATCGGTATGGTGGCGAGAGCTGCCGCACAGATGGAGCGATCGGTTGGCCAGTCGGTCAGCGATACCATAAATCAGTTTAAGCGGCTGAAGGATGATCCTGTAAATGCCGCGAAGGCTCTGGACAATGAGCTGCATTTTCTTACTGCCACTCAGCTTGAGCAGATACGCGTCCTTGGGGAACAGGGGCGGTCCAGTGATGCGGCACGGATAGCCATGTCTGCACTGGCAGAGGAAACCGGTCGGCGTACTGCGGATATTGATAATAACCTCAATGCGCTGGGCAGTACGCTGAAGTATCTGTCTGATTTATGGAGTCGTTTCTGGGATGCGGCCATGAATATTGGTCGTGAAGACTCGCTGGATGAACAGATTTCCGCTTTACAGGAGAAAGTGTCGCGGGCGAAAAGACTCCCCTGGACGGCATCATCTTCTCAGGTTGAGTACGATCAGCAGCGTCTTAACGAGCTTCAGAAGAAAAAACGCCAGAAGGATTTGCAGGATGCAAAAGAGCAGGCAGAGCAGAATTATCAGGAGCAACAGAAACGCCGTAATGCTGAAAATGCTGCACTGAACCGGATGAATGAAACGGAAGCAGCACGACATCAGCGTGAAATTGCGCGTATTAATTCCATGCAGTACGCCGATCAGGCTGTCAGGGATGCGGCGATACAACGTGAAAATGAACGTTACGAGAAAGCCCTGGCATCCGGTAAGAAAAAAACACGCGAACCCCGTAATGATGAGGCCACCCGGTTATTGCTGCAGTACAGTCAGCAACAGGCACAGGTGGAAGGACAGATTGCTGCTGCCAGACAGTCAGCAGGCATTGCCACGGAAAGGATGACAGAAGCGCATAAACAGCTTCTGGCTCTGCAGCAGCGCATCAGCGACCTGGACGGGAAAAAACTGACGGCAGATGAAAAGAGTGTGCTGGCCCGTAAAGATGAACTGATTCAGGCACTGACGCTGCTGGATGTAAAACAGCAGGAGCTTCAGAAACAGACGGCACTCAACGAGCTGAAGAAAAAAACAATTCAGCTGACCAGTCAACTGGCTGAAGAAGAGCGCGCTCAGCGTCAGCAACATGACCTGGATATCGCCACGGTGGGTATGGGTGATCAGCAGCGGCAGCGATATCAGGTACAACTGAGTCTTCGCCAGAAATACCAGCAACAGCTGGAGCAGTTGAGGCGGGATAGTGAGCAGAAAGGAACATATAACACGGATGACTACAGAAAGGCCGAGCAGGCGCTGACGGAGAGCCTGAACCGACAACTGAATGAGAATCGCCGTTACTGGCAACAGCTTGAAGTTGTGCAGGGTAACTGGAAAAACGGAGTCCTGCGTGCATTTCAGAATTTTACCGTGGATGCAGATAATACGGCAGGAACAGCAGAACAGGTGTTCTCGTCAGCCTTCAGCAACATGGGAAATGGCCTGGCAACTTTTGTCACTACCGGCAAACTCAATTTCAAATCCTTCACCTCTTCTGTGCTGTCAGATATGGCGAAAATCCTGGCGCAGGCAACCATGATGAAATCGATAAAAGGGATTGGCAGTGTACTGGGATTTGATCTCAGCAGCCTTTCCCTGAATGCCAATGGGGGGATTTATCAGTCTGCTGATTTGAGTCGTTACAGTGGCACGGTGGTTAACCGTCCGACGTTTTTTGCTTTTGCAAAAGGCGCGGGTGTGATGGGGGAAGCGGGACCTGAAGCCATTCTGCCACTGCGTCGTGGTGCTGACGGTAAGCTGGGGGTTGTGGCGGATATTGGTGGTTCAGGTATGGCGATGTTTGCCCCGCAGTACAACATCGAGATCAATAACGATGGCACGAACGGGCAGATAGGTCCGGCTGCCCTGAAGGTGGTTTATGACCTCGGGAAAAAAGCGGCAGCGGACTTTATGCAACAGCAGGCCCGTGATGGTGGTCGGTTAAGTGGAGCATATCGGTAATGGAGACGTTTCACTGGAAAGTGCGCCCGGATATGAATGTGGTATCAGAGCCGAAAGTGGTGACAGTGAAGCTGGGCGATGGTTATGAACAGCGTCGTGCGGCGGGACTGAATAACCAGTTGTCGATTTACAGCGTGACGATACGTGTTCGTAAATGTGAACACCCATCTTTAAAAGCCTTTCTGGAACGGCACGGTGGCGTCCGCGCATTTCAGTGGACGCCACCTTATGACTGGAAGCCGATCAGGGTGGTTTGTCGTAAATGGTCGGCAAGCGTGGGGGCGCTGTGGGTAACCATAACGGCAGATTTTGAACAGGTCGTGGCATAGGAGGCCCTGATGCAGGATATTTCACAGGAAACACATCATGAGACGACACGCCTCACTCAGTCAGCCCAGGTGGTGCTCTGGGAAATCGATCTGACAGTGGTCGGTGGTGAACGTTATTTTTTCTGTAATGAGCAGAACGATAAAGGTGAGCCGGTCACCTGGCAGGGGCGACAGTATCAGGCGTATCCCATTCAGGGGACGGGATTTGAACTGAACGGCAAAGGCAGTGCTGCCCGTCCGACACTGACGGTTTCTAACCTGCACGGCATGGTCACCGGGATGGCGGAAGACCTGCAGAGTCTGGTCGGAGGAACGGTGGTCCGGCGTAAGGTTTACGCCCGTTTTCTGGATGCGGTGAACTTCG
>ERZ1106981.1007-NODE-1007-length-15090-cov-37.630263_pt1 | contig 15090 bp, 15 predicted proteins | sample MGYA00403692_ERZ1106981 | MGnify/ENA primary metagenome ERZ1106981 (study PRJEB35170, sample SAMEA104062431) | human gut metagenome | biome: human gut; feature: human-associated habitat; material: faeces | place: Denmark | collected 2012-06-22 ... | reverse complement strand
ACAAAGCCTTGATTTTACTTGTTTTTCTCAACCATCCTTATCAAAGCCTTGCATTCACGAGATTATTCCGGGTATTCTGCCAAATCATAGTCCTTCCACTGAAAGTCAGGTTTTTCCCTACAAGTGCAAGAAAAGCCATAATAACTGCTGGCCTATCACCATTCCACACAATAAGGAAGAAGAACAATATGTTAATCAAAACATAGATTTTCAAATTTAATATGTGTTTAGGCCATCCAAATCTGGAAACAACCAGGTACGCCATTATAAGGCATATTCCCACAGTTGAAGTAACAGAATGCACTTGCAAATAAGTAGCTATAACAAGAAGACAAAATGCAATATATTTCCAAGTCAATTTCTGTTTGAATTTCATCTCATAGATATATCCTGGAATCAGCGCAAACAGAATATAAATTATAAATCCGTTGTAATTTCCGAGCAGAAAACAAATTCCATCAAGCTCATGTCTATCATAATAAAGTCCTTTTGGAAATATGATAATAGACAGATAATTGATAAGTACTAATATATAGAATAGCCCATATACAGTCTTTAAAAACAATCTCTCGTTTCTTTCATATGCAATCTGAACTGCTATGCATAATCCCAACAACAGTATTCCTTGGCCGTAGATTGCTGACGAAATAGAGCCTCCATTAATAAATGTTGATATTATTTCCGTTAGGATATATCCTATAATAAAAATGAGGGATGAATTATATCTTTTAAAAATTATTGCATATAAAGTAACTCCCGCGGAAAATATAATATTTAATATGGCCCGCAAATAGTTCAGAACACTGATCTGCAAAAAATAATTTGGGAAGAACGCTGTAAAAAGAACCATCCCCAATACAAAAATGTAAAAAAATTCTTTCTTATCTATTTTGATTGACAACTCGAATCCCTCCGCATAATCAGGATAATCGGATTTTTTTTAATCTTTACAAAATAATCCATAAACCTCCTCCTCAGACTAATATTCATCATAAGGTATATATCAAATATAACAACGACATCAATAATAAAAGATCTGGCTCCTGTTACAAATAAATGAAGAACCAGAAAAACAATCAGTTCCAACGCTAATATTTTCTTTTCTCTTTTCCTCCGATCTGTCAGAACAACAGGGAGAAGAGCCACTGCAGCAAATTCTGCGGCCTGTATGACATACATTTCTATACGGTACATGAAACCGGATTTTATCACTGTCCCCATTTCTATATTATCATAGGTAAAGCGGATCTGCTCCAGCGTATATCCATACAACATGAGCATAATGGATGATGATGCCTAAACAGCTGTAAACACAGCTAAAAACCCATAAAACGGTATTAACAATTTATATCTAAGTTCACAGCTTTCTGCTTTCTCTGGTCCCGAAAAAAATAAACTGAAAAAGGAAACCTCAATTTTGGAATCCGGATTTTAAACTTATTCCTAACCTAGCAAGCCAGCAAAAAAGAAAAGGACACCAAAAAAAATCACTGTATACGCCCAATCAGACGTTTCATTTAATTCATATAATTGTAATGTAGTCAAAAAGACATTCAGCACCCATATTCCTGTAAAAATGAATGCCGGATGATATACATTTTTTTGCAAAAAAATGTCAGGAACAATATAAAAACCATTATAATCAAATAACAATATACCATATCAATTCCTTTCCACAGACTTAGGCAGTCTGTCTTACTGGCCTCTGCCATAAGTAAAATACTCAGGATAACAGATGTCGCCATACAGCAGCAATAAAAGAAAATGTTATATATAGGAAATTCAAGCAATCTTGCAATGGCACAGATCGCAATGTGTGAAATATACAGTTCCAATGAATCCCAGCATAAGAGAAAAATCGATTTAGCTTATCGCACTTCATTTTTTCTAACAGCATAACAACAACACAAATCAATGCTACAGCAAATACCGAAACAGCCAATCTGCTCCTCAAAATATTCGGCAACGTATACTTTCCTACCATCATTCCAAAAATGCAGACGCAAGCCATAAATTTAAGGGCTATCCCTATAACATAGACGATTCCATCACCTCTGTTAGACTCATCCCCGGCATAGAGAGGCTCTCCCATATATGCGCCTGCCAGAAAAATTGGGATCCTCCACAAACAAATTCAATGTTTTCGTATGTAACTTTTCCGAAAAACCATACAATGGTTATAAGCAGAACACTTCCAGAAATAATAATCATTAATCGACGAAACGCCATCTTCTTTTCAGTATCAAAGCACTTATACACAAGCAGATATAAAATGTATAATGGAAGCAGCAGTTCTATGTACCAAAAACGTGTAACACTATCGCACCAAAAGGAAGCAAACGAAAAATCATATATTACATTTATGAAACTCCCTTTCAATATGATGATATCTTCCACAATCCAATAAATCCCCACCAATAGCATAAGCGGGTAAAATTCTTAGTAAATGGCGCTTATAAAAACTTTTTACAGTATTATCCATTTTTAGTGAATAACACAAACTATTCCGCTTAGAAAAAGGAATATCTCAACATCAATGCGGCCTATCAACAGTACATATACTTCTGCCATCATCCATAGCAGTCCGGAATCATAGACAGCAACATAGCTTTCACATTAGTGAAAGATCATAATGCTGATAATAGCTCCCGAATAACACATTTCGGTACTTGCTTATGTTATTTAAATACGCTTTCTTCATTCGGATTCCTTCCTTTTGTAATGCTAAACCCTTGTTAATCCCATTCAGGAAAATCCTGTCAGCAGTTTTTCCCAGCGTTCTTATCCATTATGGAACCATATACTGCCGCCACTTTTTCCGCAGTCCTTTTGATTGTGAAATTCTCCCTGACATAGACATATGCCCGCTTCTGGATCTCCTCCACTTCTTTTGGATGTTTCACCGCAAACTCAATCCTGTCTGCTAATACTTCTACGTCTCCGACCGGATACAGGAAGCCTGTAAAACCATCTTCCACAAGCTCTGATGTACCGCCGCTATCTGATCCGATGAACAGGAGTCCTGCTTCCATAGTTTCTACCGTCACTCGGCCAAATCCCTCTTTTTCAGAGCATAAAACTCCGATGGAATAACCGTTCCGTATACTTCTTAAGTCAGGCGCAAAAACCTGAAATTCAACTTTTGCTTCCAGGCAATTCCCAGCAATATATTTACGGATTTCGTCCTGATATTCCTGTGACAGGCATTCCCCAATCAAAAGGAGATGGACATTATATCCCCTTTCAGTTAATATATGTACAGCTTTTACAGCATCCATTTGCCTTTTACCTTCCATAATTGTCCCGGCAAACAAAATCCTTATTTCCGTGGGATCAATGCAATGCGGTCTCCAATCGGCATCAGCTAATTCTATCCCATTGTAAATACATACAATATCCCTTTGGATCCTTTTTTCCCAAGTATCCTGAACTCCTTTTGAAATTGCTATGACCTTCTGTGATTGATTAATTAATTTGTATGCATATTTCTCAAGTGAGAACTTTCTATGATAATCTTCCATTAAAAATTCCCGTATGTGCCATACATATGGGACTTTCAGCCATTTTGCAAGTACAGCGCCGCCAATCCCGACCACTTTGTTGATATGGACAACGTCAATGTTCTCTTTTCTGAGCTTAAGCGACAGAATAAATGTCGTTGCATAATTATATATGATCTTTAAATGCTGTGCAGCTTTTCTGCTTAAGGATACATTCTCATCCACTCCATCTGTCAAAGAAACGGTATCACAAATATAATAGCGAATATTATTCTTTTGTAACTCTTCCTCTAAGGTGCCTCTGAACCGCACAATGGCAATTGGATCAACCCCATGCTTCCTGATCTCGCACATTAAATTTACCATTGACCTGCTGGCACCTGTGCTAATTGAACTGTCTTGGGCAAAAAAACACACCTTCATGCCGCCACCCCCATCCGGATTGTTTTTGGGGAAATAGCGCACGCAAAGTTCCCGGCATCCGCATTTGGAAAATCAAAAACAATTCTGCTCTTCTGCCTTATTTTTCGAATGAAGATTTTTTTGGTAATATGGTATCCAGTCCAGCATTCAGACAATCCACTATGCTGCTGATGCCCCCCCACATAATTTTTGAGAACTCTGTCATTTAAACATACCACCTTATACTTCTGATTTTTTACAGCCTCTGCCACCTTTTCAGCACCTTCCATGCTGTGTATTTGAAAGTATTTTCCAAACCGTGTACTCCTTGGATGGAAATTTCCAGAAGCATACTGCCAATATGAAAATATCCAATGATTCACATCCATGGGTTCCCTGAATCGATGCGCCGAGGATTGTGACAAAAGGGCACCTTCCTCTTCCCATACCGTCCTATAAGTAGATTTCAGATAGCTATATGGCAAATGCAAATTCAGAAAACTTATAAAGTGTGGATAGGTGAGCAAAGATAATGTTCTTAACAGGCCGCTTCCATACTTCACATTAAGCCACTGTCTCGGATTTTTCCGCAGGATTTTCTTTTTTTGAAAATGTTTATTTATCACAGCCGTACCCGCAATGGGTGCAATATGCAAAGCAAGCCCCTCTGTCATTTCATATGCTCTGGGAGACAGGATTACTGAATCGCACGATTTCCCGTCATTAAAAAAATCCGTTTGCTTTACCGGCGCAGTCAGGATCATATCATCATTAAAATAAACAAACTGATCCGCCAGATCCCCAATCCTGTGCAAGTTCATATCAATACAGCAGCTACTGAATGTCGGAAGCCATTTCTTTGGGATATAGTCGCCGTGTTTAACCACATTAATTTGGGGATATCCTGCGTTTAACCATGACGAAACATGTCCACAAGTAACAATGTGAATTTTCCTGACCCTTGGGACATATTTTTCTATTCCGCGGAAGAAAAATCGTAAGTCGGTCCAATCCCGATATCTGTTCGGATTAACATCCACTGTTTCTCCGTATTTATATTTATTTTTCTTACACTGCCACTCTATATCATAACTATCAAGGTAAGTAAGTACAAAACCTATCTCATTCATAACTTTCCTCATCCCAGCTCGTTATCATGCGGTGATACATTTCTTCCAGTCCTACAGATGCTTTCCAGCCAAGTCTCTCCATTTTCTCCCCAGACAGCCTCATACACGATGCCGGAGCATATCCATGCATATTCCCTTCCGGGATATCAAAGACAACATGACCTCCCCAGTTAGCTGACACCAAAGCGGCCATATCTTTTATCTTCATAGAGTTGCTACTATTAACAATTGTATACGCTTCTCCGATCTCGCCCCTTGTCAGCATGCAAAGCAATGCACCGACACAATCCGCCGTATAACAGTAATTTCCCATAGACTCCCCAGCCGTATGAAGTATAATATCCTCATTTCGAAGTGCGCTTTTAATGAATGAAGCATATACTTTATTTTCCGTTTTCTTTACCCCTGCACCAAATGTCTGCGCCAATCGTGCAATCTTAATAGGTACCCCGTACTCCTGTGCATAAGACGCACACAGCAACTCACAGGCCCGCTTTCCTTCTGAATAGGAGCTGCGGACGTTTAAGATATCAATTTTCCCCAGTTTATCCTCCGTGATTGGATTCATATCCTCAGTTGTGACACCATATACCTCCATAGAAGAAAGATATATAAAACCTTTGACAGATTTCTCTCTGGCAAGTTGAAGCAAATTGTATGTTCCCTGTACAGATGTCATGAAAGTTTCTACGGGGTTTGTAACCATATACTTCGATGTGGTCATGCTAGCCGCATGGATAATATAATCCACACTGTCTTTTAACTGAATCGGCTCTCTCACATCTCCAATGATGACATTTATCTGTTCATCTTTTCCATAAACTTTCTGAGCTTTGTCCAGGCTCCTCGCAAGAATGTATACTTTTATATCCGCTCCAGTCTGCTGGCGGAAATGGCAAAGAGTCTTTACAAAAAGGGAACCAATCAGACCTGTAGCACCGGTCACAAGAAAGGACCCGTCCTTTAATTTATCCCAATCAATATATGTAGCCGAAAGAAGCCTGTCCATATCTTCCCGGAGAACGTTCTGTATACAGTCCTTCTGTTCAATCAATCCCAAGCCCCCCAATCTGTTCATTCTCCCTCGCCATGATGATTGCCCGGAAAATATGGTAATCCATTGGATTTGTAATCTTTATATTTTCCATAGGTCCTGTCACAGTATGCAGAGTTACCCCATAGTGCTGCATCAGCATAGCCGAATCAATCATCTCAGCCTCTCCGTCGGTCAAAGCGCGTTCATGGGCTGAAATAATATCTGACAGGTAAAAACTCTGCGGTGCTCTTGCCAATCTGCATCGTCCACGATCTGCAACTTTTTCAATATCACCGTCTTTATTTGTTTCAATGATCGTTTCTGTGGCCGGAACCACCGTTATTGCGTTCCCGTATTTTTTTACAGAATTTATGTTATCGCTGATAAGCTTCGCATCAATCAGCGGACGAACTCCATCGTGAATAAGAACAATAACATCCTCCAGCCTGGCATCAACATAATCACGGACAGCATACAAGCCTTTTCGCGTAGATTCCTGGCTGGAACTTCCTCCAGGAATGATATCCAGAACTTTTTTAATATTAAATTTCTCTAACTTTCCACGCAGAAATGGGATCCAGGCCTCCACACACACTACAATAATCCCATCTATTTCAGGATGTTCGTCAAAATGTTCCAATGTATGTATAATGATGGGTTTTCCATTCATCTCCAAAAACTGTTTCGGTTTATCATTTGTATGCATTCTACAGCCAACGCCACCGGCAAAAATAATAGCAATGTTCATACTGTATCCTCCCTGTTTACCGGCACTAATTACTTTCGGTCGTGTTCAAAATCAAGCCTCAGGCACAGATGCTTTTCCCTGTTCTCTTTTTCAGGAATCTTCATATAATTTCCATAAAGTCTGGTCATATAGACATCTTCTTTGTTTACGATAAAAATCTTCCTATCCTCAAACGGAACAAGTTTCGGAGGATAAAACACATCCTTTGGATAATAAGCTCCCCTATACTTCTCGCGACCTGCCGCAATGGTTATATGATTTGTTTGCTTTCCTTGGATAAACCTGTCAAAGGAAGCAAACCACTTTTCGGCTGACCTAAACGAAAAAATAGTTCCTATTGCTATCCGGATCTTATAGTATGTCTTTCCTTCGGAATTCAGCATAAATTCTCTTAAACTATCGCTCTTATACTGTTTCCAATAAACGCTATATGAAATCAACCGAAGCAAATCAGCAGTAATGCCTTTGAGCTGAAGTGCAATCTTATTATCCGGAGCATAATCAATTGGTGTGATGTCAATGTATATTCCCGTTGGATATGGTGATTTTTCATCAATCATGTTGAGTAGTGTCGTACCCTTCTTCATGATACGCATTAAGAAGCAGTTTGCACCCGACTTATATCCAGGTGCCAACAAGTCATAGCGATCAGACAACTCCTTATCAAACACCTCAACCAATTTTTCATAGTCATTCCGCGGCATATTAATATCCATGTCATCATCCCATGGAATGAAGCCTTTATGACGCACAGCGCCTAAAGATGTCCCTCCCCCCGCAATCATTTTGATGCCATATTTTTCACATACCACGTATAAATCATCGTACATACCAAGCAGAGTTTCATGCATACGGACAATATCTTCATCGGTCATTTCATATAAATTGCTTGCACTGCTCTCAAGTGAAGCATAGTTCTTCTTTAATGTGATCATTGTTAAATCTCCATTTCTAATGGTATGTTAGCTTTCCACAATCTCCATCAATCCCATTCCCAGGTTCATCATAAATACTACACGTTTTCCTCCGAAAGCTACTGCCGGCTGCGGTTCAATAATCACTTTAAATCCCTGTTTTTCCAGGCTTTCAATCTCACTGTCAAAATTATTGCTTTGATAGCAAATATGGTAAGGAGTCCCAACCACATTGCTCAAATATTGATCTACAGGCGATTCTTGTTTTTTGTCCAGCGGGCAGACCAATTCAAGCCTATAACCATCTTTCTCCCCAAACGCGATTTTTACATTTCGGTCTGCATCGTCAATCACCGGACCGAAAACAAAACCTAATGACTCAAAATCCTTCTGTGCCCTGTCTATTCTTTTTACTGCATAGCCTATGTGATCAATCCTCATCTTTTATTCCTCTGGTTCGTTATTCTTCAAATCTAATTTCTTTGTAAAATGCAAAATCTTTTTTCTGGTAGCCCTGAGTATCCAGCTCATACGTTTTATGACCTTCAATGTCTGTTATTAATCCAAACCCAAGCTTGTCGAAAAGATCTTTCACTGGCGTATTCTTTGCGGTAGGGATAAACTCACCCGTGATCTTCTTTCCGTTGCACATGCCAGCAATCTCATTCAGGATTACATCCTCAAGTTTCCGCCCCATTACCCGGCATGACATGAGAAAGCTGTCAATAATTACCTGTAAATCCTGTCCTTTCAGGATTATCACGCTAATGAGACCACTGTCCCCATACTTGTCGGAGCAATGAACAACATAGACAACATTGTGTGAGTCTGCCGCGATTTCCTGGAGCTCATCCTGCGTATACCGTTTTGTCGTTACATTAAACTGGTTCGTTTTATTGATAAGCTGAACTACCCGCTCCATCTCTGAGTCCCTCATCCTGTGGATATCGACAGCCATCTCAAGTTTTGCTATGTAATCATCCAGGTTGAGACTTTCACTCATCTCCTGTTTCCGTTTCGACTCATCTTGGTACATCTGTGTCTTTTTTAAATCATTACTCAAAACACGAAGCGGACGGCAATAGTCAAACCAAATTTTTTCCGCAAGTTCCAACAGTTCCGTTGTATCAGCCGGAAAATCAGGAACCAATATTTCCGGGCATTCCCCTTTGACAGTCTCTCGTTCCACCGGATTGTCATCAATGAAGATAAAACCACCCTCCGTCAGGTTCAGCTCACGTTCCATTGCTTTCAGATTAACTGCCTTGTTTTCCCAGTTGATTTTTCTGCTCACGAAGTCTTCTTCTCTGAGAAGCATAGCAGGATGTTGTCCTATCACCATCTCAGCATCTTCCGGATTATTTTTGCTGTTCAAAGCAAGCACAATCCCTCTGTTCTTCATCTCAAGGATCTGGCGCTGAAAATCGTAATACCTCTGCCCTTCTTTGTGGTTGGATAGCTCTATGCCATCGATTCCATCCTCGCCAACAACCCCGCCCCATAGCGTGTTATCGAGGTCAAGCGCAATGATTTTCTTTCTGCTGCCAAATGCAGACCTAAGAATTCTGCCTATTTCGGATGCGACAGCATTAAGCCCATCCCTCGAATAGGGCATGCTGCTTATATACCACATTTTGTTGGAATAAAACTGTTTCCGGCCAATCTCGGCTATCATATCAGCCAGGTCAAACAGGTAGATATTACTTTTGCTCTCTATCAATCCTTGCACATACTGATACCAGTTGTTTTCAAGCTCATATTTGCCCCTTCGCTCCGAAAGAGATTTAATTCTATTCTCGCGGACATCAATGGTTGACACAAAGATTGGAATGCTCTTTATTTTTGTCACAAGTGCCGTCAACGCCTGTTTCCATAACGAAATCCGTGCATCACCTTCCCCATCTTTCCACGAACGTGCCTCTGTCCCATCCAACAGAACAATTACTGCATCCGGCTCTGCTGAATAAATCCCGGCGGAAGGGTTAATTGCCTCCTGTACCCAAGTATCAAATCCCTCTGGTAGATAAAAATCGTACTCTCTGCGAAGTTTCCCTATAATCAAATCAACCGTAACATTTGATAGCAGTGCTACCTTTTTCTTTGAGTCAGCCATATTTAAATAAATCTCCTTTAGATACAAACCAGCATCTAACAATGGAACACAAATTCATTTTATAATCTCATACAAATCTGCCAGCGTCTTTACGTCGCCAAGGCTCTCCATAGGAATGGAAACACTATATTCGGCCTCCAACTCCATCACCAATGTGAGCATCATAAGGGAATCCCATTTACCTTCTTTATAGGGTGTATCCATAGTAACCTGATCTTCCTCCATGATCTCGGCCACAAATTCCAAAAATCTTTTCATAAAAGTTCCTCCTCAAATTTTTTTAGATAATATACGCTTAGAAGCTAACCATTTTTGCGGGATTTCCAAGTACTTTTTTCCCTGCTCTGACTCTTGTCATGACTGTGCTGCCGGCACAAATATACACATCATCCCCGATTTTTAAACCTGGAACCACATGGGAGGTTGTTCCCATAAATACGCGCTCTCCAAGCGTACACATTCCTGTAATGTCACAATGCGCACTGATTGTGCAGTATTCACCCAATACAGAATCATGCGCAACCGAGGAATACATATTGATAATGCATCCATCACCGATTACGGCATTGTCGGAAATCAAGGCATAAGGATAAATAATAACTCCCTCACCTAAGGTACAGCTATCAGCGATAACAGCGTTCGGGTGGATCAGATTGATAAACACCGCTCCCTTGGCTTTTAGTTTCCCCATGATCATCTTACGGATATTGCTGTTCCCAATGCAGCAGACAAATTCGTCATCCGCTTCAATCAGATACTCATCTATCGAGCTGAGAACAGCTATGCTACATTTCTTCCCCTCCAAAACATCAAGGTCATCATCAAGAAAACCTTTGATGTTCCACCGGTTCTCTTTTTCGTTTATATCCTTTGCCCACTGGTGAACTTCACGTCCACACCCACCGGCACCTATAATTATCAGATTCTTCATATGACTCAATCCTTCTTGCTATCATTAAAACAATTCAACAGTCTTTTACTATTTGCTCAGACAGTCCTGTTTTCTCACGAGTGATTTTTACCTCGGGGTATTACGCTCTTTTTTCTACAAACTCATCAAGGAATCAGATATAGTTAGCAGGGACACCAGCGCATCCCCCGAAATACTTTTATTCACTAAAGTGCCTGCTGCCACTATTGTATCGGATCCAATCGTTGCATTCAGAAGTATTGTGCTATTGGCTCCAACAAATACATTATCCTTAATATCAATACAACCCAGATATTCTTGAAAGCCGCTCAGTTTATTGTTCAGCATTCGATGAATGACATCATGTGACACAAATGAAACATCTGAAGCAATCCACGCATTGTCACCAAAGGAGATAAGCTTGGGATATAGCGGAATCTTCCGGAACATGGTCATGCAGTTATTCCCAATGTGATAAAGAATATCATGCTTTTTCAGATACTTTGCTCTTTTTATCACTATTAAGCATAAGCACATACCAATCGTATGGCGAATTCGATACTAGGTCCATCTTTACTCCTCCCCGGCTACCTTTTCATTACCCATAAACTCAGGCATCGTTGCATCATCAGCAGCGCAGATGCCCTCTCTCTTTAATACTGTATTTACAGTCTGTAATATGATCTTCCAGTCACCAAAAAAAGTAATGTGATTCACATACTTTACATCCCAATCGAACTTTTCGACCCAAGAGATGGCATTCCGTCCGTGAACCTGTGCCAGTCCTGTGAAACCCGGCCGAACTTCATGCCTCCTGGCCTGATATTCATCATAACGAGAAAGATAACGCACAAGCAATGGTCTTGGCCCAACTACTGCCATGTCTCCTTTGAGCATATTTATTAGTTCCGGCAGCTCATCGAGAGATGTACTTCGCAGTGTCTTGCCAAATTTCGTGAGTCTCACCTCATCCGGAAGTAACTCTCCATTCTCATCCCGTTCATCCGTCATTGTTCTAAATTTATATAGTTTGAATATCTTCCCATTGAGTCCCGGACGATCCTGTGTAAATAACACAGGAGAGCCGAGTTTGATTCGCACAAGCAAACCAGTGATAAGCATCACAGGCGATAGGCCAATAGACGCAAGCAATGCGCAACAGAAATCCTGTGGACGTTTTATGTATTTCTCATAGAAACCTTGTTTGTGTGGAATCCTCTGCTCAGCCTTATTTTCAGATTCCCTGACTGCTTTTTTCTTTTTCACAAATTTTCCTGTCTGGTATCCAATCATCCCGGCAACAGCTCCTACAGCAGCATCTATTGCTAATTTCTTCTTATCCATCTATTACTCCATCAAACACATATCTACCCAAAACATCCTCTGACGATCTCAATCACCATATCCTGCTGCTCCGGCGTCATCTTATTGTCAGACGGTAAGCACAACCCTCTGTTAAAAATATCAGCCCCAACGTCAACACATCCACCAGCTATGTACGCATTCGTCCGACACCTGCCGCTGCCATCCACTGTAATAAACGCATGATTCCTATACATCGGCTGCATATGCATGGGCTTCCAGATGGGTCTTCCTTCCGCATTATATTTAGCCAGTGTCTCAAGAATTTCTGTTGGACAACTCTTTCCTGATTCACTAATATATAATGCCTCTTGTTCTCCTCTGATCTGTCTACACATTGCCTCGGGGTTAATTATCAAGCAGCTCAACCAAAAGTTTGGTTCACTGTTCGCGGCATCAAAGGGATTCATTTGTACTGGTAAATCCTTGAAACCTTCTTTATACCTTTCATAAATGGCTTTCTTTTGGGCAATATGTTCTTCTAAATAAGGAAACTGCCCTCGAACAACACCAGCGATAACATTACTCATTCGATAGTTATAACCTAACTCTTCATGCTGATACCAAGGGGCGTTTTCTCTTGCCTGAGTAGACCATTTTCTTACCTTATTTGCGGCCTCTATATCATCAGTCAATAACATTCCACCAGAAGAACCCGTTATAATTTTATTCCCATTTAAGGAAATGCAATTATATGTTCCAAAAGTTCCTGTTTGTTTTCCTTTATATGTCGCACCTAAGGATTCCGCAGCATCTTCAATAATAACTGCCTTATACTTTTCACAAATTGCTTTGATTTCATCCACTTTTCCTGGCGTGCCATACAAGTGAGCGACAACAACTACCCGGACTTCTGGATACAATTCAAACGCCTTTTCCAAAGCTACTGGATCCATGTTCCAGGTGTCATATTCCGTATCAATAAAAACAGGAACTCCGCCTTCATAAACAACGGGATTCACTGTCGCATCAAAAGTCAGATCACTGCAGAACACTTTTTCTCCTGGCTGTACGCCCGCTAATTTCACCGCCATATGCAAAGCCGCTGTTCCCGCTGAAAGGGCCACCGCATAGCGGCAGCTTACCTTCTTACAGGCCAATCGTTCGACTTCATTAATATTTTCCCCTACGGTTGACATCCAGTTCTTTTCATAGGCTTCCTTCATATATTTCAATTCTTCGCCATGCATGGTTGGCGAAGACAGCCATATTTTTTCTTTGAATGGTTCCATTCTAATCTACTCCCCCTATCGTAAAAACCGGTTCAGGATTTTCCTGTTCTTTTTGACTGAGTTTCTGAATCTTCTTTCTCTCGCTCTCATCTTGTTTTTTATTTCCAGGATGATATGTAGGAACAATTTCAGAAACAAGCTGCTTGATATTCTGGCTGTTGGTATAGCTTGCTTCTGCTAAAATTTCTACTTGCTTCATAAACGCTTCCACATCAAAAGGAATGGGTTTCGCAATATGGATCAGTCTATTTGGCGTCGTCTGTAATCCTTCTTCCGCCATTAGCTTCTCTTCATACAGCTTCTCTCCTGGTCTTAATCCGGTATATTCAATCGTGATATCGATATCTGGTTTATATCCAGACAACTTAATCAGATTTCTTGCTAAGGTATCAATCTTTACAGGATCTCCCATATCTAAAACAAAGATCTCTCCGCCTCTCGCATACGTTCCTGCCTGAAGTACCAAGCTTACCGCTTCCGGAATTGTCATAAAGTATCGAATGATATCCGGATGAGTCACTGTCACCGGTCCGCCTTCCGCAATCTGCTTCTTAAATAAAGGAATGACGGAACCATTACTGCCTAAGACATTTCCAAACCTGACCGCGACAAATTCTGTCTTGACTGGATTTGTTTTCACTTCTTCAATCGGATTCCAACTGTGTGACCAAAGTTGAGGCAACAAGTTAACTTGTCCTGTCTGGCTGATTCGATTCATACTCTGAATCACCATTTCACAAAGCCGTTTACTCGCTCCCATGATATTCGTGGGATTCACTGCTTTATCTGTACTGATTAATACAAAGCGTCGGCATCCACTCTTTAATGCAGCGTAAGCAGTCTTATACGTTCCTATGACGTTATTCTTAATTGCCTCATTGGGACTGCCCTCCATTAATGGGACATGCTTATGCGCTGCCGCATGATAGACGATATCGGGTTTATACGTTTCAAATACCCAGTCAATTCTCCGGCTGTCTCTTACTGAACCAATGAGCACGACTAAATTCAACTCTGGATATTTTCGTTTCAATTCCTGTTCAATGTCATAGGCATTGTTCTCATAGATTTCAAACAGGATTAATTGTTTCGGATGGTGACCTGCGATCTGTCGGCATAACTCACTGCCAATCGATCCTCCGCCTCCGGTTACTAAGATGTTTTTTCCTTTAAGGTGCTCAAAGATTTCGTCCAGGTTAACCTGGATCGGTTCTCGTCCTAAAAGATCCTCAACGGCGACTTCCTTCATCTTTGATAACATCACGTCGCCATTCACTAATTGGTAGATCCCTGGGAGGATTTTCAGCTCACAGCCTGTTTCTTTACAGATATTTAAGATGTCCCGCTTTTCTTCGGCTTTCGCACTTGGAATCGCAATCAGGATCTGTTGGATCTGATACTTCTCAACACTAGCCATAATCTCATCCCGACCACCAACGATCGAGATATTTTCAATGTACCTTCCCCATTTATTCGGATTATCGTCAATGATGCACTGAACTTTCCCTACATCAAACTCTGTTCTCTGAACATCTCTGAGAATCAATCGCCCGGCATCCCCTGCACCAATTAACAGGATATTCTTGCCTTGGTTCTTCTTCTCTGATTTTTCTCTGCGGCTGCGTTCCAATAAAACAAAACGATAGGAGAAACGGATTCCAATAATTAAACAAAACTGGATGATCATGCCAAACAGGATATAGGAAATCGGCATTGCTTCAAAAAACAGTGTGATTCCAACAT
>ERZ1106981.1001-NODE-1001-length-15248-cov-4.752583_pt1 | contig 15248 bp, 10 predicted proteins | sample MGYA00403692_ERZ1106981 | MGnify/ENA primary metagenome ERZ1106981 (study PRJEB35170, sample SAMEA104062431) | human gut metagenome | biome: human gut; feature: human-associated habitat; material: faeces | place: Denmark | collected 2012-06-22 ... | reverse complement strand
GCGCCCGCACCCATAATCTCAAAAACATCAACCTCGTCATCCCGCGCGACAAACTGATTGTCGTCACCGGGCTTTCGGGTTCTGGCAAATCCTCGCTCGCTTTTGACACCTTGTATGCCGAAGGGCAGCGTCGCTACGTTGAATCCCTTTCCGCGTATGCGCGTCAGTTTCTGTCTTTGATGGAAAAACCAGATGTCGACCATATTGAGGGGCTGTCGCCCGCTATCTCAATTGAGCAGAAATCGACATCCCATAACCCGCGCTCTACGGTAGGTACAATTACCGAAATACATGACTATCTGCGTCTGCTGTTCGCCCGCGTGGGTGAACCGCGCTGCCCGGATCATGACGTCCCGCTGGCGGCGCAAACCGTCAGCCAGATGGTGGATAACGTGCTGTCTCAGCCAGAAGGTAAACGCCTGATGCTGCTGGCGCCCATTATTAAAGAGCGCAAAGGCGAGCACGCCAAAACGCTGGAAAACCTGGCCAGCCAGGGCTACATCCGCGCCCGTATTGATGGCGAGGTCTGCGATCTCTCCGATCCGCCGAAGCTGGAGCTGCAAAAGAAACACACCATTGAGGTCGTGATCGATCGTTTCAAAGTCCGTAGTGATCTGTCCCAGCGCCTGGCGGAATCTTTTGAAACCGCGCTGGAACTCTCCGGTGGCACCGCGATCGTCGCGGATATGGACGATACGAAAGCGGAAGAGCTGCTCTTTTCCGCCAACTTCGCCTGCCCAATTTGCGGCTACAGTATGCGCGAGCTGGAACCGCGTCTGTTCTCGTTCAACAACCCGGCGGGAGCCTGCCCGACCTGCGACGGCCTCGGCGTACAGCAATATTTCGATCCCGATCGCGTGATCCAGAACCCGGAACTTTCTCTGGCTGGCGGCGCGATTCGCGGCTGGGATCGCCGTAACTTCTATTACTTCCAGATGCTGAAATCGCTGGCGGAACACTATAAGTTCGACGTGGAAGCGCCGTGGGGAAGTCTGAGTCAGAATGTGCATAAAGTCGTTCTGTACGGTTCCGGCAAAGAGAGCATCGAGTTCAAATACATCAACGATCGTGGCGACACCTCCGTGCGTCGCCATCCGTTCGAAGGCGTGCTGCACAACATGGAGCGCCGTTACAAAGAGACGGAGTCCAGCGCGGTACGTGAAGAGTTAGCTAAATTCATCAGCAACCGTCCGTGCGCCAGTTGTGAAGGCACGCGTCTGCGCCGTGAAGCACGTCATGTCTTCGTCGAGAATACTCCGCTGCCTGCGATCTCCGACATGAGCATCGGCCATGCGATGGACTTCTTCAACAATCTCAAGCTCGCAGGCCAGCGAGCAAAGATTGCGGAGAAGATCCTCAAGGAGATTGGCGACCGCCTCAAGTTCCTGGTAAACGTCGGCCTCAACTACCTGACGCTGTCCCGCTCGGCAGAGACCTTGTCCGGCGGCGAAGCCCAGCGTCTCAAGCTCGCCAAGCACCTCGCTGATGCCCTCAAAGGAGAGAGCAAACACACGCTCTTTGTCTTTGACGAACCCACGACCGGCCTGCACTTCGACGACGTATTCAAGCTGATGAAGTCCCTGCAGGAACTCGTTCAGTCCGGCCACTCCGTTCTTTTGGTTGAACACAACCTTGACGTGATTAACGCCTCCGACTGGATTATCGAGCTCGGACCGGAAGGCGGTGAGCGCGGCGGACGCGAACTCTTTGCTGGTACGCCGAAAGACTTCCACATCAAGGACACACCGACCGGACTGGCTTTAGCTGCTTATAACAAGGCCCTCAAAGAGAAAAATCCGAGCGCTTACTTCACGGACTTCAAGCCGCAGGAAGAACCGAAGGCCCTGTCCTACCCCAAAGATGCCATCACGGTCGTCAATGCGCGTGAGCACAATTTGAAGAACTTGTCTCTCCAGATCCCGCGCAACAAGTTCACCGTCGTCACAGGCGTCTCGGGTTCCGGTAAATCCACCTTGGCCTTTGATTTGATCTTCAACGAAGGTCAGCGCAGATATTTGGAATCGCTCAACGCCTTTGCTCGATCCATGGTGCAGCCCGCAGGCGCGCCGGACGTTGACGCGATTTACGGTATTCCGCCGACGGTTGCGATTGAACAGCGCACCTCTCGAGGAGGCCAGAAATCCACCGTCGCCACAATGACGGAGATTTATCATTTCCTGCGTTTGCTCTATGTGAAGCTCGGCACCCAGTACTGCCCGACCTGCAATGTGCCGGTCATCAAGCAGTCTAAGGATCAGATTTTTGCCTCGATCATGAAGACTTATAAGGGTAAGGAAATTACCTTCCTCGCACCCTTGGTCAAAAACCGTAAAGGCTTCTACAAGGACCTGGCGGTTTGGGCAAGAAACAAAGGCTATGAGCACCTGATTGTGGACGGGGAAAAAGTCTCTACACTCCGCTTCCCTTCCTTGTCTCGTTTCACAGAACACAACATTGATCTGCCTACCGGCACGGTGAAGGTCACGCCGGAGAACGAAGGAGAGATCAAACAGCTCGTCGCTGTCACGCTGGACTTCGGCAAAGGAATTTTGGATATCGAACAAAAGGGCAAAAAACGCACCTTCTCGTCGACCTCCAACTGCCCGAACTGCCAGAAGAGCTTCCCTGAACTTGACCCGCGCTTGTTCTCCTACAACTCCAAGCACGGCTGGTGCCCGACCTGCATGGGCAACGGCTTCAAGCCCTTCCAAAATGCGCTTGCTGTCGACGAGAACACCGGTGAATTGACGGCCGAAGCCATGTCCGAAGAACTGGTCATTTGCCCGGACTGTCACGGTCAGCGACTCAATCTGGTTGCGCTCAACGTCCGTTTCAATGACAAGTCCATCGCGGAAGTAGCTGCGATGACGATTGATCAGGCGGCAGATTATTTCAACACGATTGAGCTCACCGGCCGTCAAGCCGATATCGCTCGTGATGCACTGCAGGAAATCCGCTCTCGTTTGTCGTTCTTAAAAGAAGTCGGACTCTCCTACTTGAATCTCGATCGTTCGGCTCCGACGCTCTCCGGCGGTGAAGCTCAGCGCATCCGCTTAGCTTCTCAACTCGGCACAAACCTTCAGGGTGCCTGCTACGTCTTAGACGAACCGACCATCGGTCTGCATCCGCGTGACAACAAGATTCTGCTGTCTGCGCTCGAGCAACTCACCTCCAAAGGCAACTCTTTGCTGGTAGTAGAGCATGATGAGGAAACGATTCGCAGTGCCGACCATGTAATCGATATCGGACCGGGCGCCGGTACTCGCGGCGGTCAGCTGATTGCGCAAGGCTCGGTGGAAGATATTGAAGCATCCGAGAAGTCTTTGACCGGCTACTACCTGAAGCATCCGCTGCAGCATACCTGCAAAGCCAAGCGCCGTACGCTGAAATCCGATCCGATGATTACCGTTCAAGGAGCCAATTCTCACAACCTCAAGGATGTGACCGCTTCTTTCCCGCTCAAACGTCTCACCGTCCTGACAGGCGTCTCGGGCTCCGGCAAGTCGACCTTGGCCCGCGAAGTGTTCTTAAAGAACATGGCTGCCTTGGTTCGCGAGAAAGGTAAGTCCGTTCCGACGCCGGAAGGCTGCAAAGGCATCTCAGGCTGGGAAACCGTTGACCGCATCCTTGAAGTAGACCAAACGCCGATCGGCAAGACTCCGCGTTCGTGCCCGGCCACTTACATCGGTTTCTGGGACGACATACGCAAACTCTTCGCTCAGTCTGAAGAAGCCAAGGCTCGCGGTTATACCGCCTCCCGCTTCTCTTTCAATGTGAAGGGCGGCCGCTGCGAAGCTTGCGAAGGCCAAGGCATTAAAACCTTGGAAATGAGCTTCCTTCCGGATGTGAAGGTTCACTGCGACGTTTGCGACTCGATGCGCTTTAACGAAGAGACCTTAGAAGTGAAGTGGAAAGGCAAGAGCATCGGCGAAGTCCTCAAGATGGAAGTCGACGAAGCCGTTGAGTTCTTCGCCTCGGTCCCGTCTATTCTTCATCCGCTGAAACTGATGCAGGACGTGGGCCTCGGTTACCTGACTCTGGGTCAGCCGTCTCCGACGCTCTCGGGCGGTGAGGCCCAGCGTATCAAGCTCGTCACCGAGCTCTCCAAAGTTAAGGATGACATCCGCAAGGGCGGCCGCAAGCTGCCGGAAACGGTTTACGTTCTTGACGAACCGACCGTCGGACTCCACATGGCTGATGTCGATAAATTGATAAAAGTTTTGCATCGACTTGTGGATGCCGGCAACACGGTGATTGTCATTGAGCACAACCTGGATGTGATCGCAGAAGCCGACTGGATTATCGATATGGGTCCTGAAGGGGGCAGTCAAGGCGGTAAAAATGTCTTTGCCGGCCCACCCCAGCGTTTACTCAGGGCTTCAACCCACACAGCCGAAGCCTTGAAGGAGTTCATGGAAACGGCAAAACTGAAGAAAACTCAATCTGCGTAATCTGATTTCTTCATTCTCCCACTATAGGCGTCCCACAGAGGACGCTTATTTTTTTAATTCATATAATTTGTTCATTCATAAGGGTGAGTGAACGCAGTTTTCTCGCTCTAAAGGTGGGAGTTTAAAGTGAGTGATCAGTACGAGAAAGGCGTTTTGAAAGTCCTTCGTTACGTTTATAACCAGATGGAGCGGTGCCGCAATGCAGATTTTGATGCTTTGGGGATTACCTCATCTCAGGCAAGCGTCATGATGTTTCTATTCAAAAACCGTAAACATGAGGTAACCCAGCAAAGCGTTCAGGCCGCGCTGCTGTTGTCTCACCCCACAATTACTGGTTTGATGAAGCGTCTCGAGGCGAAGGGGTTCATTACGCGTAAAAACAGCCCCGCCGATTTTCGCTGCAAATATGTCAAATTAACGAAAAAGGGCTGCGATATTGAACGAGGCCTGAAAACCAATATGAAGCGCATGCAGGACAGAGCGCTCGTCGGTTTGAGTCAGGAAGAACTGGATAACCTTGAAAAGTCGCTTTGCGTCATTGCAGAGAACCTCCGTAAAGAAGAAGATATGCTCGCAACAGAACGCATTATTCAAGACATCAAAGAACGAACAAAAGAGGAAGAAAAGGAAGAAAAAGACTGATTTTTTCAGTCTCCTGCAACAGTAAAAGCGCCGAATCGGCGCTTTTGCTGTATCTGTTGCTAGGACCTTCGCTCCACGTACCACATGGCAATAATGGCAGCGAGCGTCATCATGACCGAGGGCAGGATCGCCGAAATAATGGACGGCACACTGTCCAACGCGCTCATAAACGCGAAGAGATTGTTCAGCGCGTAGTAGAAGATGCCGATCATAATGCCGCAGAAAATCTTAATGGCCATACCGCCCGCTCGGGCGTTCTGGTATGCAAAAGGCATCGAAAGCAGCAGCATGACTAAGATTGCCAGCGGATAGAAGGCCTTGGACCAGAACGCCGTATCAAAGCGCTTATAAGTCTGTCCGTTTTCCTTCAGATATTCGATGTAGTAATGAAGCTCCTGCAGAGACATGTCTTCGGGCTTAATCATCAGCAGGCCGAAAATGTTGCCGTCTAAGCTCTTGCCCCAGACCATCGACTTCATAACCTTCCGCTCTACCCTCGCCTGGGTCTGTTCTCTGGATTCTTTGGGAAGTGTCGGCACGGTTTCTTCAACCACGTCGTGGAGAACCCAACCTTCCTGCTCGGAATACGTACCGCTCTTAGCCGTCACAATCGACGTCAGATGATCGGGACGATCAAAGACATAGATAACCCAGTCATAGGCAGCCTCGCCCGGACGGAGTCTTTGAACATTTACAAAACTGATTTTCTTCGGCTCGCCCGCTTCATTGCGCTGGACGTCGCGAACCCAAATACCGGAATCAAGCTCTTTGCCGGTAAAAGCTGAGCCGCTGATATCCAGTTTGAATTCTTTTGCCAGTCGCTGAGCCGGAGGCGCAACCAGATTTCCGAGAAGATAAGCGCAGATTACAAGGACGATACCGGGCATCAAAAGCATGCCGCAGAATCGCCACGGTCCGATGCCGGAAACGCGCAGGACCGTAAACTGGCTCGTTGAGGCAAGTCGCGAGAGCGTAAAAATGGAGCCCAGCATCACGGCAATCGGCAGCACTTCATAGCAGCGCGTCGGCAGAATCAGCGCCGTCAGCAGGAACGCTTGTCCCATCGAGTAAGAAGTGCCGATATTGCCGGACTGGCCGATCAAGTCAAAAAAGGCAAACAGAGCAACCAGAGTCAGAAGAACAAACAGGGAGCTCTTCATGATCTGGGCAAAAATCATTCGGGAGACGATTTTCATGGTGTCTCCTTCTTGCGCTTAAACTTCCCTGCTAATGCTCTGAAGGGCTTCTGCAACCAATAAATGAAAGCATCAAAACGCCCTTGATTTATCGTCATTAGGCGATAGAACAGAAAGGTGGTCAGAACCGCGACCGGAACATTCATGTACAAAGTCGCACCCAATATGCCGACTTTTCCTTGTGTGATCCAAGTCTGGAAAATCGACAGCGCATTCAGGTAAAGGATGAAGATCAGCACGGCTGCTGTCTGTCCGTAATACTTCATGGAGCGCGGATTGTTATAGGAAAGCGGGATAGCAAGCAGTGCCAGATTCAGCGCGACAAGAGGCCAGGATATTCGCCAAAACAGCTCGGAAGCTGCCCGATTGTCTGTTCTCTTTATCAGATCCTCGATCGGCATGGCGTTGAGCTTTTTATTCGCACCGACCTCTGACGGCGAACTATCCATTCTGATTTCGTATTCCCTAAAGTCGGAAACCGATGCTCCGAGACCCGACGGCTTTGTATCGTATTTCCGGCCGTCGTCTAGAACAATGTAACGATCTCCGTTCGGTTTGTTTTCAATATGACCGCGGTCGGAGACGAGCACGGAACGGGAGCCGTCTTTTTTGAGCTCCACCATCAGAAGCGTTTTAACCTTGCCCTTTTCCTGATCGACACCTTCTAAGAAGAAGACCTGACGGCCGCTTTTTGCCTCGATGAATCGGCCAGAAGAAAGTTTGCTGATGTCTTCTTTCTGAGCAAAACGATCACGATAGGCCTGAACCTGAGCTCTTGACCAAGGAGAAACGGCAATCGAACAAGCGGCAACGACAAGAACAACCGGAAGCGCAAAGCGCAGAACCGGACGAATCCAGGAAGTCAGACTCAAACCGCCGGCAGAAAACCAGACGAACATTTCGCTGTCGCGCCAATAACGGTTCAAGGTCATAAAGACCGCTAAAAATAAAGCTAGGGAGATAAGCGCAGGCAGATTAATCAGAGAAGTGTAAGCGACCACTTCCAAGATAGAACCTGTGTCGTAACGGCCGCCTGCGGTTTGGTTCAAAATTCGTACAAGCCCGATAGTAACGACAATCGAGAAGAGCACAGTAAATGCTCCTCCCGCGGTATTAGATAACTCGGATGTGAGTGCTTTACGATAAATCATTCCAGGCTTACACGACGATAACAATCTGCACAGACGCAAATTTGAAACTTTAAGTTTAGCAAGTTTGAAAAACTGTGGATTTCTCTTTTTTACGTCTGTGCCGTCGGCCGCAAAGAAAAATTACAACCTGCCTTCTTCTGCTGCGTGGCAGGCAACTTCCGCAAAGGACCCGTGTGAATCAATCATTTGTCTGAGCGGCATTTCCTTGCGGCAGCGTTCATTGGCAAGCGGACAGCGGGGATGGAACGGACAGCCTGTGGGCGGAGACAGCGGATTAGGCACTTCGCCCGAAATCGGCGTGCGTCTCCGATGCGTCTGACTCAGATCCGGAATGGCGTCCAAAAGCATCCTCGTATAAGGATGTCGAGGTTCGTTAAAGAGCGTTCGCTTATCTGCTAGCTCAACCAGGCGCCCCAAATACATCACGCCGACGCGATCGCTGATGTGGTGCACAACCGAAAGATTGTGAGAAATAAACAAATAAGTTAAGCCTACCTCTCTCTGCAGGTTCTGCATCAAATTCAGCACCTGGGCCTGAACGGAGACATCCAGTGCACTGGTCGGCTCGTCGCAGACGAGAAACTCCGGATGAATGGCGATTGCTCGCGCGATAGAGATTCTCTGTCTCTGACCGCCGGAAAACTGGTGCGGATATTTGTCCTTGTCTTCTTTTGAAAGATTGACAAGATGAAGAACGGAATTCACGCGGTTTTCGATTTCTTTCGGATCTTTAATAACCTTTTGCGCGATGATGGGCTCCGCGACGATCCGTCCGACTTTCCAGCGAGGATTGAGACTCGCATAAGGGTCCTGGAAAATCATCTGAATTTTCCCGCGCACGAGTTTCTCATCTTTTCCTCGAGACGCGTACAAGTCTTTCCCATCGACTTCTACCGTACCTGCTGTCGGTTTGTCCAACCCTACCAGCATTCGTGCAGTGGTCGATTTTCCGCAGCCGGACTCCCCTACCAGGGCTAATGTCTCGCCTCGGCGAATTTCAAAGGAAACTCCGTCCACTGCCTTAAGCAGCGCCCGAGGTTTTCTTTCAACCACTCGTGTGAGCAAGGAAGGCGATACATCAAAGTATTTCTTGAGATCCTGCACCTTGACCAGTACGGACTGAGTGCACTTTACATTATCGTTTCTCATCTTGGCATATCCTCAGGCGCTCTGATGGTGAAGGGTTCCTGCGGGAACTGCATGCGTTTATTCTGACGACCTGCCTTCCAGCAGGCCACTAACTTATTGCCGCATGGCTGAAGGCCGGGGCGCTCACGAATGCAGCGTTCCTCTGCCAGCGGACAGCGGGGATGAAACGCACATCCCGACGGAACTTCGGTCAAATGCGGCATGGCGCCCGGGATCTGGGAGAGCCGATCCTGTTCGTCTCCGATTTTCGGTATCGAACCCATTAAACCGATCGTGTATGGATGCTCTGCGTCGTGAATCATTTCTTCCACAGGACCGATCTCAGCGAGCCGTCCCGCATACATCACGGCAACGCGATCCGCCGTCTCTGCGATGACACCCATATCGTGGGTCACCAAAATAACCGCTGTTCCGTTTTCTTCGCAAAGCTTCTTAAGAAGCTCGATGATCTGGGCCTGCACCGAAACATCCAGCGCCGTCGTGGGTTCGTCGGCAATGATCAGCTTAGGATCTGCGCTAAGCGCTAAAGCGATGACCACGCGCTGACGCATGCCTCCCGAGAACTGATGAGGATAGTTGTCCATTCGTTTGTCCGCAGCCGGCACGCCGGTCGCCTCCAACAGACGAATGGCCCTTTCCCTCGCCTCTTTCTCACTCAGATTGGAGTGAATACGGATTGTTTCGATTAATTGATCACCGATCGTAAAAAGTGGATTCAGACTGGTTAACGGGTCCTGGAAAATCGCGCCGATACTTTTGCCGCGGATCTTTTCCATTTCATCATCGGACAGGTTGTCGATGCGCTTTCCTTCCAGAAGGATCTCTCCGTGAGTGATATGTGCCGGTTTTCCGAGCAGACCGATGATGGAGTTACCGACCATGGACTTGCCGGCCCCGGACTCCCCGACAACACCTAATATCTCTCCGGTCTTCAAACTAAAAGAGACATCTTCTAAAGCAATCAGAGTTCCCTTTCTTGTCGGAATTTCTACTTTGAGGTTCCGAACCTCTAAAAGCGGCTGATGATTCATAAGAGTTACTGAAGTTTCGGGTTAAGAGCGTCGCGCAGCCAGTCCCCCAGCATATTGACGGACAGCACAAAGAGAATAAGTGCAACGCCGGGGAAAATCGTGATCCACCATTCGCCCGAGAATAAAAACTCATTGCCGATGCGAATCAAGGTACCAAGAGACGGCGTCGTCGGAGGAACTCCGACACCCAGAAACGACAAGGTTGCTTCCGTAATAATCGCCAATGCTACCTGAACCGTGGCAAGCACCAAGACCGGACCTAAGACGTTGGGAAGGATGTGCGTAAACATGATTCGTGTGGGGCTCACGCCGAAAAGCTTAGCCGCCTGAACATAATCACGTTTCTTCTCACTTAACGTCGCACCTCGGACCGTGCGGGCATAGCGCACCCAGCCGGAAAGAGAAATCGCAAAAATAAGCACGCCGTATGCGGCCTGATCATGCATATTCTCGGGAAGAATCACTCGGATAATTCCGTCGATCAGCAGTGCCAGAAGAATCGCCGGGAAGCTCAGCATCACGTCGCAGAAACGCATGATGACCGCATCCGTGATTCCGCCTGCATAGCCGGAAATCAAACCGAGAGAGACACCTAGGGCGACAGAAATGAATACGGAAGACAAGCCGATCTCTAACGAGACCCGAAGGCCGTACAGAATAGCTGAAAGCAGATCTCTTCCCTGATCATCGGTTCCCAGCAGGAACTGCCACTTGCCTCCCTCCATCCAGGCCGGAGGCAAAAAGGCGTCCGACAGATCAAATGCCGTCAGATCAAACGGATCATAGGGCGCAATCCAGCTTGCAAAGAAAGCAGAGAGCAGAAGTCCGGCACAAATTACAAAGCTGATAATCGCAGCCGGAGAATGCAGAAACTTCCACATTAGGTCGCTTTCCAGAAAGCGCCTGAACGCAGACGGCCGTCCGCTGTTTTTACTCAGCACTATTGCCTCCGCCGTTTAATTTTTGAAGTCGTTTTTCGGCCGTTGCCGCCAGCACGCTTGCAGCCAGCGGCAGGATCTCATCATTGAAATCAAAGTACGGATTGTGTGCCGACGCGCCGCCCTGACCGATGCGAATATAGGCGCCAGGGACTTTTTCCAACATAAAGGCAAAATCCTCTCCGCCCGCCATTCTCGGATAGTTGCGGTCAACGTTTTCTTCACCGACAAAACCGGCAGCTACATCAGCCATGAAGGCTGCCTGCTCAGGCGTGTTGATGCAGGGCGGATAAAAACGTCCGTAATCGGTTTCGGCTGTGCAGCCTAGGCCCACAGCAATAGAGGCACTAATCTCACCGATTCTTTTCTCTACTAAATCCCTGACTTCGGGAGAGAAGGTTCGAGCAGTGCCGACGATTTGACAAGAGTCCGGGCACACGCTCTGCGCACGCGGATCGCCTGCTTGAAGAGAACAGCACGAAACTACCGCTGTCTCCAAGGGATTCACTTCTCTAGACACAATTGTTTGGAGTGCCAAGATAATGTGTGCTGCTGCAATCACAGGATCGTGGTTCAAGTTCGGTCGAGAAGCATGGCCGCCCTTGCCCTTTACGACGATCGTAAATGCGTCGGCAGCCGCCTGCATTGCTCCGTAGTTCAACGCAATTCGTCCCGGTTCAATCGCGGATGAATTATGGAAGGCATAAATTTCCTGCATCGGAAAGCGTTCGAAAAGTCCGTCTTCCATCATGTGCTTAGCGCCGGACCAGCCCTCTTCACCCGGTTGGAAAACCAAAACCACTTTACCTCCGAAATTTCTCTCAGAAGCAAGTTTCTTGGCGGCGCCCAAAAGTGCTGCCGCATGACCGTCGTGACCGCAGGCATGCATTGCGCCTTCGACTTGAGAAACGTGGTCATGGTTGGACAATTCTTTTAAAGGCAGCGCGTCGATATCCGCCCTCAGGCCGACTGAAGCTTCTCCCGGAAGTTTTCCGTAAATGACACCCACGACACCATCTCCACCGACGCCTTCGTGAACTTCATCAACGCCGTAATCCTTTAGTAAGTCAGCAATGATGCGTGAGGTTCTCGGTGTCACCAAGCCGATTTCAGGATGGACGTGAAAATCCTGACGAATTCGGCGCAGTTCTTCTTTGGTTTCTCCGAGGAAAAAGGGGTCTGAATATTTATCCAAATTAACGCTGTTCATTTTTTCTATTCCTTGTTTGCTGCGTCTGATTTCAGCCTCGGATCTACTGCCAAGTAGAGCAAATCAACGATGAGGTTAATGACGACAAAAATAAGAGAGATTAGACAGAGGTAGGCTGCCATGACCGGGATGTCTGCAAACTGAACCGCCTGTATAAACAGCAGGCCCATGCCCGGCCACTGGAAAACGGTTTCGGTCACGATCGAAAAGGCGATAATGCCGCCGATCTGGAGTCCTGTGATCGTAATCACCGGCAGCAGCGTATTTTTCAACGCATGTCTAAAAAAGATTTTTCGTTTTGGAACTCCTCTGGCACGCGCAAAGCGAATGTAGTCCGTGCGCATGACCTCAAGCATTTCACTGCGTACCAAGCGCATCACCAGAGCAATTTGAAAGATCGCCAAAGTCACCGCGGGGAGGATGATATGTTTCAGACCATCTCCGGTGAGCAGGCCGGTTGTCCACCAGCCAAATGCAACCGTCTCTCCTCTTCCGTAGGACGGAAGCCATCCCAGCCAAACCGAAAACACGAGGATCAGCAAAATACCGATAAAAAATGTCGGAAGAGAAATTCCAACGAGCGATAAACCCATCAGCCAGCTTGCCCAAATCGAATTTCTCTTCAGAGCCACAAAGACTCCCAACGGAATTCCGATGAGCGTAGCTACCATTGCAGAGAAAAATGCAAGCTCGAGCGTCGCCGGCATTTTTTCTTTAAACAAGTCAACCACGGGCGCACCTTGGCGCAGTGACACGCCAAAGTCACCGTGGAGAGTATTTGCGATAAACGCTCCGAACTGTTTCCAGATCGGCTGATCAAGCCCTAGCTCATGCGTCAGCGCAAGACGGTCAGCCTCGGTGGCTTCCTGACCCAGCATTTGGGTCACGGGATCGCCTACAAATTGGAACAACAGAAAAGCAATCAAGGTCACGATAAGCATGACCAATATTGCCTGGAGCAGACGTTTTATAACAAACGAGAACATCTGTCGGCATCCTTTCGGGAGTCGATAGGCCGGAAAAGTCATTCCCGGCCAAAAAAGAGAATTACTTCACCACGACTTTATCAAGCTCCAAGCGGTCGTCAGCACGCAGAGGAGCATCTATATTTTTCTTCAAAGCCCAGTTGATAACTTGTGTGTGAAGCGGAAGAACATAGATATTCTTATTGACGCGAAGAAGAGCTTGTTCGATCAACTCATTACGCTTATCAAAGTTTTCTTCTTCTTTGATTTTTTCAATTAAAGCGTCAAGCTCCGGATCCGAAACTCGTCCGATGTTGGACAGGCCGTTGCCTTTTTTAACATCGACAGTTTCCACTAAAGACTGCAGCGGGAACAGAGCGTCCTGAGTGGAGGCACCCCAGCCGACCATGCCGACGGAAGAGTCATAACGCAGAACTTTCGGAAAATAGTTCGCACGGGGAATCGCATTAACCTTTACCTTCACGCCGATCTTTGCCCACATGCCGGCCAGCGCTTTACCGATGGCCTCGTCGTTGATATAGCGGTTATTCGGGCAATCGAGCGTAAATTCAAAACCGTTGGGATAACCGGCCTCTGCCAGAAGCTTTTTAGCCGCCTGCGGATCGTAAGGAAGACGGTCGGCCGCTTTGGCGCTCCAGCCGTTTGTCTCGGAGGAAACAATCGTTCCGTTCGGGATCGAGAAACCTCTCATCACGGCGCGCTGAAGTGTTTTGATATCAATAGCCTGATAGAGGGCCTGACGAACGCGGATATCCTTGAACGGGTTCTTGTCGGTTTTCTTACCGTCGACAAAAACGTAAGGAGATTCGTCACGCATTTGGTCCAGAGAAATCATGAGCACGCGGAGCTCGGGTCCGGACTGAAGTTTGACCTTCGAATTGTTTTTCAGGCGCTGGATATCTTGAGTTGCGGGATCAGGGACAAAGTCCACCTCTCCGGACAATAAAGCTGCCATACGGGTCGCCGCAGATTTAATCGGAGTGTAGATGCCTTCTGTGACATTTCCGACTTTGTTGGCTTTATTCCACCAATCAGGATTTTCAACAAAAACTGTTTTGATATCAACTTCACGAGACTGAAGTTTGAAAGGACCGGTGCCGTTCGCATGTTTTGCTGCATAGGCTTCTTCTTTGGCAACAAAATTCTGCGGTGCAGTTGCTCCGTGCTTTTCAGCCCAGGCTTTATTCAAAATTCTGAGATAGGCAAGCTGATTGAGAAGGACAGGAGAATGATTAATCGTTTTGATCAGAACATCGCCGTTCGGAAGCGCTTCGGCGCCCAAAATGCCGGCCGTAAATGTTTTGAACTGAGAAATCGGATGGAGGGCTCGATTGATCGAGAAAGCCACGTCTTCGGCTGTCAGAGTCTCTCCTTCATGAAATTTCACGCCTTTGCGCAGCTTGAAAACGAAACCTTCGGGGACTGAGGTCCAGCTTTCCGCAAGAGACGGCGTCACTTTACCTTTGTTGAGATTAACTAATGCTTCGTAAACGTAAGAATTGGCGGTATTGTTGAATGCTTCATTCTGAGCGTGGGGATCAAAAGTTAATATGTCCCCTTGGCTGGCCCATTTGAAAGTCGCGGCGTAGGCGCCTGAAGAAATGCCAATACCCATTGCGGCACAAGTCATCGCAATTGCTACGAGTCGTCTCATGATAAATCTCCGATTGAAAGTGGATAACAATAGAAAATTTATAACATGAGGTAACAGAAAAACCGCTTCAGCAAGAAGAAATTTAAGGGTATTTTCCAGCCTCGGAAAAAACAAAACCTCTTGAACGGTTAGGTCCAAGAGGTTTGTCTTTAATGGAGAGCCCGGAGACTACCTACTTTCGCAAGAAATACAACTCACTATCATCGGCGTGGAGGCGTTTCACTGTCCTGTTCGGGATGGGAAGGAGTGGTTCCACCCTGCTATGGCCTCCGGGCTTAAAACTGGTCAATTCGGAATAATCTTTCTACTTTCGTGACTCTCTTTACTTTCGAGTCTCTTTGATCTCTCTCTTCGCTTCCAACCTACAACGCACACCGGTCACAAGCAACACGGTTATAGGATCAAGCCTCACGAGCAATTAGTATCAGTTAGCTCAACGCCTTACAGCGCTTACACACCTGACCTATCGACGTCCTGGTCTCGGACGACTCTTGAGGGAGGTTCAACCTCCGGGAAGACTCATCTTCAGGCAAGTTTCCCGCTTAGATGCTTTCAGCGGTTATCTCTTCCGCACTTAGCTACCCGGCAATGCCACTGGCGTGACAACCGGTACACCAGAGGTGCGTCCACTCCGGTCCTCTCGTACTAGGAGCAGCCCCCGTCAATCTTCCAACGCCCACGGCAGATAGGGACCAAACTGTCTCACGACGTTTTAAACCCAGCTCACGTACCTCTTTAAATGGCGAACAGCCATACCCTTGGGACCGACTACAGCCCCAGGATGAGATGAGCCGACATCGAGGTGCCAAACACCGCCGTCGATATGAACTCTTGGGCGGT
>ERZ1106981.996-NODE-996-length-15284-cov-37.544028_pt1 | contig 15284 bp, 17 predicted proteins | sample MGYA00403692_ERZ1106981 | MGnify/ENA primary metagenome ERZ1106981 (study PRJEB35170, sample SAMEA104062431) | human gut metagenome | biome: human gut; feature: human-associated habitat; material: faeces | place: Denmark | collected 2012-06-22 ... | reverse complement strand
CGAAGTTCACCGCATCCAGAAAACGGGCGTAAACCTTACGCCGGACCACCGTTCCGCCGACCAGACTCTGCAGATCTTCCGCCATCCCGGTGACCATACCGTACAGGTTAGAAACCGTCAGCGTGGGGCGCGTACTGGTGCCTTTGCCATTCAGTTCAAAACCACTCCCCTGAATGGGATACGGCTGATACTGTCGCCCCTGCCAGGTGACCGGCTCACCTTTTTCGTTCTGCTCATTACAGAAAAAATAACGTTCTCCACCGACCTCTGTCAGATCGATTTCCCAGAGCACCACGCTGGCCGACTGCTCCGCACGGGTGCATTCATTCAGTGTTTCCTGCCGGATATCCTGCATCAGTTCACCACCTGTTCAAACTCTGCGCTGAACTCAACACGCAGCATACTGACCCGCGACGACCATTTTGCGCAGGTCACCTTTATCTGCCGCCACTCATAAGGCGGCGTCCACAGAAAGGATTTCCAGCCCCCGTGCTCAGCCAGAAACGACTCAAGCGCCGTGGCCTCCCAACGGGGAACAGAAAGCGTCACGCTGTACTTTTCAGGTCGGCATTCAGCCCGGCAGGCGCTCGCTGAGAATAGCCATCACCAAAGCGCACCTTTCTTACGGAAGGGGCCGAAGCCACATCCATACCGGGTTTCACTTTCCAGCGGAAGGTTTTCATCGTCCACCTCCGGAGAACAGACCACCATCGCGCATCTGCCCGGTCACAACATCCATTGCCGCCTTACGGGCTACGTCATAAACCGCCTTCAGCGCCTGTGGCCCTATCTGACCGTTCGTGCCGTCGTTGTTAATCACCACATGGTTATTCTGCTCAAACTTCCCGGACGCCTGCGAGCGGCTGTCCGCCATGCTGCCCGGTGTACCGACATAACCGCCGGTGGCATAGCCGCGCATCAGCCGGTAGAGATTCCCCACGCCAATCCGGCTGGTTGCCTCCTTAGTGAAGACAAATTCACCACGGTGAACAATCCCCGCTGGCTCATATTTGCCGCCGGTTCCCGTAAATCCTCCGGTCGCAAAATGGAATTTCGCCGCAGCTGCCTGAATGGCTGTACCGCCTGACGCTGATGCGCCGCCACCAACAGCCCCGCCAATGGCGCTGCCGATACTCCCGACAATCCCCACCATTGCCTGCTTAAGCAGAATTTCTGTCATCATGGACAGTACGGAACGGGTGAAGCTGCGCCAGTTCTGCTCACTGCCGGTCAGCATCGCCGCCATATTCTGTGCAATACCATCAAAGGTCTGCGTGGCTGCACTTTTAACCTGCGACATACTGTCCGTGGCGCTCTCTTCCCACTCACTCCAGCCGGACTTCAGGCCTGCCATCCAGCTCCCGCGAAGCTGGTCTTCAGCCGCCCAGGTCTTTTTCTGCTCTGACATGACGTTATTCAGCGCCAGCGGATTATCGCCATACTGTTCCTTCAGGCGCTGTTCCGTGGCTTCCCGTTCTGCCTGCCGGTCAGTCAGCCCCCGGCTTTTCGCATCAATGGCGGCCCGTTTTGCCCGTTGCTGCTGTGCGAATTTATCCGCCTGCTGCGCCAGCGCGTTCAGGCGCTCCTGATAGGTGACCTTGTCGCCAAGTGCAGCCAGCTGGCGTTTGTACTCCAGCGTCTCATCTTTATGCGCCAGCAGGGATTTCTCCTGTGCAGACAGCTGGCGACGTTGCGCCGCCTCCTCCAGTACCGCGAACTGACTCTCCGCCTTCCACAAATCCCGGCGCTGCTGGCTGATTTTCTCATTCGCTCCGGCATGCTTCTCCAGCGTCCGGAGTTCTGCCTGAAGCGTCAGCAGGGCAGCATGAGCACTGTCTTCCTGACGATCGCCCGCAGACACCTTCACGCCGGACTGTTTCGGCTTTTTCAGCGTCGCTTCATAATCCTTTTTCGCCGCCGCCATCAGCGTGTTGTAATCCGCCTGCAGGATTTTCCCGTCTTTCAGTGCCTTGTTCAGTTCTTCCTGACGGGCGGTATATTTCTCCAGCGGCGTCTGCAGCCGTTCGTAAGCCTTCTGCGCCTCTTCGGTATATTTCAGCCGTGACGCTTCGGTATCGCTCTGCTGCTGCGCATTTTTGTCCTGTTGAGTCTGCTGCTCAGCCTTCTTTCGGGCGGCTTCAAGCGCAAGACGGGCCTTTTCACGATCATCCCAGTAACGCGCCCGCGCTTCATCGTTAACAAAATAATCATCCTTGCGCAGATTCCAGATGTCGTCTGCTTTCTTAAACGCAGCCTCTGCCTTAATCAGCATCTCCTGCGCGGTATCAGGACGACCAATATCCAGCACCGCATCCCACATGGATTTGAATGCCCGCGCTGTCCTCTCTGCCCAGGTCTCCAGCGTGCCCATGTTCTCTTTCAGGCGGCGGGTCTGGTCATCAAACCCCTTCGTTGCGGCCTCGTTCGCCGCCTGCAATGCCCCGGCTTCATCGCCGGAACGCTGCAACTGAGCAACATACGCAATCTGCTCCGCCGTCACGTTATGGAACTGGCGTGCCATCGCCGTCAGCCCCGACGTCGGGTCTGTGGTCAGCTTCCCGAAGGCTTCAGCGACCTTGTCCACCTCCACGCCGGATACAGAGGAGAAACGCGCCACACTCTGGCTGATGGACGCAATCTGAGCCTCACCGCTTACCCCCGCCTTGACCAGTGCGCTGAGTGACTCGCTGGTCTGGTTAAACGTCAGCCCTGCCGCCTGCCCGGCTCTGGACAGGACCAGCATACGATCTGCCGTCAGTCCCGCCTGATTGCCGGAAAGGACCAGCGTTTTGTTGAAATCGGACAGGGTTGAGTTGCCCTGATACCAGGCATACGCCAGCGCACCGGTCGCCACCGCCAGCGAGGTGGCCCCCACCATCGGCAGGGTGATCGCACCGGCAAGCCCCCGGAACATGGGGATCATCCCGCCGAAGGAGTCCTTAACCTGACCACCCTGTTGCAGCAGGATCAGCCACGGACTTTGCCCGCCTGCAAGCTGCGTGGCCACGTCGGTGAACTGTGCAGGCAGCATACGCATGGCGGCTTTATACTGCCCGACGGAAATCCCCGCTTTCTGTGCAGCCAGCGCCTGTCGGCTCAGCGACTGTTCAACGACTGCCGCTGTTTTTTTCGCATCACTTTCCGTACCGGAAAAATGACGCCTGACTCTGGCCATCTGCTCGTCAAATCTGGCCGCATCCAGACTCAAATCAACGACCAGATCGCCTACCGGTTCAGCCATACCGGACTCCTCCTGCGATCCCTTCTGATACTGTCATCAGCATTACGTCATCCTCCGTCATGTCCGCCACATCCGGGGAAGCGGGGATAACTTCACTCCCGTCCGGGCCAAAGCGGACACCTCCGGCAAGCCCTGCCGCTTTCTGCATCAGCACATCATCTTCAGGCTCTTCGTCAGCCTCGCGCCGGTTCAGCAGACTGAAATCCAGCGGATGCATATCCGGATCGCTGAAAAACAGGCTGAGTACGGTGTACGTCAGCCCGGAAAAGTGCATATCCAGCAGAACATCATGAAAATAATGGGTACTGTAAAAGCGGTGCCAGTCGGCATACTCCGTGGATGACATCCCGGCAAGCATGGCACGCCAGTCGGGTCGCCCCATCTCGCGCGCCAGTTTCAGGGCAAAACTCAGCTCACCGTCGAACACTTTCCCGCAGAAACAGGCTCTGCGGGCCCGGCGTCCTCTGTCTGTTCAGGGGCATTATTCACCACAAACTCATACATACCAGACAGCCGGTACACCACGTTTTCAGCATGAGAAATTGCCTCCGTGGGCCAGGTGGTAAGCACTTCCTGCTCAATCTGTTTAACGGCTTCATTCATGGACGGCATCTGCGTCTTCTGCGGATGGTTATGCCACAGGGACATCGCCACCAGAAACGCGCCGGTTCTGATGGCGTCTTCCACAGTAAACTTCCGGTTGCTGTCTGACTCCGCCTGTTCTGCCTGCCGTTTCATCAGGGCGAGATGCTCAATGCGCTGCAGGGCTGACAGTTCAGAAAGCGTGACGGTCACACCGTTATGTTCAAATGATTCGGTTTTCAGGAACATCGCTGACTCTCCGGATTAACTGGCGGTGACGGTAATTTCTGCAACCGCAGCAAACTCACCATTACCGGATACAACCGGAATGTTGACCTTGCCTGCAGCAACGCCGTTCACGGTGATGGTCATACCACTGACCGACACGGTGGCTTTTGTTTTATCCGCAGACACCGCACGAAAGCTCTTGTCGGTTACGCCCTCCGGCTGGAAGGCCACGGTCAGCGTGGTGCTCTGCCCTTTCACCACCGAGGTGCTGGCAGGCGTCACGGTCATGCCGGTTGCCGCTGTTACCGTGCTGCGATCTTCTGCCATCGACGGACGTCCCACATTGGTGACTTTCACCGTGCGGGTGATCACTTCCTTCGCCGTCACCGCCTTACCGATACTGCTGACCCAGCCACGGAACACATCGACCGTGCCGTTCGGGAAGCGGATTTTATAGGCACGGGTATCGCCTTCATTAAACCACGCCAGCAGCGCCTGCTGCCCCTGCTCTCCGGGCATCCACGCCAGCGTGAAGCTGGTATCTCCGGCAGATTTCTGCCCCTGCCCGGTCGCAGTCCAGTCTGCATCTTCATCATCGAGATAGCTGTCGTCATAGGACTCAGCGGTCAGTTCGCCGGGCGTCAGGTCTTTAACTTTTGCCAGACGCGACCAGTCAACGTCTGAAAGCGGATTCGCATAAGGGTCACCGCTCCCCTTATAAACCCACAGGGTGGTCCCGGCACCTTTCACCGGCATTGTAGGATTTGGTACAGGCATAGCGTCCTCACATTTCATAGGTAATGACATAAGTCAGATCGGCTGAACTCCACAGGCCCGCATCATCGTCGCGCCGGTAGTCATAGCCGCTGGCCACCATACTGGTGATCAAATCTGACAGTGCCGGGATATCGCTCATCACCGGATAAATCCGGGACTCCATCCACGCATCCAGCTCTGAATCCGGCACCTGAGCAGGCAGGAAAACTTCGATATGCAGCTCCGCCTGCCAGGTATCGCTGTCCAGCTCTTCGCCCGTGTATTCAGCGCCGGTGAGATAAACGGCAACTGCCGGAAAATCCGCCTCATCAAAAACAGCGGGGCGACCATCAAAAAACGTCGCCCCGGTGTCATGCTTCTCCAGTGCATCCAGTACGGCTGCACGGAGTTCAGTATGTTTCATCGCTTTATTACCATCCTCAGTTGATGCTGCAGCGCATAGCCCAGCTCTTTCGGAAGACGTTCACGCCGTATCCGCTCAATATTTTGTTTAAACGCCGTGGTCAGCGGCACCGCCATCGGGATTTTCACCACATCAATGGGGTAACGGTTTTTCCCGGCCACACGCTGCATGACATGCCACCGGCCATTTTTCAGTTGCTGAATAAACGCGCCGGGAATACGACGGTTACCCACCACAAGCACGCTGCCGCCACCTTTCAGGGATGAACGCTGCCCCTTTTTACGACGCCTGCGGCGCGAAAGGACAACCCGCGCATTACCCAGCTTGATTACGGGCAAATCCCCCCGGTTAACTTTGATTCTGGCCTGCGGATTTTTGACCGTGGCCCTTTTCAGCCTGGCCCTTTCCTTTACCAGTTTCCGGCGTACCTTTGTCTCACGGGCAACCTGTGACGCCGACTGCGATATCGCGGATGAAGCAACGCGGTTAATGGCCATTGCGGCGGCAGCGGGCACCGCCGTTCTGCTGATACGGCTGAGGTTTTCAACGGCCTGCTCAAGACCTTTTATGGCCATACATCCCCCTTTCAGCGGCGACGGTTAACGGCAGGCGGTACGCCCCGTCCAAGCCAGAGATGACAGCTTCCACCATCATCCGGCGAAACCCGATCTACCCAGAAATTTTCCTCACCGATGGTCAGCGTGTCTCCACGCCGCAGCTGCCGCACCTCATCAGTCCGGACAAACAGGGACGGGCTGGAGCCTTCAACGCGCACGCCCTGTCCGGCATAGCTGATATTTTCAGGGTCATCAAAAACACCACGTATCACCGCACCTGACTGCTCACCGGATGTCATGGTGGCTGACGTTCCCATGTACCCGCGAATCGTTTCATCGGCGCGGGCAATGGCAGCATCGAACAGGTTATCGAAATCAGCCACAGCGCCTCCCGTTATTGCATTCTGGCCAGGCCGCGCTCTGTCATTTCGGCTGCCACACCGGCAGAGACACGAAACGCCGTTCCCGGCAGCACAAATGCCACAGGTTCATCCCGCGTGGCGTGAAGTGCATCAGTATGCAGCTTCACCAGTGCCACGACCGTGACCAGTTCAGACGTATCCAGAATCACGGTATCCGGCTGCGCTGATCCCACCTCATTTTCATGTCCGGTCAGCACATTTTCCCGGCTGAGAGGGGTGTCCTGACCGGCAGTTTCATCCGTGTCATCAAGCTCCTCTTCCAGCTCTGCCACACGGAGCGCCAGTTCTTCTTTCGTCCCCGTCAGGCTGACATCACGGTTCAGTTGTTCACCCAGCGAGCGGAGACGGGCAATCAGTTCATCTTTCGTCATGGACTCCTCCACAGAGAAACAATGGCCCCGAAGGGCCATGATTACGCCAGTTGTACGGACACGAACTCATCAGGGTCAGCCAGCAGCATCAGCGGTGCTGACTGAATCATGGTGAACTCACGCGCCGGATCGCCGGTGGTCACCCAGTTTTTCGGGTAACGGGCAGAGGCGTTAATGCCTTCGCGCTGTGCGTCCGCATCCTGAATGCAGCCATAGGTGCGCAGACCGCGTGCCTGAGTGTTCCCCAGCACCATCGTGTTGTCCGGCAGGAAGTTCTTTTTGACGCCGTTTTCCACGTACTGTCCGGAATACACGACGATGGCCACATCGCCATACATCCCCTTATAGGACACCGCTTTACCCAGGTCTTTCACCGCTGTCTCCAGCTCGGAATTAGAGCCACGACGGGTATCCAGCTTCTCCTTGACGGCTTTGAAGGAACGGAACAGCGCCCAGCCTTTCGGATCGAACACGATGATATTCACCACACCGCTGGCGTTCAGCGCGTAGGCTTCGATATCGTCGGTCGGGTCATACGTGGACTTGTCACGCTTGCTCCACTCCGTGCCGCCGGACTGCGTGATGTTATTCTCCTCACTGCGGCCCATATCCACCTCAACCGGATCGAAGGCTTCACCGGTCATGGTGTATTTGCCCTTAAGCACGGCAGAAACTGCCTGCATCTCTTCGACCTGAGCAATGGCCAGCTCTTCGTCACGCATGTTCTGCATGATGATGCGACGGCGGCGGTAAGCCGGGTCCGCCAGATTCTGCGGATCTTCATCCGGCAGGCGACGCAGGGTCATCTGCGGATTCACTTCATGCTTCGGCTTGACATATCCCGGCGTAAATTCAGAGGTGGAGCCGCCACGGGTACGGATAACCTCACCGGAAACAATCGGCGAAACGTACAGCGCCATGTTTACCAGTCCCGGAATTTGTGAGAGATAGACTTTCTCCGTGGTGAAGGGATAGCTCTCACGGAAAAAGAGACGCAGAAACAGCGGATCAAACTTAAATTTCTGCTCATTTGCCGCCAGCAGTTGGGCGGTTGTGTACATCGACATAAAAAAATCCCGTAAAAAAAGCCGCACAGGCGGCCTTTAGTGATGAAGGGTAAAGTTAAACGATGCTGATTGCCGTTCCGGCAAACGCGGTCCGTTTTTTCGTCTCGTCGCTGGCAGCCTCCGGCCAGAGCACATCCTCATAACGGAACGTGCCGGACTTGTAGAACGTCAGCGTGGTGCTGGTCTGGTCAGCAGCAACCGCAAGAATGCCAACGGCAGCACCGTCGGTGGTGCCATCCCACGCAACCAGCTTACGGCTGGAGGTGTCCAGCATCAGCGGGGTCATTGCAGGCGCTTTCGCACTCAATCCGCCGGGCGCGGTTGCGGTATGAGCCGGGTCACTGTTGCCCTGCGGCTGGTAATGGGTAAAGGTTTCTTTGCTCGTCATAAACATCCCTTACACTGGTGTGTTCAGCAAATCGTTAACGGCATCAGATGCCGGGTTACCTGCAGCCAGCGGTGCCGGTGCCCCCTGCATCAGACGATCCAGCGCAGTGTCACTGCGCGCCTGTGCACTCTGTGGTGCTGCGGCCAGAATGCGGCGGGCCGTTTTCACGGTCATACCGGGGGTTTCTGCCAGCACGCGTGCCTGTTCTTCGCGTCCGTGAGCCTCCTCACAGTTGAGGATCCCCATAATGCGGCTGTTTTCTGCCGCAACCGCAGCGGTTATCTGCGCGTTCACGTCCGGCTGCGCCGCGCTGGCGTTTTCGCCCTCCGTCGCTTGCACCACGCCAGTAACGTCAGCCTGCGAAGTAGTGGCTGAAACAGTTGTTGATTGAGTCTCTTTGGTCATTCGCCCTCCTGAGAGACGGGATTTACGTGCATCCAGTGCATCACGCATAACGGTGATCGCATCGGTGCTGTTGACAAGTTCATCAGCCAGTCCGGCATCAATGGCCTCCTGACCGCTGTACACTGCAGCCTCGGTATCCAGCACAGCCTGCACGGACAGGCCGGTATATGCCGACACCTTCTGCGCAAACATCCGGCGGGTTGCATCCATCCGGGACTGCAGTGTCTCCCGGACGTCATCCGGAAGATGGCTGTAGGGGTTGCCATCCACCTTATGGCTGCCGCTGTAAATCAGCGTGATTTCCACGCCCTGTTTCTCCAGCGCAGCACCGTAATTACTGTGAGCCATCATGACGCCGATGGAGCCTGTCCGGGCGGTCTGCGTGACCAGACGCCGGGAGGCGGCGCTGGCAAGCAGCTGCCCTGCACTGCAGTTCATGTCATTGGCCAGCGCCCATACCGGTTTTATGTCACGCACACGGGCGATGATGTCAGCGCAGTCAAATGCCCCTGCCACCATTCCGCCGGGCGTGTCCATATCGAGCAGAATGCCGTCCACCATCGGATCGCTGGCAGCCTGTTGCAGACGGGCGATAATGCCGTTGTAACCGGTCATCCCCGAGTACGGCTGCAGCGCCCGCGTCCGGCTGACCAGCGTGCCGGACACCGGCAGCACGGCGATGCCGTTCATGACCTGATAACTGCGGGCCTGTCGTGGTCCGTCATCATCACCGGATAATGCCAGCGTCGCGAGTGCCTCCTGGGCAGTCAGGCTGTCGCCGGACACCGCATCCGTCAGGCGGCTGATCCCAAGCTGGCCTGCAAGCGCACAAAAGAAAACCCGCGCATAGGCGGGTTCAAGCATCAGCGGCTCATTAAAGGCCATGCTGGCAATATGCGGGAGATTACGCAGCTCTGCTGTCACTCTTCTCCTCCTCTGTTGATTGTCGCAGCCCGGATTCAAATGCTGCAGCCGCCCAGGCGGGCGGTTTAAGACCGGCTGCACGGCGCTCCATCGTTTCACGGACCTGCTGGGCAAAAATTTCCTGATAGTCGTCACCGCGTTTTGCGCACTCTTTCTCGTAGGTACTCAGTCCGGCTTCTATCAGCATCACCGCTTCCTGAACTTCTTTCAGACCATCGATGGCCATACGACCGGAGCCTATCCAGTCGCAGTTCCCCCAGGCACTGCGGGCTTCCTGAAAACTGAAGCGCGCTTTTGAAGGTAACGTCACCACGCGGCGAACGATGGCCTCTTCCAGCCAGCACAGAAACATCTGGCTCGCCTGACGGGATGCGACGAATTTTCGCCGCCCCATAAAGTACGCCCACGACTCGTTCGCACTGGCCCGTGCCGTGGAGTAGCTCATCTGGGCGTAATTCCGGGAAAGCTGCTCATACGAGACACCCAGCCCGGCAGCGATATACCGCAGCAGTGACTGCTCAAACACGGAGTAGCCGTTATCCGTATCCTGAGCCGTCTGCAGGTTCAGTGAGTCACCCGGCATCAGGTGCGGTACTTTTGCGCCTCCCAGCCGGACCGGCGCTGCGGCGTAATACGCGGCAATTTCACCAATCCAGCCGGTCAGCCTTTCCCGCTGCTCCTGACTGTTCGCGCCCAGAATAAAATCCATCGCTGACTGCGTATCCAGCTCACTCTCAATGGTGGCGGCATACATCGCCTTCACAATGGCGCTCTGCAGCTGCGTGTTCTGCAGCGTGTCGAGCATCTTCATCTGCTCCATCACGCTGTAAAACACATTTGCACCGCGAGTCTGCCCGTCCTCCACGGGTTCAAAAACGTGAATGAACGAGGCGCGCCCGCCGGGTAACTCACGGGGTATCCATGTCCATTTCTGCGGCATCCAGCCAGGATACCCGTCCTCGCTGACGTAATATCCCAGCGCCGCACCGCTGTCATTAATCTGCACACCGGCACGGCAGTTCCGGCTGTCGCCGGTATTGTTCGGGTTGCTGATGCGCTTCGGGCTGACCATCCGGAACTGTGTCCGGAAAAGCCGCGACGAACTGGTATCCCAGGTGGCCTGAACGAACAGTTCACCGTTAAAGGCGTGCATGGCCACACCTTCCCGAATCATCATGGTAAACGTGCGTTTTCGCTCAACGTCAATGCAGCAGCAGTCATCCTCGGCAAACTCTTTCCATGCCGCTTCAACCTCGCGGGAAAAGGCACGGGCTTCTTCCTCCCCGATGCCCAGATAGCGCCAGCTTGGGCGATGACTGAGCCGGAAAAAAGACCCGACGATATGATCCTGATGCAGCTGGATGGCGTTGGCGGCATAGCCGTTATTGCGTACCAGATCGTCTGCGCGGGCATTGCCACGGGTAAAGTTGGGCAGCAGGGCTGCATCCACACTTTCACTCGGTGGGTTCCACGCCCGCAACTGCCCACCAAATCCGCTGCCACCGCCGTGATAACCGGCATATTCACGCAGCGATGTCATGCCGTCCGGCCCCAGAAGGGTGGGAATGGTGGACATTTTCATACATAAAATCCTGCAGGTCCCCTGCGTCGCTGTGTCATGCCGGTCTGCACTTCCAGCTCAGCAATGTATTTTTTCAGGTCAGACACGGAAGTGGTCGTAAACTCCACTCGCCGTCCGTCTTTCTGTACCGTTGCCACCCGTTTTCCTGTCATCAGGTCATGCAGTGCCGCACGGGCAGCGGCAAGTTCTTCCTGTCGCGTCATTCATCCTCTCCGGATAAGGCACGGGCGTATTCTGCCAGTGTTTTCTTGTTGGTTGCTGCACCATCCTCTTCCTGCAGGCTCGCCAGCAGTGCGCTGAGATCCAGCTGCCAGCGGGAAATACTGATGCGCAGCGCCGCCAGCGCATAAACGAAGCAGTCGAGTGCCTCATTGCGTCGCTTTTTACTGTCCCACAGTATTTTTTTCCTGCCATCCACCCATTTTTCGACCTGCTCTTCAGCCGTCAGCTGCTGCGCTTCGGTCAGATCAAAAATATCCGGGTTATTCGGGAAGTGAACGGCACCGGGAAGCGGTTCATCCCCTTCCGGCGTCAGTGTGAAGCGGTTATAAATCTGCTCTTTCGCGGTATCCGTACCGATTTCGGTAAGGTAAACCCCGTTTTTGTTTCGCTTACGAGGCATGCTGGCCACCGGCTTACCGTAGACGGATGCCCCTTTAATGGGGATCACCCGGAACAGCCCATGCTTTTTCGAGCGTTCATACACAATGGTCGGGTCAATCCCGCCAGTATCCCAGCAGATACGGGATATCGACATTTCTGCACCATTCCGGCGGGTATAGGTTTTATTGATGGCCTCATCCACACGCAGCAGCGTCTGTTCATCGTCGTGGCGACCCATAATAATCTGCCGGTCAATCAGCCAACTTTCCTCACCCGGCCCCCATCCCCATACGCGCATTTCGTAGCGGTCCAGCTGGGAGTCGATACCGGCGGTCAGGTAAGCCACACGGTCAGGAACGGGCGCTGAATAATGCTCTTTCCGCTCTGCCATCACTTCAGCATCCGGACGTTCGCCGATTTTCGCTTCCCACGTCTCACCGAGCGTGGTGTTCACGAAGGTTTTACGTTTTCCCGTATCCCCTTTCGTCTTCATCCAGTCTTTTACAATCTGCACCCAGGTGGTGAACGGGCTGTACGCCGTCCAGATGTGAAAGGTCACACTGTCAGGCGGTTCAATCTCTTCACCGGATGACGAAAACCAGAGAATGCCATCACGGGTCCAGATCCCGGTCTTTTCGCAGATATAACGGGCATCAGTAAAGTCCAGCTCCTGCTGACGGATGACGCAGGCATTATGCTCACAGAGATAAAACACGCTGGAGGGATCATCCGGCATCCATTTGAGGCCAAACGGCGTCTCTTTGTCGCCAAATTTAAGGTACTGCTCCTTCCCGCAGTGCGGGCAGGCAACATGAAAACGCATAAAATGCGGGGATTCACTGGCTGCACGCTCAATCTGGCAGGTGCCTCTCACTTTGGGCGTGGAGCCACGGATGGACTTTGGCCAGACCGAGCCTTCAATACGCTTATCGCCCAGGAACGTCGGAGAGCCTTCCTGTTCAATATCCTCATCAAAGGCAGCAAGTTCATCATAACCCGCCACATCCACTGACTTTTCACGGTAGTTTTTTGCCGCTTTACCGCCCAGGCACCAGAAGCCACGACCATTGGTGAAACGCTTCATGGTGAGCGTGTTATCCCGGTGCTTTTTGCCATACCACGGGGCCAGCGCCAGCAGCGAAGGAATATCACGGATGGTCGGCTCAACGTGAGTTTTCATAAAGTTCTCGGCATCACCATCCGTCGGCAACCAGATAAGGGTGTTGCGCTGCTTATGCTCTATGAAGTAGGCATAAACACCCAGCAGCATTTTGGAATAACCAACACGGGCAGACTTCACCACATTCACCTCGCGGATGTAGTCACTGCCCATCGCATTCATGATGGCCCGCTGAAAGGGCAGTGTTTCCCAGCGCCCTTCCTGGTATGCGGATTCTTTTGGGAGATAGTAATTAGCATCCGCCCATTCAACGGCGGTCTGTGGCTCCGGCCTGAACAGTGAGCGAAGCCCGGCGCGGACAAAATGCCGCAGCCTGTTAACCTGACTGTTCGATATATTCACTCAGCAACCCCGGTATCAGTTCATCCAGCGCGGCTGCTTTGTTCATGGCTTTGATGATATCCCGTTTCAGGAAATCAACATGTCGGTTTTCCAGTTCCGGAAAACGCCGCTGCACCGACAGGGGGATCCCGTCGAGAATACTGGCAATTTCACCTGCGATCCGCGACAACACGAAAGTACAGAATGCGGTTTCCACCACTTCAGCGGAGTCTCTGGCATTCTTCAGTTCCTGTGCGTCGGCCTGCGCACGCGTAAGTCGATGGCGTTCGTACTCAATAGTCCCTGGCTGGAGATCTGCCTCGCTGGACTGCCGCAGTTCTTCAACCTCCCGGCGCAGCTTTTCGTTCTCAATTTCAGCATCCCTTTCGGCATACCATTTTATAACGGCGGCAGAGTCATAAAGCACCTCATTACCCTTGCCACCGCCTCGCAGAACGGGCATTCCCTGTTCCTGCCAGTTCTGAATGGTACGGATACTCGCACCGAAAATGTCAGCCAGCTGCTTTTTGTTGACTTCCATTGTTCATTCCACGGCCAAAAACAGAGAAAGGAAACGACAAAGGCCCAAAAGTTCGTTTTCAGCACCTGTCGTTTCCTTTCTTTTCAGGGGGTATTTTAAATAAAAACATTAAGTTACGACGAAGAAGAACGGAAACGCCTTAAACCGGAAAATTTTCATAAATAGCGAAAACCCGCGAGGTCGCCGCCCCGTAACCTGTCGGATCGCCGGAAAGGACCCGCAAAATGATAATAATTATCATCTACATGTCACAACGTGCATCTACGCCATCAAACCACGTCAAATAATCAATTATGACGCAGGTATCGTATTAATTGATCTGCATCAACTTAACGTAAAAACAACTTCAGACAATACAAATCAGCGACACTGAATACGGGGCAACCTCATGTCAACTAAGAACAGAACCCGCAGAACAACAACCCGCAACATCCGCTTTCCTAACCAAATGATTGAACAAATTAACATCGCTCTTGAGCAAAAAGGGTCTGGGAATTTCTCAGCCTGGGTCATTGAAGCCTGCCGTCGGAGACTAACGTCAGAAAAGAGAGCATATACATCAATCCAAAGTGATGATGAATAAACATCCCGGTTTCTTCCACCATCGCACCGGAAAAGCGACTATGAGGGTAACCCTGCGTCTGTCAGCACAGTAAAACCCGGTGTGCATCGTTTTTGATTATTCCCGCACACTCACGCAGAAGGAATTCCCCGTCGGGCTACGGTCATGGTTAATGCGGGAATACGGCGACGATACAGCGCAGCTAAAAGGGTAATGGACAGAAAGAGCGGTTTATTTCATTCCACAGGATTCTGAGTGCCCCCCTCCTCCAATAGGCTGAGCATCCACCTATATAGTTTTAATTTTCATCAATCCATTTAACTATCGTTTAATTGTTGTCACATAGGATTCTGCCGTTTTTAACAATGCAGGATAATAAGATGAAAAAAATGTTGTTTTCTGCCGCTCTGGCAATGCTTATTACAGGATGTGCTCAACAGACGTTTACTGTTGGAAACAAACCGACAGCAGTAACACCAAAGGAAACCATCACCCATCACTTCTTCGTTTCGGGAATTGGACAGGAGAAAACTGTTGATGCAGCCAAAATTTGTGGCGGCGCAGAAAATGTTGTTAAAACAGAAACCCAGCAAACATTCGTAAATGGATTGCTCGGTTTTATTACTTTAGGCATTTATACTCCGCTGGAAGCGCGTGTGTATTGCTCACAATAATTGCATGAGTTGCCCATCGATATGGGCAGCTCTATCTGCACTGCTCATTAATATACTTCTGGGTTCCTTCCAGTTGTTTTTGCATAGTGATCAGCCTCTCTCTGAGGGTGAAATAATCCCGTTCAGCGGTGTCTGCCAGTCGGGGGGAGGCTGCATTATCCACGCCGGAGGCGGTGGTGGCTTCACGCACTGACTGACAGACTGCTTTGATGTGCAACCGACGACGACCAGCGGCAACATCATCACGCAGAGCATCATTTTCAGCTTTCGCATTAGCTAACTCCTTCGTGTATTTTTCATCCAGTGCAGCAACATCACGCTGGCGCATCTGCATGTCAGTAATTGCCGCGTTCGCCAGCTTCAGTTCTCTGGCATTTTTGTCGCGCTGGGCTTTGTAGGTAATGGCGTTATCACGGTAATGATTAACAGCCCATGACAGGCAGACGATGATGCAGA
>ERZ1106981.989-NODE-989-length-15379-cov-3.023688_pt1 | contig 15379 bp, 18 predicted proteins | sample MGYA00403692_ERZ1106981 | MGnify/ENA primary metagenome ERZ1106981 (study PRJEB35170, sample SAMEA104062431) | human gut metagenome | biome: human gut; feature: human-associated habitat; material: faeces | place: Denmark | collected 2012-06-22 ... | reverse complement strand
TGCGCATCCAGCACGAAGTGGTAATGGACATCACCAATGAGCAATGGGAGCACCGCGCGCCCCTTCTTCCAGCCCCCCAAGGGGCCGAGAGGGCAAGGCAGGCCGGTACTCAATGAGCCTCGTGCCATCCTGAATGGAATTCTTTGGATTTACCAATGAGCTTCCAGAACGTTTGATCGGCGACAAGGCCTACGACAGTGATGCCCTTGATGCCAGACTGGAATAAGCTTGGGGCATCGAAATGCTCGCCCCGAATCGAAAGAAACGGGCCAAGACGCAAGATGGTCGTCTCTTGCAGCGGTACCGTCGCCGCTGGAAAGTCGAGCGGCTGTTCGCTTGGCTGTAAAACTTTCATCGCTTTGTTGTAACATGTAAATTTCATCCAGAAAATTTTATATCAATATGGCGCAACTGGGATGTATTATGATCTAGCTCAGGTTGATTATGAGATGACTTCTAGTATCTGTGAAAAGCACCGACGGAATCCCTGTCGGAACTGTGATTACATGGCCGTCAAACACATGGCCGTCAGAAGCCAATAAGTGGCTGGAATGCAATGGACAAAGTATAAACAACACAGTCTATCCGGAACTGGTTGGAGTTATAGGCAGCCGAGTGCCCGATTACCGGGGACGTTTTCTGCGTGGCCTCCAGTCCGGGCATAGCGTCGGACAGACTGTGGCCAACTCGATCAAGAGCCATAACCACTCTCAACCGACGCACACGCACTCCTTTTCCGGGCAGCTCGTCAGCACAGCCCTATCCGGCACAGCGGCGGGGCAGAGATATTCATCCACGGCAAGTTTGAGCGTATCCGGGACAGCGGCAGGGCAAAGATACAGCGATGATGCGGTACTGTGGACCACAAACTACTATAATGCCGCAGACGTAAGCGGAGGGTCCGGTCCAATTCGCTCAAGCAATATTAGGTCAAATATATCAACAAAAACAGCAAGTTCAAGTACCATTTCGGGCACAGCTAAGGGTACTGTCTCCGGTACGGCTCAGGCCAGTTCCGTTTCCGGTAATCTACAGAATGGAACAGTATCGGGAACTATTGGCGCTGGCGGTGGAGCCCCCACGGATTACACGGGGAGCTCTGAGACAGCCCCCGATCACATCTACGTCCGCTGTCTCATTCGAGCCAAGCCATGACTTGCCAAAATCCCCGGAACTCCTTATCCTAAAAACAGAAAGGGCCAGAGTGCAGGTAACACTCTGACCCCCGGCACGGGATGGTTCTTCAAGGGCCTCCCTTCCGGTAGAAGTTACGGAAACTTTTCCCGATGGAGACCCCCAACGGTGTTCGCAGCACTGTCGGGGGTCGCTTCATTCCATCGGGCTTGCCTTCTAGCTCAGGATTTTACCCATGAGCCAGCTTGCCAGACGGGAGAACGCGCCCCACAGGGCCGCTTTCGTCACCAGCCTGAGCAGATGGTACATCCGCCGTTTGCTTGGCAACTTGCCTCCTTTCCATCCCTGCCTGTCTGCGGAGAGGAGGCCCCGTATTGTCCCTTACGGGACTTCGCCACACTACGGGCATACTCCCCGGAAATCAAGGCACAGCAAGCCATTTTTGCCTTCTTACCAGTGTATCCGGAACTGGTCGCACTCATCGGTTCCAGAGTACCAGACTATCGTGGGCTTTTCTTACGGGGAGTAGGTGGGAATAGCGCAGCCTTGGGTATTCTTCAGGAAGACGAAATCAAAAGTCATAGTCATAAAATTCCTCGACGCATGATTCTTCCGGGAGAAGGGCTGAAGCACGATTCAAGCCTTGAAGAAGCAGGGCTAGAACCATATGCCGTGTCGGGAGAGTCCAGCTATACGGGAGGAAATGAAACGCGACCTAAAAACAGAGCTGTACGTTATCTTATCCGTGTACGATAATACACTTTTTCAGATTCCATCCAGTGTATCCGGAACTGGTCGGGGTTGTCGGCAGCCGGGTACCCGATTACCGGGGGATATTCCTGCGCGGCCAAGGTTCACAGACGAGTACACATTACGGCACCGTGACGCATTCCAGTGCAGCGCTTGGGCAGCTTCAGGGAGATGGGATCAGGACGATTTGGGGAACCTTTGTAGGCGGTGATTGGTCTGGACACAATAATCAGGGAGGATCGAGTGGAGCCTTTTGGCCTTCGGGGAATGCAGGGGTACAAGAGGGCAATAGATACGATCAGATACGCTACAGTTTTGATGTATCGCGTGTCACTCCTGTGGTTGGTGAAGTACGCCCGGTGAACCGGGCTGTTCGGTATCTTATCAGAGCAAGATAACTTTGAAATACAGGTGGATAATAAAATAAGGCAACGCCAGGGAAGAATTTACTTTGGCGTTACCTTATCTTATATAAATATGTAATTATATAAATATGTATTTATGGTTTTGCGCGAATAAGACAGCGCACATAGATGTGATCAGGAGCTGTCTCTGCTCCTCCCGTATAATCGGTAGGGGTTCCCCCACCTGCACCGATACTTCCGCTTACACTTCCATTTCGAAGTGCCCCAGAAACGCTGCTGGCATTGGTCGTTCCGCTTACTGTGCCACTGGCCGTACCGGAAATGCTTCCGCCGCCTGTGCTGCCCCAGATCGAACCTCCTGAAGTCGTTGCGGCTACTGTGGAAGAACCACCTACAGTGAACCCTGCAACACCCCCTCCGGATCTGGATTCATAGACACCGGGAGCAACCAAAGTATTTCTATCGCCAAAAGGACTAGTACCTTTTAGTGCTTCTTCAGTCGTTCGCGTAATAGAAACTCTGCCTCCAGCGATTCCTGAATCATTTCCAGTTTGGCTGATGGAAATCCATGTCCCCCCAGAGCCTTGCACTGTCTGATATGTTTGCCCACCCGCTCCTCCGCTCGTGATGGATTGTCCGGCAGCCCACCCGCTGACTCCGAGATTTGCCGCAGAAGAGAAGGATTGCCCCGCCGCCGTGCCGCTCAGGGCCGTGCTGACGAGCTGCCCGCTGAAACTGTGCGTGTGCGTCGGCTGCGTATGGTTGTGGCTCTTGAGAGAGTTGGCCACGGTCTGTCCAACGCTATACCCGGACTGGAGGCCGCGTAGAAAACGTCCCCGGTAATCGGGCACTCGGCTGCCGACAACCCCGACCAGTTCCGGATATACTGCGCTGGATATGGATTGCCCGTTACATTCCAGCCAGTTATCTCTATCAGAAGGCCATGAGTTGGAAGGCCAAGTAATCACCGTTCCAACGGGGATCGAAGCACCCACGCTTTTGACAGAAATTGTTGTAGGATTAAAGCTGGTTCCATCAGCAGCCACCCCTGGCAAGACCAGCCCAAAACACAAAAGAAAGAGCAAGAGCAGTCTTTTCATGATGTTCTCCCTAGTTGCCCGCATGTTGCCGGAAGAGCGAGTGCATGGCAGTCACAGTCTCTTCGATGAAGCCCATCTTCAGGAGGAAGTCCGTGTCGGGATCGGCGTCTTCTCCTTTCTGTCTACGGATGCGCGGTGTCTTCAGGCCGCTGAAGCTAAAATCCGCGTTCAAAGTAAAAACGGACACCAGTTCATCTTCCGGCATTGAGGAAAGCCTGATTTTGAGGCTGGTAAGCAAGAGCCCGGATTCCAGTCCGGCTCTCGCGCTGTCCGGCGCATCTGTTACTGAGACTGAAGGCCCATCCGTCCGGGAAAGCGTAGCCTTTCCCTGTTCAGCTATGGAGTAGGTCTTTTCATCGAGGGAAAGCGTCATGCTTTCCGCGTAAATGTCCTTCATGAGGTCTTCCAAGGGATGATCCGAGCCGCCAGTAGTCCCGGAGAGCGCAATCGGGTACAGGCGTTCCAGTTCTCCGCCAAAGGCCGATTCCATGCATTTTTCAAAAAGTTCAAGCACCGACTTAGAGGTGCTGGCGACATAGACAAGACCAGTGGACATATTCACGGCCACACCATACATGGAAGGCCGGGGCTCCGTTTTGGAAAGCAGCATGTTCTTGCAATGCTCCCGGATTTCTCCTTTCCTTCCCTTGCTGAGGGCTTTCTTCTCTTGGGTTTGCAAGTTCTCGATTTCCTCACGGACCTTTGCGGCCACATGTTTTTTCAGAATGGCGGGAGCGATGCGCCTTACGTCCACCCTGAAGCCAAAAGCCATATAATGCCCTTTTTCCGGTATGGAATTGATCCATTCCGTATCGAACATGTCATCACAATTGACGAATCCGCATGCCTTTTCTTCCGGCACGTCGTCGATGGAGCGGAAGGCGAATTGCTTGAGTTTTTCAGTGGTAATATGGGCAAGGATGGAAGATTCAGCACGGTAGACGGTCAAGGGAATGGAAGATTTTATAAGAGTCATAGCGTTCTCCTGCTTATGAATTTATCTGGATTTGTTGTTTTCTTCTTTTTTGAGCTCTAAATAGAAATAGAAAGCACAAGCAATCATCAACGCTGATATTCCTATGGCAACTAGGGATAGCAACATAAAAGATAAATATATAGCTATAGTATAAGGTTCATATGCTTGTAGTCCATTAAATTTTAAGAATAAAAAATTACAAACAGATATTGATAGACCTTGAAAAACAGAAAAAATAACAAGACTCCTATAGGCTGTTTTAAGTATGGATTTCTTGTCTTCTTTAAAAAGCAATTTGAAAAAAGAAATCATTTTGGCCTCCTATTAAAATCAGGTTTTCCATCCTTTCCCCAAAAGCTCGTTTTACAGTTTGGATAGCCGGAGCAGGAAAAGACTTCATAGGGTTTCCCCGCCTTGCTGGTGCCTTGCCTGTAGAGCAGCGCCTTACCGCAATCGGGGCAGGTAAACTCCGTCACCACTCGCGGAGACTTTTCTTTGGGCTGGCCGGGGGTGCCGTTGTCATCGGGCAGAAAGACATTGTTACCGTCTGGATGCCCTTGTTTATTGTAGCAAGCCCAATATGTCCCTCTATCGTTTTTCCCTGAGTAAAGGGGGCGACCGCAGACGGGGCATGGATACTCCGAGGGTATGGCCCTTTCTCGCGGTTTTCCGGGTTTACCGTCCTCATCCGGCAAAAACGTCCTGCAATCGGCATCGGAGCAGCTCCAGAAAAATTCTCCGGCGTTTTTCCCTTCGCGCCGGCGCAACGCCTTGCCACACTTTGGGCAGGGGAAGGCACCGGGCTGAAGTGCGGCAGGGGTGGAGAGGACGGGGGCCAAAAGCAAAGGGAGGGCTGCATACTGTTCCCGCATGAAGTCTTCCAGAGAGGTTTCCCCACGGGTTATGGCTTCAAGGCGTTGTTCCCATTGGGCCGTAGTGACCGGATCGCGGAGCGTGTCCGGGGTCATGTCGATGAGGGACTGGCCGAGCGGCGTGGACACAAGGGATTTGCCGCTGGCTGTGATGAACCCACGGCCCTTGAGGGTTTCAAGGATACTCGCCCGTGTCGCTTCCGTCCCGATGCCCTCATTTTCCTTTAGAACGGCCTTGGCCTTGGCGTCGGAAACGAAGCGGTGGATGCTGGCCATCGCCTCGATCAGTGAACCTTCCGAAAACCTGGAAGGCGGCGTGGTCTTCTTTTTGAGGGCGTCCACGTCGGCGCAGAGTACGGCGTCATTGTTGCCGACGGACGGCAGCGACTGTTCGGCCTCTTTCTTTTTGGCGTCCTCATCGTCCTCTTCAGCAGCAAATCCGGTCCAGCCCGGTTCTATGATCATCCGGCCACGGGCTTCCCATGCCGTTTCCACGATGGTGGCCAGAATCTTCTGGGCCTCGTAGAGCATAGGGGATAGAACTGGAGAAAGTACTGGACGGCGATCATCAGGTACAGCTCCTTTTCCTGCGCCGTGAGGCTCCGGGGCTCTTCGCCAGTGGGGATAATCGCGTGGTGGGCCGTGATCTTCTTCGTATCCCAGACGGGGCCTCTCAAGGCGGAATCGGCCTTGGCGGTCACGGCCTCAAGACCGGAAACGCCGGAAAGGGCGGTAATGATCCGGGCGGCATCACTGAACTGCTCTTCGGGCAGATAGCGGCAGTCGGTACGCGGATACGTCGTCAGCTTCTTTTCATAGAGCGACTGCGCGGTATCCAGAACCTGTTGCGCGGTCATGCCGAGCTTGGAGGACGCGGCCTTCTGAAGCGAGGAAAGGCAATGCGGCAGAGGGACTGGCTTTTTCTTCTTCTCGCGTGTGACGGAGGTGATGATGCCGTTTTTGCCGCACACAGCATCCATGATGCCTTGGGCGGTGGCTCCATCGACGAGACGGCCTTCGCTGTCGAGTCCGGGTTGGGTTTCCGAAGGCTTGAAGATGGCTGAGAACGTCCCCACATCGTGCTGGAGCGTTGCCTGAAGGACGAGATAATCAATGGGGGTAAAGGCCGCGATTTCCCGATCCCGGTTGACGACAAGGGCAAGGGTGGGCGTCTGGACGCGTCCCATCGACAGCACGCCATCCCGTCCCGATTCCCTGCCCCGGAGCGTCATGGCGCGAGTGGCGTTCATGCCTATGAGCCAGTCGGCCTGTGAGCGGGCGCGGGCGGAATCTCTGAGGTTGGCGTAATCCCGGTTGTCCTTCAGCGTTGCCAGAGCTTTTTGGATCGAGCGGGAGTCCAGGGATGCAAGCCAGATGCGCTGGACCGGGCCGGAGTAGCGGAAGTGTTCGAGGACTTCATCCACGAGGAGTTGGCCTTCCCTGTCCGGGTCGCCCGTGTTGACGACCGTAGCGGCCTCACCGAGCAGATTGCTGATTACCTGAAGTTGAGCGCGGGTGCTTTCCTTGGGCTTGAGCCGCCACTCACGGGGAATCATGGGTAGGGAGCTTCTTCGCCACAGCTTCCATGCTTCATCATAATCATCGGGATCATACTGTTCCAGCAAATGCCCGAAGCACCAGGTCACGGCGTCGTTCCCACAGACTATATACCCCTGACAAGTCTGCGTGACGCCGAGTTCAGCGGCAATGGCTTTGCCGAGTGACGGTTTTTCGGCAATGAAGAGACGTTGGATCATGGACTCCTCTCAATTCAAAAGGTTGCGATAGGTTCCGAAGCGGCGTTTGAAGGGGCTCAGCAGGGCCGGGAGCAGACCTTCTTCCAGTTCTTCGGCCTGAAAATCGGCGGTGAAGCCCTTCCTGCGGTGGTTTTCAATGCGCAGGGTGTTCCCATAGAAAGACATGCTCCATCCTTTGGCGTCGTCATTGCGGGTGACTTCCTGTGAGTTGGGGAACGCCGCGCACCATGTGGGAAGAAGTTTTTTGAGCCTGTAAAAGAGGTTCGTCATGCGGGCGTCCGTTTGGACCTCTGTGAGATGAACGCCGTGCAGAAATGGAGAGGGTTGCGAATAGAGGAAGAACTTTGCGATGCAGGCGCGGTGGCATCCGTCTTCCGCGACGTAGCCTTTGCCGTCATGAAAGCAGAAACTCATGAAGGGGGCACGGAATTGTTCGAGGTTCAGGTAGTACTCAGGATTCACCGTAAACAGCCTGATGTTTTTCCGCATCTTTTCGCCCTTATCGAGGAGTTCCCTCCATGTCATGCCGGGATAGTTGGGATTGACTGTCCCACAGATCAGGCCGGTGTTTACCGAAGCTGACCAGCAACGGCTTATTGAGCGGATGAAGGGTGCCGGACGTAGCGATTCGATACAGCTATCGGCAAAGGCGGGTACTGTATCAAAAAGTTCTTTGATTTGTTCGTCAGTCATCGCCGTCCCTTGTGGCTACTCATCAATCCAGTGGCCACCGTTGAGCGGTTCGCCAACGTAGTTGACGCCGACCTTCCATGTGTATTCGTGCCCTGCGTATGTCCGGCAGTATGAGGGGAGCCCATCGTCAATGATCCAGACCCATTTGGTGCGGCAGCGCGGGGTATTCTCACGGTCTTCTCGGCTCATGCGCCGCCAGATGTCGTCTGGAATGCACTCTTCGACAGGAACTTGCTTTCTGAGCTGACGGTTCAAGAGATCTGCTGTGCAGCGTCCAGCGCCGTTGAGAATCGCTTCAACGAGCGTCGGCATTGACGGGTCTTCGCCCACCGTGGGGCACTGGTTCAAAAAGTTCCGGCGGGACTTCACGGTGTCTTTCCATTTTTTGTGTGATATGCCGAAGTATCGGCTCAGGGACGGGCCGCACTCGCCGGGACGTGTCCCGGATGAGAGGCAGAGGATCGCTTCACAGGCCAGTTTCGTGTCGCCGCTCAACTCCTGATTATCCGCCTGTGCCGCGAAGGGAAAAAGAAACAACACCAGAAGAGTAAGAAATTTCATGCTATTCCTCAGTCTTTTTTGAGCATGTCCGCGATTTTCCCGCCCGCAGTATTGGAAACAGCCTCAGAAGCCTTGTTCTTTATTCCCTGTTTCATCATTGCTCCTCCCATTTGAGCCATCCGGCCTAAAACTGCGGTCGCGGACGGCGGTTTTACAAAGCCGCTTTCTGGCGGGAGCCCCGCCTCCTTCCTGTGCTCTTGCATCTTGGATGCAATATCGGCTTGTTCTCCCATCATTTCGTTTTTGACGGCTTGGAAGCCAGTAGCAAGGCCCGCGCCGCCTTTGACCGCTCCAGCAATGATGGAGGCGGATTTGGCAATAGAAGTCACAGCCATGCCCATTGCAGCAGCCGCAGTGCCAATGGCGGCACCGGCTCCGAAGGCTCCGATGCCTGTAGAGCCAACGCTGGCACCGTTGATGATTCCAGCTACCAGTGCGGGGAGCTTGTCCACCAGCATGAACAAGGTTATGCTGGTAACAAGAAGTACGCCCATTTCTGAACCGAGGATTTCTCCTCCATTACTCATTTGGGTAACGCCCTCTTGGATGATGCTTTGGCCTATACCGATGAGAAGAGTCATTGTCATGAGTGAGGCACCAATGCCGAGAACCGTTTTGAAATAGTTCACGGCCATATCTTTGGTCCAGTAGCTTCCCCCAAAACCCAGAAATATCACTCCTGCATAGGCCAGTACCCATGCAGAACAAAGTTGAAGCAGCATATTGACGCCGATGAGAGCAATAATGATCAAGACAATCAGCGCGAGAATAAAAACTAGAACATGATCTATAGAAAGGTCTGATTTTAACAGGACGCATGCTTTGTCAAAAACGGAAAAGCCAAGATCAACTATTCCCGATGGGTTTAACCCTGGTTGTCCAGATGCTTCATTTCCGATTTGCCTTAGAGCATTAATAATACTTTCAGCAAGATTCGGACCTTCTCTAAGCAACCATAAAAAAACACCACAGAACGTTATATAGCGTATAATTTCTCCGATAACCTCAGCGAATGATGATCGATGAAACCATGCCTGAGATAATTGCCAAACAAATCCCATTACTGCTAAAGCACTGAAAAAATATTCAGCGTACCCTTGAATGGTATTTGCCCAAGAACTTGCCGCTTCTTGATATTTATTGAGTACATTATTTAGAACGTCGTTAGTAGCTAATTCAGCATATGAATTACTAGGAAACCAATAAGGCATAATGGCTATAGCTAGTATTAAAGTAAAAATGCGTATCGGTTTCCAGGAGGATAAAGATATGTTCAAAAAAGTAATTTTTTCTATCATTGTAATCTCTTTGCTTAGTATTACAGGTTGCCAAGATACTTCAGAAAAAATTTTAGGATCATGGAAATCTGTTTCACCAAGTGGATTTGATGGCAAAACAGCAGTTATTGTTTTTGAAAAAAATAAGCTGACAGCCAATGGAAATTATTCATCTTCTGTTAAATATAAAAATGATTCTGATAAGTTAGTGGTCTATCTTGATAAAAATTTGTGGTCTATTGAATTCATTGATAATGATACAATCATGGTTATTAATGGATCGGGAGGGCTCTCCTCAAAGACAAAATATGTTCGCACCACACATGAAGAAGCAGAAAGCATAAATGAGAAGAATAATGAGCCAAGAAAGACTTCAGGACGTATTTGGTAGCTTTACCAAACGGTTCCGCTACTTTTCTTGTATCTGCTCTCCCAGATGACTTCTCTTGTAGCCTGTTGCCGTGCTTCCCGTGCGGCAACGGTTTGATCCCGTGCGTTCTCCGCAGCGATTTGAGCCATGAGGAGCCCCCGGAGCTGGAGGAGCTGATTCGATTGGTGGCTGGCAAGCTGGTTCGCGTACTGGATTGCTTCCATCCTGCCTTGGGAGCTTTGGGCCTTGGCCTGAAGCTGTTCGAGATTGGCGGCGTCAGCCTTTAATGCTGTTTGCTGGTTTTCCAGCGTCTTCACGACGTTGTCATTGGCGTTCTTTTGAGCTTTGGAACCGAGTTCTTCAGCCTCCAAGAGCGCCTTTCTGTTCTCTTCCGTCCCTCCGCCGGACTGGAAGTAGGGATTGCCGCGATAGGCGGCGACGTTGCCGAACTTCCGCAGATAGGTATCTACATTTCCCGCCTGAGACATGTAGAACTCGACCTGGTTCTGGAGGGCGATGATCTTGTTCATCGTCCTCTGTGCCTGATCCCATACGTAGGCGGCGGGAGCGATGGAGTTTTTGATCATGTCCTCATATTGCTGAAGCTGGAGCGCGTACTGTTCGATCTGCTTGAGTGTCTGGTTGACGGCCTCGACAGCGGAAATGGCGGATTGCTGCAAGTTGGCCGCGTCGAAGACGGGGATGCCACCTGCTCTGACGGGCAGAGGGAGAGAAAGGGACAGGAGAAAAAGGAAAGGTATGAAACGAGATTTCATAATAACGACTCCAATTCGGTTAAGTTGACGTCAGCGAACCCCTCTGCGTTGACAATGTAGGGAACCCTAAATGTCGAACGAAGTCCTTCACATTGATAGAGAGTAAGCGTTTCAGCGAGTGCTTTTGTTGCTGGAAGAACGCGAATCTGTTTCTGAGGAAAAAGCAGAGCTATGTTTGCAGAAAAAGAAAGCCATTCAGAGAAAGAAACCGGATTAGCAAATCCGGGCTCAGTATATTTTATAAAAAGGCAAACAGGATCGAAAAGATGGGTTTCATCTCCTATGACGTAGCAACCTCTTTTAATGAGAAGGAGGTTCAGGGCTTCTATCTCTTCCGGTGAGTGGAAAGTAGATATGCCCTTGTCCGTAGCTAATGAAATGAAGAGATTATTCATGTGGTACCTCATTAATAGGCAAAAGCCTGATAAGGGCCGGGAAGCGTCATATCTTTGATGACCATGACATTGAAACGATAGCCGGGACGAATTTCGAGAGTCGGCGCAACATTCAGGTTTTTGCTGATGATCTGTCCAAGCGTCTGTCCGAGTGTCTGCCCGAGGGCTTCGCTGAGTGCGTCGCTGGCCCGTTGACGATCATTGTTACTATTCGAGTTGCCGTCGTTTTGGCTCATGTCTGCGGCGGCAATGACGCCGGACATGAGGAAGGCGCTGGAAATGGTGCGGAACCAATGACTGTTCACCTTGTCCGAAAAACCTGCGTATCCAGCGCTGTCGGCTCCGGGCATGGCGTGAATGTCCAGAACTTTGCCGTCGGGGAAGATGAGGCGTTGCCATGCCATCAGGACACGCTCTTGTCCGTAGGCTACATCGCTTGAGTATGCGCCGATGAGCCGCGTGCCCTGCGGAATGAGGAGGAAGCGGCCTGTTGCCGTATCCCAGACGTTTTGGCTGACCTGCGCCATGACCTGCCCCGGCAGATCGGAATTGATGCCCGAGATCATGGTGGCTGGTATGACGAAGCCCGTGCGGAGCATGTACGGAGAGGCAGGGGCCTGGACCTGGGAATCAAGGTTCCATGAATCCGTTTGCTCAAACTGGCGGACGTCGTTTTTTCCGGTTGCGGCAGACCGATAGAGGCCATCGGTTCCAGATGGGCCGTTTTGCTGCGTCAGGCGCGACTGATACGCGGAGGTTGGATCACCCATGCTGGCAATGCGCTGACGGGTATCGGCCAGTTGCGCGGTTACGTCTCTTGCCGTTGTCTGGCGACTTCGCAGTTCGGACATTTGTATGCCCACTTTGCTTTGTAATGCGGCCTCAAGTGCCTGCGTGCGACGTTCACGGATGCGGATACGATCCTCGAAATAAGGATCGACGGGAACGGAAAATTTTGCATTGGCATTGCTGAACGTATTCGCAGCAGGCTCCTTCTCATTTGTTTTTTTTGTTTCCTGCACATCAGGCATGTCGGGCAGTCCGCGTCCCGGCTGGGCATCGGAAGGAATGATTCCCGAAAGCCATTTGGAAGTGGCCTCGTTTGCCATCTGGCTGGCAGAACGTCCTTCTTTTTTCTGATCAAGGGGTTGGGTCGCCCCCGGAACGATTTTGTTTTGAGAGCGGAGGTGTGTGACATAGGCGATTCCACCCACAGCCAGGAGGACGAAGAACACGACAATGAGAGAGGGAAGGCCGTTGACCCTCTTTCCTCCAGAGCCTTGTCCCGTGGGCGTTGCCATGAGATCGACCGGCTGTTCTTTCTTTCCGAATAATTCTTTCAGGTTGATGGACATCAGTTACCTCTCGTGATCGTAACCTTTGTCTGTTTTGAACCGACCCCGGCGATGAGCATTGCCTTGTCGAAGAGCTGGTCGACGATGAAGCGATCTCCTTGCAACCTGTAGTTGACCAGCGCTTCTCCTTCATTGGTCATAACAAGTAGTGAAGGAGCCTCTGTCTGGCGCATTTTCGGGGGCATCTGGATAATGGTTTTTGTCCCGTCATTGTAGACGCGCACGGGCTTCCACGGGGCATTGTCACCACTGATACGGTATCCGAAGTCGAGGTTGCCGAGGTATTCCTGCGTTTCAGGAATCGTGTTCTTCTCCTTTTCTTCCGCCTGGCGCTCCTTCAGCGCGAGGAAGCGCTGTTGGACGGCATCCGGGTAGATGAACGACACCTTCGGCATGTACTCCGTCTTGTGGCTCTTCAAACGGAAATGGTATGTGCGCCTGTTCGTCGTCACCATGAGCGATGTTTCAAGCCCCACGTCCATCGGTTTGATGACGATATGCTGCACTTCGGCTACTCCAGCGCCGGTGACGGCGGGCTCTACGAGCCAACGGGCACTGTCTCCGATGTTGATGTTGTTGATCTGTTCCCCTGCCTGAAGCTCAATGTCCGTCACCTGCATGACCGCACACACGATTGAAGGCTGGACGGAGCCGTGGAGGAAGCGGATCGCTCCATCAGGGCCGGGAACGGGGGTGAGCTGCGTTGCAGAGCGGGCCTGCCAGTCTCGGGCGATCTTGAGAGCCCTTTCTTCGCTTGGCGTTAAAACAGGGTTTTCCCCGCCGAAGTACAGAGTTTCGAGAGGGAGATCGGGGAGATCTCCGGGAGTGGCCTTGGGGGTTGCAAAGGCGGAAATGGGGAGGAGGCACAGAGCGGCGACAGTCACATAGAACTTTTTGCAGGTCATGGGATCATCCTTTGTTGACTTCAATAAAGAGGTTTAGGTTCTTCATAGTGGCTTGGTTTGTGGAATATGTTTTTGCAGTATCAAAATGACGTGAAGAAGGTATTCCCCAATTCCTTGCAATGTAAAATGTAATGGCCACAATTAGACCTGATAGCAGTAATAATGTTGTTATCGTTAATAAAAAATCGCTTGCAAAACGATTTATAGTATAAGTTGAAACTAAAAATATAAATAAGCATAAAATTTTTATTGTGTTGATAGGAGTATCATTGCATATAAGGTTTATTAGTGTTCTTATGTATATAACAATTAATATAGAACATATCATGGAAAGACATAATTTCATTTTATGCTCCGTTTTTTCTATCGAATATCTCTATATTTCTGCGCGACAACTTGGGCATATATGCGCTGGCGTGTAGGAGTAGGGGAATGATATGCACCGACTGCTTTCCAATTATAACCGTGACGTTGGATTTCTTTAGCGAGAATCCAGACGCCGAGAGTCGCGTTGTTTCTAGGTTCAAGGGCAGCTTCGGGCGAGATGTTCAGGTGTTTGAGCCACCATGAATTGATTTGCATCAGGCCGATGTCATGCGAGAGGCCACGAGCGCGGGCCTGGCGGATGATAGCCAGAGCGCCGGCGCGGGAGCCGGGGCGATAATCCTTTCCGGCGACGTTGACGACCCACGGATCGAGGCCGGATTCCGTTTTGGCTATGGCGAGGACAAGCCGTTTGGGGATGCGGTAGCGTGAGCATGGCGCGTCGAAGACATCAGCATGGGCTGTGGCCGTGAGGAGTAGGAACGCCAGAAAAAAGAAAAAAGGCTTCATGATAGCACCATTATTGCTTTGTGCATGTAGTGAAGACCATCACCCGGCCATACTCGGGCGTGGGATATACCCATGCGTCAGAATTGGAAGTATTGAGCACCCGAAGGTGGACTTGCCACTCGGTAGCCGAGACGGACGTTGCCCATGCCTGAAGTGCGGACATGGCCGGAGATTGAGAGCCGGAGGAGGCGATTGCGGGGGCGACGTATATCTGGGGGGACGTACCGGTGCCGGGAGCGCAGGACGGCTTTGCGATCCTATCGCCGTTATTGGCGACCGTGGACATCTTGAACTGAGTGCTGTTCCCCGTGTCGGCCATGAGAACAAGCATCCCATTTCGGCACAGGTACATGCCTTGCAACTCGTCGAGGAACATTTTTCCTTCATCTTCGGTCGAGCAGCTTTCCCCGTCCGTTACCGTCCGCGAAACGTACTGCACTGAACCCACGTTCTCGATGCCATGCCCGGTCATGTCCAGCTCGGTTTGCATCTGGTTGTACTCGGGGTGGCCGGGAACCTCGCCGCGGTAAAGATAGTCGGTCCCGAGGTCGTACTCGTCGAAAGCCGAGTACGCGCCAAGGTGCCCCGGTCCGGGGGAAGTGATACCGAGTGCGGCGAGATCGAGGATGAATCCGCCCGCTGCGCCGTGCAGTGTTCCATCTTGTTGACCGGGGAGCGCACCAGTAGGCACGAAACCGCCCGCGCCGCCAAGTCGGAGAGCTGCACCGGGCACCGTCAGCGTGGCGAATGAGTCTCCCTCTTTGTGTTCTCGCCCTCCTCGTGTGATCGTGATGCTGTTCAGCGTATTTTCGTGGGGCTTGCGAACATAGATTTCATAAGACTGTCCCCATATGTTACTGTTGCGAAAGCCCTCTGGAAGTAGGCCGTCATTGACGAGCTGATCGATTGTGATTTGAGGTCCAGAAGAAGGGGTTGTTGAAGAAAGCAACGTATCGAAGTGCCTTTTGATATATGCGTCAGAAGCATCGTTGACCTGGCGTAGCTGATCGGCGGCATGGCTTTGTTGTTCTGCGATGTAACCGATTTGCCAATGCTGGTAGACTATCGGCATCAGTACGCCAATGACCGTAAGGGCTATGACCAGCTCTATAAGCGTGAATCCTGACTGTTTTGTTTTTTTCATGGCAGACTCACTATACTGACGACATTTTCTTCTGGTATTGCTGCATTAACCTCTATTCCGCTTGGGTAAAGTCTGTTCCCTTGTTTTTTACCTATTAAAATAGAGTTTCCTATGT
>ERZ1106981.969-NODE-969-length-15710-cov-3.568956_pt1 | contig 15710 bp, 19 predicted proteins | sample MGYA00403692_ERZ1106981 | MGnify/ENA primary metagenome ERZ1106981 (study PRJEB35170, sample SAMEA104062431) | human gut metagenome | biome: human gut; feature: human-associated habitat; material: faeces | place: Denmark | collected 2012-06-22 ... | reverse complement strand
GCCCTGCTTTCTCGATAACAGCGCAGATTTCCTCCTGCACGGCATCCCACATGTCGCTGTTCAGGTCGGTAGCGCGGCGACCAGTTGCCGGGTCGCCATTCGTAAACCCGTTTTTACCGGGACCAAATTTATCGGCCTGTGCCGTGGGTGTATCAATTCGATGCATTTTCTGTTCCTTCCGGGTATGCAAAAACGATGACCGTATGAGACGGTGCCAGTTTTTCGATAACGCACTCTGCGACCGTGTCGCCCCATGTTCTGATTGCTGAGTTGCACGCACTGGTGCAGGTCTGCCAGCTGACATTGGCATCTGCCGGTATATTCACGCGCCAGTAGTAGCGCCAGTATTCACCCCACTCCGGATCGGGGGTGCTGTCGAGGTTCTGAAACTGTTCGATCGTCGCAGTGGTGTAGCCCAGCGCGTCCAGCTGGTTGCGGTAAAACTGTTCGTTAATGCCGCCGGCCACGTTGGCTTTAGCATCCAGGCGCTGCTGACGCTGGCGCAGGGACTGAACGCCGTCAGGCGTACAGGAGTCAGGCAGGCCATAGACAGTTTCATACCGGTCTATCAGCTCTGTCGTCTGCGACGGGTCTATCTCTTTCATCAGCGCATTGGCTCGCTGATGAACGCGGGCCAGCGAGGGAGCCAGTCCTTCAATTAATGGGTTTTCTCCCTCCCATGCGGGGCCGGGAGGCAGCAGTTTATAGAGAAGCTGCTCATACTCATCCTGCAGAGCCATCAGCTACTCACCCCCGTATACGTTGCCCAGGTTATAGTGCCGACAACGGGTAATTCTGTGTCACCCAGAGCAACATCTGTCACCGGAGCACGTAACTGATGCGCTACTTCACCCGTTGCCAGGCTGATCGCCTCACTGATGCGGGACAGATACACTTTCCCGGATGGCACACCGTCCCGTAGCATCAGGGAGTTCAGTTCTGCCGTGACGGACGCGCGAATTTCTGCTGTATCCTTTGCCAGAGCAATGGTCATCGGAATAACCTTTTCCGTGGCGGCAAAGACCGTCAGTCCTGCCCCGGCCACCGGTGCCAGAGGAAGAATATGGTCACGGACAGCCTGAATCAGATCGTCACCAGGTGCCGGATGAGCGGGGTCGGCGGTGGCGACCATTACGCCAACGGTTCCGATCCCGTTGAAGTGTCGGAGCGTCCAGGCTCTGGTAATACCGGCGATCTCTTTTGCCCAGATGACATAATCGGAATCAGCACCACCCTGAGGTATCCAGTAGTAGCGTTCCATGACGCGGGCACGCCAGGTCTCCAGCTCTTCCACATCATCACCGCCGGCCACGGTGTCAGCGTATCCGGTTGACGGGATGCCGCTGACTGGCGTACCCAGGCGCAACGCGACCCCATCATCGGTATTGCCTGCCGCCCCGACGTTATCGGCCACCAGCGGCACACGCAAAACGCCACCGGAGGCTTTGACGGTCTGAGTGGTTGTGAAAGTCACCTGGTCATCACGCTGTATCTGTGTACCGGCGGGCAGCGTGGGTGTACCGCTTATCCCATCCCAGCGCACATAGCCTGTCGCGGCCACGGCGTCCTTTCGCGGGCATCGTTTGATTCTGCCGTGCCGGTATAACCAGTCCTCATCGCACAAATCAGGCAGCATATTGCGCGCCAGATAATCGATATACCCGTAAAGGGTATGAACTGCAGCAGCCTGCGCCCGCGCATACACTTCAGCATCCATCCTGCGAAGTAACACATCCTCCTGGAAACGCGTCAGCAAATCGCTGCGAATGGTGGCTATTAGCTGCGGGAGTTCAGGCCGTGAAAATTGACTGTCAGCCATCGAGTTCACTCCAGATGTCATCAAAAGTAATGTTGTGAATAGTGCCGTCGCGCTGGTAAATCGTTACCCCGGCCGCCAGTACGTCTATTCCCGTTCGTTCTGCGGTTACGTCAACGCGTGCGGCCACGCCATCCTCAGTCATCCACGCCAGCGCCTGCTGCATATACTCGCGCGCATCCTGCGGCGTTTTGTTGGTGAGTTTTCGGCGCTTCAGCAGATAAAGGCGGGAGCCGATCCTGTCGTTCTGTACCGTCGGCCAGGTATCGCCCCACCAGCCATAGGGTTCTGGAGTCCGGTCGTCACTTTCAGCACGCCGCCACGAAAAAAGAGAGATCACGACAGAACGTGTTAAAAGGTCGAGCGGACCCGTGGACTCCTTCAGAAGCCCGTTAACATAGAGGATCATGATTTAACTCATCGGTTGGTTGGGTGGGTTAGTCGTTCCGCCGCCGTCGCCGTTTTCTTTGTGGGTGTGGCCGTTGTATGTCGTGCGCATTGCAGACATCGTTTTGCCCGCGTCATCACAGAGATCTTTAATTTGTCCGGTGGCCTCGATATCCATCTCGAAACGGGCTTTAGGGGCATTGGTGAAAATAATTGGCTTACCGCCGCCATTAACGACAATCCCGGCGCGGGTAAGGGTGACAGACTGCCCCTGGTCGTCATAAACGGCCACTTCACCGCGAGCCAGACCTTTCAGGCGGTAACGTCGGTCAGCAACCACCACGGCAACACCGTGCGAGCGATCACCACCAGGGAACAGCATTACGGCTTCAGCACCGTTCTGCGCAGCGGAAGTAAAACCGTATGGTTCAAGGTGCTCCACGTTTTCTTTCTGTTCACCGGCGATCAGCTTCAGCCCTGCGGCCTGGCATTTTTTTGCGGTATCGAGCGCAGTGATAACAGCGCGCGTGACAATATTCTGAAGAGAAGATCCGGCCATCAGAATTCTGTGCCTCCCGATGTCTTTTTCTTTTTCGGCGTTGCCGGTTCGGGCAGATACGCATCAGCTGGCCCGACGCGGATTTCAGTTGTGGTGCCGTTGTTGTCCTGGCTGTATGTCACCTCGGCGATCACCAGCAGCTCGTTATCGAACCCGTTCAGCGGATCGTAAACAATGACAGAGAGATTTGGCCGCCACAGTTCGCCGTTACCCTGCCGCCAGCCCTGAACGGTGTATGTGGTTTCGCGGGTTTTTGCAGCACGTTGCCTGGCCTCAAATTCACAACGCGCTTTGCAGCTGTCGGTCGTCGCCGTGCCGGATTGCTGCATGGTGTGCGGACGGTAGCGCGTCACGCCTGAATCAGTCGTGCTCTGCCAGATAGCGGCGATCGTCGCTTCACCGAAATCATCATCGGTACCAGGACGCTGGCCGGTAACCTGATAACTGGAAAAACGTTCGCGGACGCTGCGCTCTGTATCGCATGAAAGGATATTTTCCCCCAGCACCAGTGCCGTGGCCGCTTTCTCGCTTCCCGGCTTTCCGAGCACCAGCCTCCCCTGCGCATCATCGTAGGCCAGCGCCTGCACCTGGCCCAGCAGACGATTAAGGCAGTCCACCACCGTTTCACCATGTTCCGGTTGGGCATCAATAACTGCAGCTGCAGGAGCGCCTTCATCAATGACGTCGATACCGAATGGTTTTGCCAGTGCACTCGCGATACGAAAAATACTTTTTCCGTTGTGCTGTGCCGGCGACGCCGAACAATCGATGAGATCCGCCGTTTTACTCCTTCCGACGATCCCCATAGTGATGGCTGCCGCATCATAGCGCAGCGGCAACGCCTCAACCCAGCCGGTGATCACCAGGTCATCCCCGATCATCACTTCAACGAGATCACCATTTTTTATCTGCGGAGCGCCTTCGCTGCCAGGCCACTGGCGGGTGATGGAAACATTAAAATCACGGGCAACGCGGTCAATACCGGCACTGATGCGGGAAGAAGTCCAGCCGCCCCACTCCCGGCCATTGACGCGTAAAAATACGGTATTGTTCATCTCACAGGCACCCTCAGCGGTTTAACCGGTACGAACCCCGGATGACGGATCACATTTCTGGAGAGAATGTCGCTTTCCCGCGCTGCGTCGTCGTACCAGATGGCCGCCAGTACCAGAGCAGGAATAACATCTGACGGTGTGCGCTCTGCAGTGATTTCTACCTGTGCAAGACGCGCTGAAATATCCCGGTTCAGATCGGTCCGGAGCACGGATATTTGCTGGAAAATACCGTCATCTGTAATACGTAACTGCTCCTGGTCGATGGCCGCGTTCAGGGCAGTACGTATTTCGGTTAATTCGTCCCATGTTGGCGGGTCTTCCGTTACCACTGTGCTGGCAGAACCATCCAGAGCAGGATGAGAAATATTGATGATGTCATTGCCTGGGATGCCGCTGCTGACGCTGCTGATCCTCCCGGCTTGTCCCTGTGGCGCTGCAATAGTTTTTGGCTGCGCCAGCGTGGAAACAGTCTGAGCAGCGGTACTGATTGCCGTTGAGCGGATGACGGCGGCGATCATATTACTGCGGGCCTTTTGTACTTCGACAGAGCCGGGGTCAGTAGGCCAGGTGCCCCGCGGTGCCAGACCGGAATCAACCGTAACACCGGACATGGTTTTGATCATCGTCACCAGATCGGATGTATCGCCAGTAAGTCGGTTCCCGGCGCGCCAGGCTTTTTGCAATGCATTCACGAAGTCACTGGCCGCACTGGGCGGCATCAGGATGACCGACAAATCCCCCTGCAACAGACGCATTGCCGCCGAGACGCCGGAATCAACCATCCTGAACGCATCAGCAACATCGCCTAGCATCGCCGCGGCATCTGCCAGTACGTCGTTTTGCAAAAAATCGGGTATGCCTGAGAGCGAAAACGCTGAAAACATACTGTCAATCGCATCATCAAACAGACCGCCAGATTGTTTCAGTCGCTGTGCAGTCGCCATGCCCGCTACAGGAAAAGAGAGTTCTCCGCTTTCCACGAACTGGAAGGAGACCCGGCACATTCGCCCTTCAGCGTTGCTGTGCGTGACTCTCACCTGCCCGTCGATACTGCCCTGCATCTCACCATAGTGGGGATGAACAAGCGTCCCCGCTCCGGCCGTTTCTATCGCTCCAATCAGGCGATCGCGCTTATCTGCATAATCATCGCCGATTAAATAGGCGTTAATCGTCATCCTGCGTGTGGCGCGGCCTAAATCTTCCGTAAACGGTTTATCGCGGTTGGGATATTCATGCACCTGTACGCGGCGGCCGAATGTACCTTCGTCATCTTCCACAGAAAAAGGTACACCGCGAAAGGACGCGTCACGAAGACGGTCGCGCCAGTCAGTGAGAGAAAAAAAAGCCATATAGCCCCCAAAAGAAAACCCGCATTTCGCGGGTTTATCGTGGTGTGCTGAACGGGGAATACCCGACGTCGTGGGAAATTTTCATTAGCGGGTCGCCGTTTTTCGGGATCTCTTTGACGCGCATCCCTTGCGGGGCGTTGTCGAAAGTGACTTTCAGCTCCCCGCGCTGCGTAACCGGAGAAGTGACCCTATCCAGTTGTTTTCCGGGTTGCGACAACACAGGGGGATAAATCCCAGGAGGCTGTGACGGTACCAGGCTCTTAAGCCCCTCAGGCTGTAACACTTTAGCCGGCGCTGGTATACCCGTAAATATCACTGATGCTCTGGAGCTATCCTCTGCCCCTGTGGCATTCTGGTTAATCGATGTCGCAGACGTGCCATTTTGCACCGCCGGAGAGTTCATTGATGCCGGCGATACATACCCATCCCCACGTGGCATCTGCCAGCCCGTTTGATTAAAAACGAAATCGTGAAGATCCTTACCCCACTCATCCATTTTGTCATTGAGCCCAAACCCACTGTTAAGTGCATCAGCAGCAAAGTTTTTAATCAGCCAGGGATGTTCTTTCTCAAATTTCTGAGCCATCAACCCCAGCTCCACCAGCCCACCAATCAGACTGATTTTGCCGAGGCCTTTAAGTACGCCCCCCGTTGCGCCCGCTGCGGCCGTCCACTGCTTCTGTGTCGCAATGGCCGTCTGAATATTCGTCACCATTTTGATGCCGATATACAGAGCCGAAATCGCGGCGACCGCTTTGATGGCTGTTTCCCAGCCACCGAGTTGCTGGACCACACTATCAAGCTCCTTCCAGACAGCCTTTATCACCGGTGCAACATCATCCCAGTTCTGGATGATCAGCATGGCGCCAGCCGCCAGCGCTGCGATCGCAACTTTGGCCGGTGACAGGTTGATTACCGTATTCAGGACTTTTATCGCGCGGGATAACACACCGATAGAAACACCGACGCCCAGCAGCGCCGCACCAAATTTGGCCGCCGACTGAACCAGTTCAGGATTCGCGCGAACAAATGTCCGGAGCTGCTCCAGGTAAGGCATGACCGCTTTTGCGGCTTCGTTAATGGCGGGCAGGAAGGTATCGCCCAGCGTCACCGAAATCGCATTCACGCTGTTTTTCAGCAGAACCAGCTGGTTTTCAGTTGTGGCCGCGCGGGATGCGTATTCCTTCTGCATCGAGCCGCCATATTCCTGAGCATCTGCCACACGGTTAAAATTAGTACGCAACAGATCCAGGTTGGTCAGCAGTGGCGCAATCGCACTGAGTGATTCCTTGCCAAACAGCGCATTCATCACGGCGGCCTGTTTAGGCTTTGGCACCTTCGCCAGAGAATCCAGCACCTTCAGCATCGCCCCGCGAGAATCCTTCTGCATATCCTCAGCGAGTTTTTTCGGATTCAGCTTCAGGAAAGCCATAGCCTGTTTCTGCGCTTTGGTTGCCGAATTACCCGCAGTTAACGACAGCATAAAGTTTTTGATGCCAGTCGAAGCTATTTCTGACTCAACCCCCATGCCAGCAATTGTAGCCCCCATCGCGGCAATTTCGCCGGATGCAACACCGGCCACGCCCCCCAGTGGACCGATTCGGGTGACGATGTCAGAGATTTTCTTCGCGTTGGCCGGCCCGGTATTCCCCAGATAGTTAATTTTATCCGCAAGAACGACCACATCATCCTGTGTCAGTTTGAACGCCGTTCGCCACTGCGCCATCATCTGGCCGGATTCTTCGGCTGTGGTGTCAAATGCGACACCCATTTTTACGGCGTCGTTGGCGAACTGCATCAGATCACTACGCGCGATCCCCGCCTGGCCGCCTGCAGCCACTATTTCCGCGATCCCCTCTGCTGCCATGGGTAACTGTGTGGACAGCGTCAGGATATCGTCACTCATCTGAGCGAAGGCTTTTTTATCATCAAGGCCGTCAACTACCTTTCGGATGTCGGCCATTTTTGACTCAAAGCCGATCGCAGAATTAATGGGCAGCGCCAGCGCACCGAGGATGGCGGTTCCCGCCGCCGCCGCCCCCAGCGCAAGACTGCCCATCTCCTTCTGGAAGCCCTTAAGCTCACGCTGCATACCCTTCATCGGCCCGGTCAGCTGGTCAACGGCGGTGATAATTGCCTTTAACTGGAAACTGTCAGCCATGCTTTACTTCCTCGTTGATGCGGACGGCCTCCGCTTCCAGTTCAAGGAAGTCAGATATGGCCGCCCGCCGTAGCTCAAGGGGGTTTAATTTCCAGAACCAGGCGACGTTGTAGAGTCGTCGTCTGAGGTTTGTTCCGTCTCCGACTGGGTAAAAAAATTGAGGATGAGCATGCAGACTTTGAAAATATCCAGCTTCGCCAGCTGCGCTGCAGATGAGCGGGGGATCCCCGCCAGCACAGGGATATACTTCAACGCCACAGAGCTATCCAGTTTTATGCTACCGTCACCGGACACGGTAAAAGGAAAGCCGATCGCTTCAATTTCGTCGTACGTCGGCTCGCGCAGCTCCAGCACATGCAGTTTTTCGTTATGCGCCAAAATCGGCTTTTTCAGGGCCAGTTCTTTTGTCATTGGTAAAATCCTTCTTCACCGTGGAATTCCAGATCCACCGTGCCCTCTTCGGGGTTATGGTTTGCCTCACCATGCAGCCAGGCGTTTGAAAGGACATAAACCTGACCGTTCGCCAGTTCAGAGGTGATGGTCATGGTGTCGGCGGTGGTGATTTTGTTCACCGGGAAGTTTTTGGGCACCTTTGCTGTGACCTTCGTATAGGGTGCCCGATGCGTTTCCTTGTAATCGACATCACCGGCAAGGCCGATCACGTCATCACGCACGCGGGTGTTCATCGGCACTTCAATACCGCCAGTGATGGACAGCTGCTGTCCGTCGATTTTGAAATAAGTGGTACCCGCAATCTTTGCCATTATGCGGCCTCCTCGTTGTATTGCAGACGGAACTGGTTAAGCACAGCGAACACACGCAGCTGGTTGACGTAATCAGGCGGGAACAGGATATCCAGGCGGTTCGGGTCTGAAGCGTTGCGCTCGACAATCAGGTATTGCTGGAAGAGATCGAAGTTTTCCACGATCCCCTCGCGCTCGAGCTGGCGGTACACCGCCCCCAGTTCACCACGGATAACAGACGGCGTAACAATCGCCTCGCCGGGGCCAAAGCGTGTACCGTCGTCCGCCAGTTTGTGGCGGCCGTATTTACTGGTGATCACCGATTTAAGACGACGCAGAACGTAAGCGCTGGTATGCAGCGTTTCGCTGTCCAGGTAGCTGTTATCCGCCACACCGTAGGCGTTGGTTTTGTAGGTGGTGATGTCACGCTGAATGCGCAGAATACCGGATTCGGTATAAGCGGTCGCAATGCCATGCATCAGCAGGGATTGCTGCTCTGTGATGGTAAACCGCTTGCCGGTTGGAGCGGGGAACGCACCAGTCAGTTCACCGGTTTGCGTCGGGCGCGCCGGATCGTTACGTAAGAATACGGCCTGACGCCCAAGACGGTATGCCACCAGCTCATCAACCGGCGTCTGCACATCCGGCTCATAGCCGGCGATTGTGATGTGCTGATAATTGAACGTATCACCATAGGCCACCAGCTCAGACAGTGTGCCGGTTCTGGCGGTGTACACATGGCCGTAAAGCTGGCGAATGTAGCTCCAGCGCCCGGAGCTGTCGTTCATCTCCGTCGCCATCAGCTGCAGCGATGCGCTGTCGCTGAACGGCAGGCCGATATAATCAAACGGCTCATCACCCATTGCCGCGATGGTTGCAGACAAATCAGGATCGCCCGCACCACCACTCATGTTTCCGACCTGCACACTGAGGCCTGCAGGGATTTCTTCGCCGCTGGCCGTGCCGTAGTAATTCAGTTTTAACGGGATAGTGTTGCCACTTGCGCCACTGTTCACCGCAGTGAGTTCCAGAGTACCCTGGTCCGGCCCTGCAGATGTGACACGATATTGCGCAGTGACAGGTAAATCAGGATTACCGTTAATGGCGGCAAGAAGGGACTGTGCCGCATCGGCGCCAGTGTCACCGGAAGCAACAGTTACCTGTACGCGAGTGGTACCGATATACAGATTTACCGAACCGGCATCTGTCGCCGTGCCGGAAAAGGTGATCGTGCCGGTTGCTGCTTCACCGTTATCCGGAACCGCGATAACCCACAACTCACCGAATGGATCCACCCGGCGGTATGCATCCACCATGCGCGCGAGCTGACTTCCACGGCCCGCCATTTTTTTAGCAAGGTCTTTTGACGGCATGATGACCAGCTGATTAACTGGCATATCTGAGTCGGACAATGCCTTACCAATCAGCAGTGTTGGACCGCTGTCCTGCGCGGTATTGGCTGCGCTGTTATCCATTTCGGCATAAAACAGCGGTACCCGGTTATCTGCCGGGATGTAATTAAAGCTTACGGTCATCTTTAACCCCTTTTTGTTGAATTACTTCGATTTCGCCAGCGGCTTGCCGGCGGAACCAGTACGCGGACGCTTCGACGTTTCGCCCTTTTACAGGCAATACATCGCCTCGGGCCGGATCCGGAACAGATCGCCCTTTCGCGGGTTTCACAAACATGATTTATTCCTGAAATGTAATTTCGGTGTGGTGCTCGATGTTGCCGTCTGGCCCGGTACCGGGTTCGATAAGATCAACATCGATACTGAGCGTTTTAAGGTCGGGCAATGCGTCCAGATCATCCTGCTGGCGGGTGTCTTCTTCGGTAATTTCATACTTCACCGTAAAATCGAACTGGTAATACAGTTCATGACGGTTCAGATCCAGAAGCATCCCACCGGCATACTGGATTTCATGCGCCTGCGGATCCGGTTCCCAGCCCAGCAGCGCTTTCCAGACTAGCTGCCGGACATCATGGACGGCGTCATACGATGCCCACTGCCCTTTTTCGTCCCGCTCGTTACTGAGTACCACGATGACGGAAAACCCCTCCGTCAAATCCTGCCAGTAGTCCGTCTGCGATTTCTGTTCGCTGGTGACATCTTCTGCCGGGACAACATACGCAGCGGGTAGCCTGAGCTTTCCGGCTTCAGGTATTGCTTTAAACTGCGCAGCACCACCCACCCGGTTTTCAAACAGAGGACAGCGGCTGCGAAGTGCCGCAATAATAGGGGTTAGTTTCATTTTTTCTTCCTTCGCTGAGGACGGAGTGATTTTCGCAATTCGCGGGAGAGCACATAACGTGTCCAGCTGCGGCGTTTTTCCAGCACCTCCGTCATGTAGTTGTTCCGCGGTGCCACGCGCCAGCCACTACCGCCTGATGCGCCGCGATGATGCCCTTTCTTACGCTTCGCCCCACGGCGAACACCGTAGAACAGAAACGCGGGGTAAAAAGCGCCGTTGATGTGGCGGTTTCCCTCACCGTTCTTCTGGTTTGGTGCGATCTTCACCATGAGCCCAGGACGTTTTTTGGAAGCGCGGGGCACGTAATAGCCGATAGAACGCGCAAGCTGGCCCGTCCGGTAGGAAGGGTTTTCGCCTGGCTTCGAGCGGCCACGTTTCATGACCAGCCGCCGCGCATCGCGCATATGAACCTGACCGATTTTGACAAACGCCCGTCGCATTCTCGCCCGGTTAAACACCAGTTCTTCCGGCTGAACGAAATCAACGTGTAAAAATGCTTTCTGCGGCATAGTCACTCCCGTTATCGGTACCCAGCTCTTCGCACTCGAGCAACAGAAAGCGGCGTTTACTGTTCAGATCACGGACCCGTTTAACCCGAAAAGAGATATCGTCGTGAACCACTTCATGATCGGCGGTGATACCGCGGCGAAAACGGATGGTGAAATAATGTGTCACCTTATTTTCGACCTGTACCGACCCCTGATACGCCGCCGCGCCGGGCTGCGCTTTTTTGGCCCACGTCCTTATCTGGTCCGGATATGTTGGCGTCACACCGAAATCATCAGCTGGTACATCAACACGCCGTCGGATAGTGATGCGCTGGTCAAGTTCGCCTGGGTCAGGCAAAAGGTACGTTGCGCTGGCCTGCGCCTGTCTGAGCTTCATAGCGGGATATACCTGTATGGACCGACAAGCCAGTTAAAGCTCAGTGGCAGTTCGGTTTTCTCAACTTCGGTGACGGTGGAACGGTTCTCGTAGAAGTGCGTCACCAGAAGCAGCATCCCCATCCGGATATCATCCGAAAGAATCAGCCCGTCTGGATCCTCTTCCGGAACCCCGCCATCATCCGCCCCGTAAAGCCGGCGATTCAGATAATTTTCAGTCCTGGCCTGTACCGCCCGCCCCAGCAGCTCAAGAAAGTTGTCTTCATCTGTATAATCCTCATCCAGCCTGAGCTGTGCCTTGATTTCCTCAGGAGAAAGCAACATAGGATCCTCCTGCGCCCGCCAGATGGCGGGCACAAAAAAACCGCTTAACGCGGCATGGTTTGTTCAGTGATGAGATTTATTAGCTGCTTGCAGAGCCTTTGCCCACCAGCGCTTTAATCGCAGATGTATCTTCGAGGATACAGTCAAAGCGATGGAATGCCAGGAAGCCTGTCTGGTCGAATTCTGCGTAACGCTCCACCAGACGCTTCAGGATCATGTAGCGCACACGGCGGATGATGAAGCGATCGAAGTCACCGCAGTACATGAATTTTTTGCCCGCGCCGATATCATCAATTTCCTGGTCGATGACATACGGAACGTTGAGCACAGACGCTGGCGCCACGCCGACGATATCCGGCAGCCACAGAGGACGCCCCTGGCCGTCTTCCATCTCGCTGATGAGTTTCAGCGTGTTGTCATTGAACGCCAGGCGGAACTTCGGCCCGCGGCGGTACGCCGGATCAATGCTGTGTTTCAGCGCCAGAATTTCCTGCCATTTCACTGCGGCAGCGGCGGCCGTCTGAGTGGTGCCGGTGACGGATGCTTTCAGCCCTTTCGGCTGTTTTGGCGTGCCGGTGCCGGTACCCTGAATAAGGTATCGTGCTTCACCGCGGCCGATACGCTCAGCAATACGGCGGGCAAGATAGGCTTCCATATCGATCGCGCTGTCCTGCAGCAGCTCGTTGGAAACACGGATGATTTTGGACGTCATTTTCACCGCGCCCAGGGAGTCCATACCAAACTCGGTATCTTCTTCACCAGCTTCTTCGTTCTCACCCAGCAGCACGCCCACTTCAGCGGTGCCGTCAGCGGTTGCCCACTCCATAGTGCGACCGTCGGAAGTCGTCAGAATTTGCGCCACGCTGGCAATGCCGCCATAGGCTTTCATCTGCTCAACGACTTTCGCCAGGAAGGTATCAGGCACGGTATAACCGCCCTTCTCATCTGGCGCCACGCCCTGCGCGCGCAGCTCACGCAAAGCCTTGCGCTCTTCGGAGCTCAGCTCGCTGGCGCCGTGACGCATCCATTTATCAAAGATCTGACCGCGTTTTTCGTCCTGCAGCGTGTTTTTATCAGGATCCTGATTATTGCGCTGCTCTTCCTCGTTTTCATCAACGTAGTTCTGGTCCTGGCGGCGCAGCTCTTCTTCGCGGGCAATGCGCTCATCGAGGGCTTCCAGCTCTGATTTTGCCTTGTTCCACTCGGTGCGCTGTTCATCCGTCCATGGGTTATCGCCAATTTTTTCATTCAGCGCGCGCATGTCGGTCGCGATGGTATTACGTTTTTGTTTCAGTTCATGCAATTTCATGGTTTTTCCTTACGCGTTAAGAAGGGTCAGGACGCGCTCACGCGCCATTCGTTGGTTGATGGCTTTCTGCAGCGCGCCACTGTCGCGCGCCTCCTGCCAGGCTTTCATGGAACGGACTGCAGAGTCCGCTTCCTGATATGCCGGATAAGTCACAGGGCTGACATCCAGCAGACGGGAAAAACGGGTAATCTCACGAATTACCACGCCTTCCTCGTCCTGGTACCACTCCTCGCCATCACGGGCGACCCGGAAGGCAAACGAGGACTGGTTAATATCACCGCGCTGCATGGGGGCCAGTACCAGATCGCGGATTGTCTGGGTTTCTGGCGCGGTGATGTCGTAACGCAGACCGCGCTCGTCCACGGTCAGTGCCAGTGTGTCCGCGCGGGTACGCCCCAGGATAAAATTGGGATCATGGTTAAACAGCGCCCGGACATCGTCCTTCAGCACATCATCAAACGCACCGGGCCGGATAATTTCGCGAAACGAACCGAAAATCAGTTCTGAACGGCTGTCGAAAACCGAACCGTATCCGATGATCCTGCTGGGTTCGCTGTCGCGCGTTTCAGCGCGCACCTCGCCGCTGTAACAGCGAATTTCTCGTTCACTCATCTGGAGTGTTCTCCTGGGTTTTGGTTTTGACTGGCTGGGAGGCGTTGACGCTGACGAGCATTTCATCAAGGCCGTCTTTCGGGTTCATATCCTCAAAGGCGCGCGCCTCGTTGCGGCTCATCCAGCCATCTGTGATGGCGTAGTGATAGAACTCCGCGCGTTCTTTGGCGGTACCACGCAGCAGACCGGCCAGGTTAAAGCGCACGTAATACCCGGCAGCCCGTTCGGCGCGGGTAAATAACCTGCGGTTAAGCTCCTGCTCCCAGTTCGTCACCCACGGCATCATCGTGTAGCGGACAAACTGAATAGCCTGCTCGGAAATGTTGGAGAAGGTGGCTTTTTCGAGGTCGTTGATCATGTGCGCCGGCACGTTGAAAATACCGGCAATCATCGAGCGGTTGAGCTTCATCATGTCGATGAGCTGGGCATCAACCGGAGAAACTGTCAGCGCTTTATAGTCCAGCTCAGCCGGGAGCAACATCGTCCTGTTTTCCTGGCTGCGCAGCATCGCTGTGGCTTTTTGCCACATCTCTTTCAGTCTTTTCCAGGATCCGTCATTCAACTCCCCTTTTACTGAAACGATGCCCGCGGGCCTGGCATTACCGCTGAAAAAACTTTCCGTATACTTCTGCCCGCTCATGCCCATTCCGATGGTTTCAGCGTGCTGCAGTACCGGACTGAGCCCCATTTTTTGATCGTTGCCCAGCGCCCTGACGTGGATCATATCGTCAGGATTGATGGCAAACGAACCCTCTTCGTTATAAACGCCGTAGGTATAGCGCCCGCCGGTGTTAAGCAGCGTCGTTTCCCACGGCATGCAGGCTTCCAGGCCAGTGACTTCACCCGTTCGCCGGTTGCGGATTACACGCGTGTAACCATTCCCCCAGCCCAGAATGTGCCGCTGTTTCAGCTCGCGCCACTTATAGCTGGTCTGCCAGGCGTTCGGCTCGTCGTGAACCAGATAAAACGCCGGATGATCGCGGGCTGTTTCGACCTTCTTCCCGGTACGCCGCATGACGTGCAGCGGCATCTGCGCAACGTTGGACGAAATGACGTAAATACAGGCATAAACCGCTGCCAGTTTCATCGCCGTCCGGGGATTAACGATCACATCGCCGTTAAAAATCCCGTCATTTTCGGCGGCTTCAACGGTGATCGGTACCGCGGGGTTTTCCAGCGAGTTACTTCGAAAAATGGCATCAATCAGCATGACTTTATTCTCCTGGCGGCCAGCAGCGCCCACAGCAGCAGACCGCTACCGCCAGCCATGAGAGCAACCGCCGCGCCAAATTTGAGGTAAACGCCCCCCACCAGCGCGCCGAAGCCTGCCAGCCCGGCCACATCGATAATTAGTGATTTCACAGGAATAACAGGTCCTCATCAGGATCGAGGTTAGAAAGGAAGTCTTTCGGCTCATTCAGCATTGCGCGGCCAACACCCATCATCAGGCCAACTGCACCATCGATTTTGTTTTCCGCCTGCTCTTTGACGGGCTTCACCACATCATCGTTACCCGGAATGGTTTTGCCGACCACGTTGCCGATACACCAGGTCATGATGGGATTGCCATCATGATGAAAGCGCCCCGATTCAATTGCCGCTTCCAGCTCTTTCATCGGGTCGGACATGTTGGTGTAGTTCTGAATGATAGTGATGGGGTTCAGGTCTTCATCAGCAAGGTCATGTGACAACCCGGTCGCCCCGAAGGGGTCGATGGGTGACTCACTGACCGGGCTGATTTTGTTCGCCGCTTTGGCCTCTTCGAGGATGTAGCGATAATCCACCTCTGCACCATCGGTAACGGTCAGAACGCCCATTTCCACCCATTTCTGAAAGCGTTCGGCTGTCCGGCGATCTTCATTTTTCTCGACGCTGTACACCGTGTCATACGGTACCCAGAAACGCGGGGCCACACTGTAGTAATGCGTTTTACCGTCAATCTCGCGGGTATAAAGTCGCGCCATGCTGTTCATATCCAGTTTACGCGCCAGGTCAAAGGCCAGAATGCACGGCTGCCCCTCGAACTGCTCAAGGGTCAGTGATTTATCCTCGCAGCTCTGCCAGCTCACCAGGTTGAAATACGCCGAACGCGCCGACACCCAGATATTGAGGTGTTTTGTTTTAAAGACGTTTGCCAGACGGGCGTTATTTTTCGCACGCTGTTGCTGACTTAACAAAAACTCACGGTAAACCGACACCCCGATATTCGGGTTGGCTTTTTCCAGCACCTGTGGGTTGGTCCAGTCGTCACCTTCGTC